>JGI24024J18818_10001255_pt1 | contig 10343 bp, 9 predicted proteins | sample Cruoilmetagenom2_FD_18818 | JGI IMG/M metagenome (IMG submission 18818) | reverse complement strand
TCCGAGAGCGAAGAAGAACTGGTCGAAGAAGAACAAGGGCCGACGCATCACGTCGTGGAGTACGAGGACGACCCGGCGAGTCTGAAGCCGCGACCCCCCGTTGTCACGGTGATGGGCCACGTTGATCATGGAAAGACCCAACTCCTCGACACGATCCGAAACGAGAACGTCGTTGAGGGAGAAGCCGGTGGTATCACCCAGCACATCGGTGCATACCAGGCAACAAGCGGGGGCAACCCGATCACGTTCATCGACACCCCCGGTCACGAAGCATTCACAGCGCTGCGTGCACGTGGTGCGAACGTCACCGACCTTGTCATCCTCGTGGTGGCCGCGAACGACGGCGTGATGCCTCAGACGGTCGAAGCTATCGACCATGCCCAAGCAGCGGAAGTTCCGATCATCATCGCCATCAACAAGATGGACCTCGAGACGGCCGACCCGTATGCGGTTAGAGGCGCCTTGACACAACACGGCATCGTTGTTGAGGATCTCGGCGGCGACATTCCGGCTGTCGAGGTGTCTGCGCTGAAAGGCACCGGTGTCGAGGACCTTCTCGAAATCGTCGGCCTTGTCGCAGAGGTCGAAGAACTGTCCGCCAATCCGAGTGCACCGGCGGTCGGGACCGTCATCGAAGCGCAACTCGAAGTTGGACGGGGACCGGTGGCTACCGTCGTCGTTCAGCGCGGCACCCTGAAGAAGGGTGATGCCGTTGCGTGCGGCACCGTATCGGGGCGTGTGCGAGCCATGTTCGACGAGCGAGGCAATCAGCTGAAGAGCGCCGGCCCGAGCACGCCGGTGCTCGTCTCCGGATGGGCCGAGGTTCCGCTCGCTGGAGACATGTTCCAGGTCGTGAAGAACGAGCGTGCTGCCCGCAAGTTGGCCGAAGCAGAGGTCGCCAGGAAACGTGCCGTCGAACTCTACGTACCATCCGCCACGGAGAGGCTCACCCAACTTCTCGAGACGCTGAGAACCGCCGACCACGCAGAACTGCGGATCATCGTGAAGGCAGACGCCCACGGATCGCTTGAAGCGATTCGCGAGGCCGTCGGGAACATCTCTCGCGATGATGCGTCGGTCTCGATCGTCCACGGTGCCGTCGGCGGCATTACAGCGAACGACGTCATGCTGGCCGAGGCTTCGGAAGCGGTGATCTACGGATTCAACGCTCGACCGGACGCCTCGGCACGCGCTGCGGCCAAGAAAGCCGGCATCGAGATCCGGACCTTCGCGATCATCTATGAACTCCTCGACGATATCGAATCGTTGATGGTCGGCGAACTGTCACCGGACGAAGTCGAATCGTTCCTCGGTGTCGCCGAGGTTCGAGCGACCTTCCGTGCACCGCGCTTCGGATTGATCGCCGGTTGCTACGTCACAGAAGGATCCATCAACCGCAATGCTCGGGCACGCGTCGTACGCGACGGGGTTGTCGTGCACGATGGGAATATCTCTTCGCTGCGTCGATTCAAAGAAGACGTGCAGCAGGTTCAGACCGGTTACGAGTGCGGTATCGGGATCGCGAATTTCCGGGATGTGAAGGAAGGCGACACGATCGAGTCCTACGACGTCAAGGAGATCGCCAGGACCTGACCCGGCCGTCACCGATTCGGGAGGCGCAGGATGCACGTCGGAGCTTCGCGGATCGAGCTGCGAATACGAGACATGCGGTCGCTCAAGGAGAAGCGCAAGGTGGTGAAGAGCATCATCGCCGAAATCGGGCGGGCATTCCCGGTGGCCGTGGCCGAGGTCGATCACCAGGACCTCTGGCAGCGTGCCGACCTGGGTGTCGCCGTGGTGTCCGGTTCGCCGGGTCATGTCGACAGGATGTTGACCGCCATTCAGATCGATCTCGAACGTCGTACCGAAGTTGAGATTCTCGGCGTCACCCGCTCGTATCTCGAGGAGGAAGAACGATGAGCCGTCCCGACAGCCCGCGGATGCGCAAGGTCAACGAACTGCTCAAGGAGGTCATCGCAGATGCGGTGACCGATCTCAAGGATCCCGGCATCGGATTCCTGACGATCACAGGGGTCAACGCCTCACCCGACCTGAGGAACGCCTTCGTCTTCTATTCGGTGCTCGGCTCTGACGAGGAGATGGAGGCGACGGGAGAAGCGCTCAGACGGGCCGCTCCTCATATCCAGGGCATCGTCGGGCGTCAGGTTCACATGAAGTACACACCGAAGCTCACATTCCGGGTCGACCCGTCGATCGGTGAGGGNCTCAAGATCGACCGGCTGCTCCACGAACTCGAGACCGGAGACGAGGATCCTGATGCCACCGACTGAACNGGNATGGCAACAGGCGATCGAAGAGATCAGCCGTGCACAGCGCATCGGCATCGTCGGCCACGTGCGACCGGACGGTGACGCTCTCGGTTCCATGGTCGCCCTTGCCCTCGCCGCCCGCAGCGCTGGCAAGGACGCAGTTGCATCGTTCGGAGAGCCGTTCGTCTTGGGGGACGAGTTCCGATTCCTCGATCAGACCGTTCTCGTACCCCCCTCAGAGTTCCCCGATGATCTGGATCTTGCGATCATCTGCGACACAGGAGTTCTGGATCGTGTCGGATCCGTCGGAACTGCCATCCAGGGAGCCAGCCGAGTCCTGGTGATCGACCACCACGTCACGCCGGGAACGATCGGCGACGTTCGCGTCGTCGACCCGGATGCTGCAGCCACGACACAGCTCGTGTTCGAGCTCTTGCATCGTCTCGGGTGGGAGATCAGCCGGCCGATCGCAGAAGCCCTCTACACGGGCCTGGTCACCGACACCGGGAGATTCCAGTACTCGTCCACGAGCCCCGCCGTGCATCGAATGGCAGCGGAGCTCCTCAGTGCCGGTGTTGAGCCGGCGCCGATCGGCCAGCAGCTGTATGAGGAAGCGCCCTTCGGCTACTTCACAGTCGTGTCTCGTGTCCTCGGCCGGGCTCGGCTCGTTGAAGAAGCGGGACTCGTTTGGACGACACTGCAGCGCGACGACCTCCGAGAAGCGGGGATACCGTGGGAAGCCGCCGACGCTCTGATCGATCTCGTCCGTCTCCCGAGAGAAGCGGGCGTGGCGTGCCTGCTCAAGGAGACGAAGCCCGGGGTCCTGAAGGGGAGTCTCCGCTCCCGCGGCGAGGCCGACGTCGCTGAGATCGCAGCCTCCTTCGGAGGCGGAGGGCACCGGAACGCAGCAGGGTTCACGTCCGAGTTGGGACTCGACGACACGATCGACCGGATCGTTGGCCTTCTGACATGAAAAGGCCCGGCATCGGCGACGGGTTCCTGCTCGTGGACAAGGAACAGGGATGGACCAGTCACGATGTCGTGGCGAAGGTGCGCGGCATCGTTGGCGGGAAGGTCGGCCACGCAGGAACCCTCGATCCGATGGCTACCGGTCTCCTCGTTCTCGGTCTCGGTCGAAGCACCAGATTGCTGCGCTTCGTCCAGGGGTTCGAGAAGGAGTACCAGGCCACGGCCATGTTCGGTGTGGCGACCGACTCACTCGACGCAGATGGGGCGATCATCGATCGATCCCCACTCCCTGTGGACGCGGCGGACTTGGAGTCGGTGGCCGACCGATTCCGCGGCTCGATCCTGCAGATCCCGCCGATGGTGTCGGCCAGGAAGGTCGAGGGGAAACGCCTCTACGAACTGGCACGGGCCGGCGAGGTCGTTGAGCGTGAAGCCCGGCCTGTCGAGATCTACTCGCTCGTCTTCACCGACCTTGCGCCATCCGACTATCCCGAGGTGTCGTTCGACGTCGTCTGCAGCACCGGCACGTACGTGCGCACGCTCGCCGACGATCTTGCCAGAGCCCTCGGTGGCCGGGCCCACCTCACGAAGCTCCGCAGGGTTCGGAACGGAACCGTCACCGTCGCAGACGCNGTGAACGTCGATCAGATCGAAGCAGCCGAGACGGACGGCTCGATCGAGTCCCTCGTCATCGACCCCGCCACGGCGCTGTCAGACATCCCCGGCTTCGAGGTTGAATCGTCGTACGTCCCGGGGATCCGCAATGGCGCGGCCATTCCCACAGCCAAGCTTCTGGGTGACGCTGCGGTATCGGAGCAAGGGCTCGTGCGGTTGCTGACCGATGGAACGATGCTCGGTGTCTACCGCATCGATGGATCCACGGTGAAGCCGGAAGTCGTCACCGCATGATCATCTATCAGGGCAACCCCTCAGGGTGGGATGCGCCATCGGGCGGATCTGCGGTTGCGATAGGCGTCTTCGACGGCATGCACCTCGGGCATCGACGAGTCCTCGAATCGCTGGGCGATGTTGACACAGGTCTCGCAAGGGTCGCGATGACGTTCAGCACACATCCCGCGAGCCTGCTGTCGCAGGAAGGCGCACCCCCTCGTCTGAGCACGCTCAAGCGGCGCTTCGATCTCTTCGAGGATGCCGGCATCGATCGTGTCGCCGTGTTGGGATTCGACGAAGAGATGCGAGTCATGGAACCTGAAGAGTTCGTCCGCCAGTTCCTGGTCGAAGGCCTGGACGCACGGTTCGTGGTTGTCGGTGCTGGATTCCGATTCGGTCGAGAGGCGGCGGGGAGCACCGAGACACTCGAGGATCTTGGCCGACGGCACGGATTCGATGTCGAGGTGATCGACATCGCATGTGACGATGGCGCTGAGATTCGATCAACGATGATCAGAGAGACTCTGCGTGGTGGGGACGTCGAACGGGCAGCGAAGATGCTTGGACGGCCATACGATCTCGAAGGGATCGTCGTCCCAGGTGATGGACGCGGCAGACAGATCGGGATCCCGACGGCGAACGTGTCGTTCCCTGCGATGCTCACAGTGCCTCGTCACGGCGTGTACGCCGTCAACGCTGTCATCGACGGGGTCGACTATCCGGCCGTCGCCAACTTCGGGATCCGCCCAACGTTCGGAGGGGAAGACGAGGTCCTCGAAGTCCACGTCCTCGAGTTCAGCCGCGACCTGTACGGCAAGCACATCAGCGTCGAGTTCGTCCGGCGGATTCGCGACGAGCGGCGCTTCGAATCGGTCGACGATCTGCTTGCCCAGATCCAAGCCGACATCGCATCGGCCGTCGACGTATTGGGCGAACAGGCCTCTTGACGAAGGGCTGTCGCCCATGCATCGTGGTGGCATTGCCCGCACTCCCCGGGATCGGATCCCACCGTGCCGGGTGTCCTCATCGCCGTCGGGTTCACCGTCGCATCGCTCGTCTCCATCGGGTCCACCAACGCCGCCACAACGTTCGCCGCGCTCACGGCCGCCGATGCGATCAGCGTGTCGGATGCTCCCGGTGACGGACTCGGGCTCGCACCGTCACCGAGTTCGCGATCAGGACAATCTCCCGGACGGTCTCCGTTCGCTCCGATCGGCGGGGCCGGGCTTGGGGGAGCGGTGCTCGCCGGCTCCGTCCTCATGCGCCGACGCGGTGGGGGTTCCCGGCGCGATCCCGGGCCTCTCTACGTGTACGTTCCCGGACACGGCGGAGATCCAGACGGCTTCGATGATCTGGCAGGGCGTATCGGTGTGCGCCCCGGCGATGTGAGGGTCTTCGACTACCGGTGGGCATGGGCTTCGAGCGATCCGGTGGAGGCCTCCAGATGGGCGCCGACCGGAGACGCCGCCGACGCACTCGGCGCCTATCTCGCGGCGCTCGGATCGGACGGTAGACCGATCTACCTTGTCGGCCACAGCAAGGGTGGTGCGGTGATCACCGAGGTGGTCGGCCGCTGGGACGCCCGTCCAGAGATCGGGGTCGATGCAGTCGTCGGTGCAGCGATCCTCGATCCGCCGATCGCCTCCGGCCCGTTGGGGTTGCTTCAGAGCATCGGTTGGCTGCATGGCAACACGGCGGATGACGGTCTCTTCAATCCGGTGCGGTGTAGTTGGAGCGGCTGTGTGGACATCAGGGATGGTCTCGGGGAGCGATCGGGTGTCGAGGTCGTGATCGTCCGAAACCCGGATGCCGGCTTCACGAACTTCTGGGGTCGCCCGGACGATGTGCGTGTCTACGACCTCGACGATGGAGGTGGAAGCATGCTCGGGCGCTTCCCCGATGTGCTCGGCATGTGGCAGCGCATGGGGGAGGCTCACAACTCGGTGCTGCACAGCGACACCGTGGCCGATTGCATCGCCTCGGAGGCCCGGGCGGGTGGCTCATGCGACTGGCCAAAGCAGGCAAGCGTCGGAACCGTCTGGGGTAGGGGCACGACCGGCGCCGGACCGCTCGTTCGCTGAGGCTTGGGAACGTAGTACGAAGTACGTATGACGAAGTACGAAGTACGTATGACGAAGTACGACTCGGAGGTCTTGTATCCGTTGGTCGCACCGCACAGCGTCGATCGCGAGCAGCAATGGGCGGATGTCTCGCCCTTGATTCGGGGTCGTACCACGTCATACGTGGAACGTACTACTGCCTGCCATTTCGCCGACCCAACTCATCTTCCAAGCGCCCGCAGACGACGCCGCGATGGCATCCTGTGAAACAATCCGGGGGTGATCGCTCGTTACGCCACGGCGTTGCTATCATCCCGTTTCGGGCAATCGCCCGCGTACTCTGTCGCGAAGGAAAGAATCCTCGTGAACGACACACAAACAGTCGTTGATGAATTTGGAACGCACACTACGGACACCGGTTCGCCGGAGGTCCAGGTAGCGCTGCTCACTGAACGCATCAACCATCTCACCGAGCATCTCAAGGTCAATAAAAAGGACCACCACAGCCGTAGAGGGCTGTTGATGATGGTCGGTAAGCGCAGGCGACTCCTCCGGTACCTCAACGATCAAGACGTTGAGCGCTACCGGTCGCTCATAGCGAAACTGGGATTGCGCCGATAGCGCAGACGAGGGCGGCTTTCGGGCCGCCTTCGGCGTATTCGGCGTACCCACGCATGTAAGCGCGGAAGTTCCAGTTGTCAGTGGATGGGCCTCGGCTCCGTCGAGACCCGCCCACTGCCAATTGGCTCCGCATCAACGAAGGAGAGATCCAATTGGCTGAGACTGCCATCCGTGGGCTCATCGGTGACGTGGAAGTCGAATTCCGCGCCGGTGAATTGGCCCAACTTGCCGACGGCGCCGTTACGGTGCGCGTCGGAGACACCGAAGTCCTCGTCACCGCAACCGCATCCACGCGGCTGCGCCCGGGCGCCGACTTCTTCCCCCTGACCGTGGATGTCGAAGAGCGTATGTACGCCGTCGGCAAGATCCCCGGCTCGTTCTTCCGCCGTGAAGGACGCGCTACGGAGAAAGCCATCCTGACGTGCCGCCTCATCGACCGTCCACTCCGTCCCAACTTTCCCGACGGCTACCGCAACGACACACACGTCGTCGCAACCGTGCTGTCGGCCGACCTCATCAACGCGTATGACCTTCCTGCGCTCAACGGCGCGTCCGGCGCGTTGACGCTGAGCTCGCTTCCGTTCGATGGACCGATCGGCGCCGTCCGACTCGCCCTCATCGACGGCGCATGGATCGCGTTCCCGACCTACGAGCAGCTCGAAGACGCCGTCTTCGATCTCGTCGTCGCAGGAAAGCGCAACGAAGACGGTGACGTCGACATTGCAATGGTCGAAGCCGGAGCCACCGAGAACGGGTATCGACTCGTCCAGGACGGCCAGCAAGGCAGCGACGAAGCAACCGTTGCCCGCGGACTCGAAGAGGCGAAGGGCTACATCGGCACCCTGATCGACATGCAGCTCGAGCTGCTCGAGAAGGTCGGCGCTGCCGATCCCGTCGAGTGGCCCGTCAACGAGGCCTACTCGGCCGAGATGTACGCGCGTGTCGAAGCGATCGCCAAGCCGAAGCTCGAAGCTCTCGGCACGATCGCCGACAAGAAGGAACGGCTCGAAGCCGAGGCAGCGACGAAGGAAGCTGTCCTCGAAGAGCTCGGACTCGAAGAAGGCGACGAGGACGGCATGAAAGCCGCCAAGAACGCGTTCCGGAGCGTCCAGAAGAACGTCATGCGCTCGCGTGTCGTTGCCGACGGTGTTCGCATCGACGGTCGCGGCTTGACCGACGTGCGAGAGATCGACGTCAAGGTCGGAATGATCCCCGAGGCCCATGGGTCCGGCTTGTTCCGTCGTGGCGAGACTCAGGTTCTCAACGTCACCACGCTCGGCATGCTCAAGATGGAGCAGATGCTCGACACGATCTCCATCGAAGACTCCAAACGCTACATGCACCACTACAACATGCCGCCGTTCGCCACGGGCGAAGCCGGTTTCATGCGTGGTCCGAAGCGTCGTGAAATNGGTCACGGTGCGCTCGCNGAGAAGGCGCTNCTGCCAGTCATCCCGAATGACGAGGAGTTCCCGTACGCGTTCCGCCTNGTCTCCGAGGTTCTGATGTCGAACGGNTCATCGTCGATGGCTTCGGTCTGCGGATCGTCGCTCTCNCTGATGGACGCCGGTGTTCCGATCGCGGCTCCGGTCGCAGGAATCGCCATGGGTCTCATCAACCACGACGACGAGTTCGTGACGTTGACCGACATCCTCGGAGCCGAGGATGCCCTCGGTGACATGGACTTCAAGGTTGCAGGTACCGAGGACATGATCACGGCGTTGCAGCTCGACACCAAGATCGAGTCGCTCCCCGCCCAGGTGCTCATCGATGCGATGAGCCAGGCGAAGGATGCCAGGTTGTTCATCCTCGGCAAGATGACCGACGTGCTCCCAGAGCCTCGTGAAGAGCTTGCCGCGACGGCCCCGAAGATCGAAGCGATCATGGTCCCGAAGGACAAGATCGGTGAGGTCATCGGACCGAAGGGCAAGACGATCCGGGAACTCGAAGAAGAGACCGGCGCGAAGATCGAGATCGAAGACGACGGAACCATCCGCGTGGGCGCTCCCGATACGACGTCACTCGAGCTCGCCAAAGAGCGGATCCTGGCCATCGGCTACCCGCCGGAGGCCAATGTCGGTGAGACGTACGAGGGCGAAGTCGTGAACATCACGAAGTTCGGCGCATTCGTCAACATCCTTCCCGGACGTGACGGCCTGTTGCACATCTCGAAGATCGGTGGCGGAAAGCGCATCGACAAGGTCGAGGACGTGCTCGCCCTCGGCGACAAGGTCGACGTTGTGGTCCGTGAGATCGACGATCGTGGCAAGGTCAGTCTCGACCTCGCCAGCGCACCGGCACCGTCCGACGATGGTGGCGCCTCGGAGCCGAAGAGTGACGAGCGGCGCTCCGATCGCAACGAGGGACGCCGCGACGGCAACCGTGATCGCAATCGCGACCGCGGCGGCCGTGACCGTGGTGGACGTAATCGTGACAACGATCGTGGGATCAGCGGCGGCGGCGAGGCCAAGCCCGGCCGAACCGTTGTGTCGTTCGAAGATGACTTCGAAGGTGGCGCCTCCTAGAGACGCCAGCCGAAACGAACGAAGAGGAGCCCTGGACGGAAGTCCGGGGCTCCTCTTCGTTGGCGCGCAACGTGTGTGTTCCTGCGAAGAGGGGCGGTCAAGAGGCCCTTGACGATGTGGGGAGGCATTGCCACTGTTGAAGTGCGGAGGGCGACATCAGACGACGACAGGAGTCCTGATGATCCGACCGAATCTTCTGCGATCGATCCTCCCTGTGGCCGTGTTGGCGCTGTTGCTTGCCTCGTGTGACGGCACTGAGGGCGGCAGCGCGGACACGACGTTGATGCAGTCCGCCGGAACGACGCTTCCGGAGGTGACGACGACCGGACCGGCGATGACCACACCTGCGTCACCGATCATGATCATGCACATCGGGGAAGGGTTCACGCAGGGTGAGGTGGGCACCAGCACCTACCGCTGTTTCCTCGACATGATGCTCAACGACATCGGAGTCGTTTTCGACTTCGTTGGCAGCCGTCAGAAGCCGATGGACGGCGATGTGGATGACTACGGATGTCCAGCGGACTTCGATCCGGATCACGAAGCATGGTTCGGAGCAGTAGCCGGCGGCATGGAGACTCAGAAGATGACGGAAAGCGTGCAGGCACTCCAGCCGGACGTTGCACTCATCCATCTCGGCGGTACCGACGTTTGGCGTCAGAAGGACCCGGTAGGCGCAGCCGAAAGACTCGAGCTGTTCATAACCGGTCTACAGGCGGCAAGCCCAGATATCACCCTGCTGGTCGCCTCGTTGATCCCATGTCGCACGCCGCTCCCGTGGTGCATCGAGGGCTACCCCGCGTTCAACGACGCCATCGCGTCGTTCGCCAGCCTGTCAACAGACGAGTCAACGGTGATGGTCGTCGACATGCACACCGGAATCAGCAGAGATCTACTCCGCTCGAACAATCTGTCATTCACAGACGAGGGCGATGAGATAGTGGCAGCCCGCTGGATGGCCGCTCTCGAAGAATTGGATCTCATTGCTACAAGCAACTGACCGAGAA
>JGI24024J18818_10001254_pt1 | contig 10344 bp, 16 predicted proteins | sample Cruoilmetagenom2_FD_18818 | JGI IMG/M metagenome (IMG submission 18818) | reverse complement strand
CAAACTGGATGGCAACAATTTAGTCGTGGGATTCCTACTACCGAAGTTATTTATGATACAACAACTGAACCAAATGGAACCTTGATATCATATATTCCAGATGAAACAATATTTCATAATGCCGAATCAAACATAGAAGCTTTACTTCAGGAAATATATTTCATTGTATGCTTAAACAAAATTAAAGTAGTTTGTGATTTTGATAGCAAACAATTAACGTTGCAAGATATGTCAGTAGCAACATTAATTGATAAGTTTAGTTTGCATGAAGCTGTTGAAATACCTGAGTATACCGCAGATAATTCAGTTTATTTTAAATTTGCTTTTGCGCTATCAAATAATACTTCATCAAGAAAGTTTTTATTCGTTAATGGTGTATCAGTACAAAAAGGTAATTTTTTAAGAATCTTTTTTAATAGTTTTGCCTACTATTTAAATCAAGTTGGTTTGAAGTTTGATTCTAAAGATTTATATAATACAATCAATGTAGTGTTGTCTATCAAAGCACCTGTAAACATAATTATGTTTAAGGGCCAGGTAAAGGAAGAAGCAAATATTGAATATAGTTCAATGAGGCAGATCTTTGATTACTTGTTTGCTTTTGTTTTTAATTCTAAATCATTCCAGAAATTATTAAAGACACAATACAAAAGTGCATTTATTCTTCTATTAAAACGACGTAAACAGGATGTAGAATTAAACAAGGCATTTAAAGAATTAAAAAAAGCTGATTCGGATTCGGATTCGGATTCAAATATAGTGCTTCCAGGAAAACTTGCTGATTGTCAAATTCAGAACACCGGAGAACTGTTCCTTGTCGAGGGGCCAAGTGCCGGAGGATCAGCCAAGCAAGCAAGAGATAGAAAATACCAAGCTATACTCCCCCTTCGAGGTAAAGTCCTTAATGTATTAAAATCAAATTATGTAACAACAATGAAGAATGAAGTAATTCAAGATTTAATGATAGCAATAGGGATTTCAATCAAAGGTAAAAACATTGTCATTAATCCTAGGTATAGTAAAATAGTATTAGCCGTAGATGCAGACTCTGATGGAAGTCATATTCGGACATTACTTCTTGCTTTCTTTTTGAAGTGGGCGAGACCTTTAATTGAGCATGGGCATATTTACGTTTCTAGGTTGCCTATCTTTTTAGTTAGGAATAAAAGATTGGGTTCCAGATTTGTTTACGAAGAACATTTACTTCAGAAGAAAAGAGGTGATGTAGTATCTCGTTTTAAAGGATTAGGTGAAATGAATCCTGAAGAATTAGAAGTAACACTACTTGATCCTCAAACAAGAAAATTGGAACAAGTTAAAATAACTAATTTAGTGGAAGCAGCAACTGTATTTCAAGCTTTAATGGGTAGTGATGAAAGTGAAATGAGAGCTAGCTTTTTACAATATTTTAGTATTGAATTTAATCATATAAATTTAGATTTATAATGGGGTGTTTATGAAGAAATTTTTATTAGTAATTATTAGTTTATTTATTATTGGCGGTTGTATGCCATTAAATATTACTAATCACATAAAAGGAGAAGGTGTATATATTGGAGGTGCTTTAGACATACCAGGAGATGACAAAGTATTTATTGGTAGAATTAATTCAACAAATCCAACTCTATCAGAATTATCTGTTTCTGGACCCCCATTTACAGATTCAGAAGTTAATGTTAATTTGATATTAAATACTTTTGATCCAAATTCTTGTCATATTAGAGAACTTTCTATGGTTAAAATTTCTAAGTTAATTAGCATATCATCTGGTGTAGTTCAGTTGAATGGTCCAGTTGATTATATTAGTTTAAAATGGAATGATTCAGAAGGTGGGTGGTTCTTATGGAGAGTTACAAATTATAATGGGTTTAGTTTTAGTGGTTTAAAATGCAGATTATTTCATTTTAAAACTTGGACTTCTTTACCTATACAATCTGAATAATATATAATAAAGGAGAATAAGATATGACACCAAAACAAATTATTTTACATCACAGTTTAACTAAAGATAGTCAAACTGTTAGTTGGGGTGCAATACGCAAGTATCATAAGTCTTATGCTTACAATGGAAAAATTATTTCTAAAGAAGAAGCTGAGTATTGTATAGCATCTGGTCAACATGTTAAGAAACCTTGGAAGGATATAGGTTATCATTTTGGAATTGAATTAATAAATAATTCTTATGAAATTTTAATGGGCCGAATGCCGAATGTTCAAGGAGCTCATTGTAGGAGTCACAATGAAGATTCAATTGGGATTTGTTTTGTTGGTAACTATGATATCGATACACCTTCAAAAAAAATGGTTGATAAAGGAGTTTTATTGACTACTTATTTATGTGAAGTTTATAATATCTCCAGTGACCACATATATGGTCATCGAGATTATGCATCTAAAACTTGTCCTGGAGCACATTTTGATTTAGATGATTTTAAGTCACAAGTTGGTAAAATATTATCAAATAGAGCATTAAGCGGAATTATTTGTGAGAAATGTAAAGCAGAAATTGACACAAAACCATCATCTGAAAATTTAGGCTATCCAAGGCTATGTGATAAATGTTTGGATGAAAAAATAGAGAATATAATTCAAGTAAAGAATATCAAAGAAGCACGAAAAGTATTTAAGGATGCTTTTGATAAAGATCCGGATTTTAGGTATGGGTATCAATCAAATATTGCAATGTTGTTGCATGATCAATATGGGATAACTGATCATAAAACCAGAAATGCTGCAGCAAGTGATATTATCAAGTTAATATTTGAATAAGGTTAATTATGAAATTTATTAAATGGTTTATTGGTTTATTTACTTCCTGCTTAATTATTTGTGTATTTATTTTTGTTGCGATTCCTATTTGTATAGCTTTTACTATAGTTTATACGACTTACTGTATGTTTGAATATGAAACTATAAACATATCTAAAATAGGCCAGAAGCTTAAGGAGAAAGAAGCTATGAAGGATCAGCAATGAAATTTAAAGACATTAGAACTATACATAATCCTCATTATAGAATATCAGTGTCATTAAATTATTTAGAAGAGTATGTGTCTAGACTTATTACAACCTATAATTTAGATTTAAATCCAGATTTTCAAAGAGGATATATTTGGACAGCACAGCAACAAATTGATTATATGGAGTTTATACTCAAAGAGCCTCCAACAGGCAGAGAGCTTTATTTTAATTGTCCTGGCTGGATGAATAATTTTAAAGGCCCGATGGAGATTGTAGATGGTAAGCAAAGACTTAATACGGTCATTTGTTTTTTGCAGAACAAAGTGCCAATTTTTAATGGGAATTATTTGAGTGATTTTGAAGACAATTTAAGATCCACTCGCTCTGAATTATTTATTAATATAAACAATTTGAGAAATCGAAAGGATATATTGCAGTGGTATTTAGATCTTAATACTGGAGGTACGGTACATACAGAAGATGAATTAAATAAAGTTAAAGAATTATTAAAAGATGTAGGGGTATAGCTCAATGGTAGAGCATCGGTCTTTGACGCCGATTGTTATAGGTTCAAATCCTATTACCCCTACCAATTAAAGGAGTAAGTATTATGAAGAATAATAAAGAAGAAGTATTAGATTTATTGGGTTGTGAGTCTACTGATAAACCTGGAATTTATCAGTATAAAGATTTTAAAATTCAATTAGATTTGTCTGAAGTTTCTGTTAAAGAACTTATATCATATATTGCAAGTAGATTTTATTCTATGGGATACGTAGATTGTCAAGAGAGAATTAAACAAACATTGGGGTTAGAGTAATGAATAAGATGTTTAGTTCTTTTAAGTTTTATTTAGAAGGATTGGGCCCAGCTTATTTAACTATTTTAGCTTGGATTTTGCTTCATTTAATTTTGGGAGGCATAATTTTTGGGGTGGCAGAAATTATTGATATTTTAGTAGGGTGGTGTGTAAAATGAAACAATTTAATGATTTACCTTTTGCAATCAAAGGATTTTCTAATCTAATTTCAGATCACATTACTTCAGGAAAGACTTGTAAGAATTGCCCTTTATTTGGTAGGGGGCCAGTAATACTTGATACTAATATTGAATATCCAGCACCTGTTCATTTATCTATAATTGGTTTAAATCCAGGCATTAATGAATTAGAAACTGGAATTCCTTTTGTGGGTGGTGCGGGTAAAATATTGCGCCGTTACTTTGAACCTTTAATAGAAAGGCTTAATTTATCTTATGTAATATATAATGCAATTTTATGTCATACACCAAATGAAAAATCAATTCCAGATTTTAAAAAAGTAGGTAGGTATTGCTCACCAATTGTATCTACCATTGACCAATACTTTCCTTCTACAATTAAAGTTGTACTTGGTGAGAAAGCAAGAATTATAGTTGGTGCTACAGGTGGTCAAATAACAAGAGTAAATGGTCAATTAATTAATGGCTATTTTGTAATGATCCACCCAAGTAGTATTCAATATAACCCTGCAAATAAAGTATTATTCGAAGAAGCTATGAAAAGATTACAAGTATTAATATTAAGAACCTTTGATTTTAGTGGGGGATCGCAGTGTCAATAGCAGCAGTTAAGTTAGATGAAAGAATATGTGAAGTATATAATTTACATAATTTATATAAATGGAGTAGCATAAAATTTGATGATTTGAAGTATGGTAATATTTTTCGTATGTTTGAGTCTGATACAAAATATCCTGTAGAGGATGAGATGGGTAATCATCAATTTGTTGCGCAATCGAATGCTAGAAGAAATGGAGAATTGTTTCTTATTAGTTGTATTCCATTAACCCCAATAGAGGATAAGGATGACATATCATGATTTTATTTACTGCAGATCTTCATATTGATGAGAAGATTATTGCTGAAGGTTTGTTATTTAAATTTGCTGAATGGCTTGAAGAAATGCGTCGTCTTTATAAAATAAGTGTATTGGTAATTTTAGGAGACATTTGGCATAAACATCTTGACACTAAAAGAACAGTGGGATTTGATATTTTAGATGCAGTGGTAAGTTTTTTGAATTCGTTAGAATTTGATTCAATTATTATGTTGAAAGGTAATCATGATGAATCGTTTATTGGTCTTCATAACTTGACTGTGTTTTCATTAGATAAACGAATTAAAATAATTGATACCCCATCACCAGTAGTTTTTCCTTATAAAGGTAATAATGGAAAAAGCCACAGACTAGAAACTTATTTCATTCCTTTCTGTAAAGAGAAGGATTATTTTAATACAATTATTAATCAGGCTCCTGAGACATCAGTTATTTGTATGCATCAAACAGTCCGTACTTTTATGTTAAATTCAAAAAAAATAGCTGAAGACGGAGTTGAGATAACTAGACCATTTCCATTAGTTATCTCTGGAGACTTACATGATTTTCAATCAAGAGATAATATTGTATATATAGGCTCACCCTATCAAACTAGAAGAGGCGAAAACCAACAAAAGCAAGTCTTAATATTTTCGGATGGTAAGTTTTTCCCTGTGGAAGTGCCTGGTAAAATATCTCAACGATTTATTTATGTTGAAAATTTGGATGAAGTTGAGCAGTATGATCTTGAAGGGAAAACAGTTGTAATAACAGGTAATAGTATTGATATCAACAAGTTAGATGATTTACGTAATAAAGGCATTAAGGTTGTATCTGCAGCAGTAATAGAAAAAGCCGATAATACATCCACAGATATTGACCTTACAACTTTTTCTGTAGATATTATACACAATGTAATTGATGCAAATACAAATAAATATTTCAAGTTAATTGGCAATGATATATTACAAATCCTAAATAAGGAGAACATATGAAAGAAAGTTCATTATTGCAAACACTCAGAGAGAGTAATGCATATTGGAGTTCACGAGATTTCAATGATTCATACCATGTTGAGTTAACCAGTGGTAAACATTCAGGCGAGTATGTGAATTTATCAAAAATAAACAATATGCAATTAATGAAAAGAATTTTTTATAATTCATCTTTATTTGAAAAACTTCAAGATTTAAAGTTTGATTGCGTATGTGGCCAAGCTTATGGTAGTATTAGTTGGGCTTTACTATTATCTGAAATTTATGATATTGATTTTATTTTTACTGAGAAGGATGGCGGTCCATCAGTTAAGAGATTTGATCTTAAAAATTATAATTCAATACTTATATGTGAAGATGTTCTTACGACTGGAAAAACTTCTTTAACAACTGCTATGAGTATTGGGTTAAATAAAATTAATTCAATTTTTACTGTAGTTAATAGAAGTAAATCATCTGATTTAATTATTGGCAATCGTACATTTCCAATTTATTCATACACAAATATAAACACTGTTGAATATGATGAAGACAAATGTCCTTATTGCAAAAATGGATCAAAAGCTTTGCGACCAAAAGATTGTTGGGATTTATTAGTAGAACAACACAATCCATCTTCATTAAGTTTATAACTGTGAAAATTGAATTTTTTAAAAATAAGATCTATACAAGAAATTTAATTAAGGAATAATTTATTATGTATGTTGATTTTAAATGGTTAAAGATAACCAATTTTCGTTCAGTAACTGACGCATTTCTTGTATATGATTTAGGAGTGAATTTAGTTGTTGGTGATAATCAGGTTGAGGCAAATGCAGATTCTAATGGGGCAGGAAAGTCAACTTGTTTTGTCTATGCTTTAACATACGCGATATATGGTAAATTTAAAACGCCTGATGGAAAAATTAAAAAAACAGGGTTTACTCAACGAGGAGTTAAAAGTTGTGAGGTTGAATTAGTTTTATCAATAAATGGTGGCTCTGATATTACGATAGTTCGAGGCAGACGTAATAGTAAACCTTATCTTAAAATCATAGGTGGGGATACTCCAATTTCGGGTAATCAAGATTTATCTTATTTAATTGGTTGTTCTTTTGATGCATTTGTTTCTCAGTTTGTATTAACTCGTGCTTCATTAGAATCAAGTTTGTTTTATGGAACTGATGCTAAACGCAAAGATTTCTTTTTATCTATTGCGGGCATTGAAAAAATGATAAATGTAGCAACTGAGTTCTTGAAGACAGAGAAAGCAAGATATTCTTTAGAGACATTGGAATTACGTACAATGCTGTCTATTGAACAGCGATTTGATAATATTAGTGACTCTATAGTTGAAAAGACCAAAAGATTAGATACAATAACTATTCAATATAATGATGCTAAGAATATCATTGACAAATTCCAAATACATTTTTCTGAAACAACAGATAAGCTATTACAAATGCAAGATTTACTTCAACAGAGTGAAACTAGGCTTATTGAGTTATTGGAGTTTGACGACCAATTTAGGCATTTATCTGATATGTATGAACGAAGGGGCTCTTTATCTAGCTCAGTTAGTCAATTAAAAAAAGAAGGGGTTTCTCGTACAACATATATTAAAAGTTTACAAACATTGTCTGGAGGAACATGTGAAGTTTGTGCTAATTATGTTTCTAAAGAACATGTCAAGCAAGTTGTTGATGGGGTATTAGAAACGATTAAAAAAATTAATAGTGTAAATGAGGAGTCAACTAAAGAACTTACTAAACTTATTAGTGACATCCAAGAAGTAGAACAATTAAGTATTCAATCAAAGCATATGTTACAATCATCTCGTAATGACATATCAGGTTATAAAGAATTGATTAATACTATTCAAGCTGAATTAAAAGCTTTAGAAGTTCAGAAAAATGTCAGTCAGACCCGTATGAATGAAACTCAAGAAGAGTTTAATTCTCTTACCGCACAAATTAAATATCTAGAAAGCATCAGGTTAATTCGACTTAATCGCATAGAGTCATTTCAGGAAACCACAAATTGTTTTGTTAATTTTGAGTCAGCTTGTACTAGCTGGATTGCTTATTTAAAGAGTAAGTTGCCTGCATACGCTTTGAAGCAAATTGCAGCATTTATGGGTTCTTTTGCTGCAAAATGTTTACGATCATTATGGGATACAAGAGTTACTGTAGATATTTTTTTTGACCAAACAACTGAAAAATTAAATATCAGTATTAAAGATGTGCTGGGGCAAAGTACTGAGATTGAAGAACTTAGTACTGGTGAGCAATGTAGAGTTTTTTTGTCATTAGCTATTGGGTCAATTATTGCAACAAAGAGTTTTAAAGGTTGGAGTTCAAACATATTAGTACTTGATGAAGTAATGGATGGTTTAGATAAGTCTGGTAGAGCAGTTATGATTCAAGTTTTAATTGAGTTATCTATCCAATTTAAAATGTGTATATATGTAATAACTCATCATAGTGATATTTATTCATTTGAAGGTGGGTTATATAGTATAGTAAAAGATTCTGATGGAAGCCATTTAACTTTATTAAATAATAAATAATTGGGGGTGTGTGTTGAATATTGAAAGTGCAATGTCTACAATTTTTAAGTTTGGCGAACACAAAGGCAAATTAGTTGATTCAGTTCCTTCAGATTATTTAAAATGGGCTGCCGAGAATTTTAATGATAATATACTTGCAGTTGCTGCTGATGTAGTGTGGCAATGGCGTGAAACTATGAATTGTCATTTTTATGATTGAAAGGGGTTATTATGAAAATTTTTTTAGCTTGGATTAGTATTTTAGTTGTAACATTTTATTTTTCTTATGCATATGCAGCAGATCCAATTTTAATTCGAACTGATTGTCTTGATGCTACTCTTACTCATGGAATAAACTCATTAAGTAATGGAGGTACTATTCATTGGGTAAAAGTTGCAGATCTTAAATTAAAAGATCCAGGTGTTATGTTAAAGTTTGGTGTTCAAGATACAGATGGATTAGAAAAATCAGGATTAGTAACTCCCATTGATACCTTCAATGGGCACACTGTATATTTCGATGCGAAATATCCTAAATTTTTAGTTGAGGTGTTGCATGGTGGGGGTGTTCAATTTACAACTGAATATACTGATTTTTAAAAGGAGGCATAGTGCATAAGAAAGAGAATTTGAAAATTGCCCAGAATATTATGTCGAAGTTTAATATTGAAAAATTTTATCATGCAACAATAGAGTTCAAGAATATCAATTCAATCTATATAAAAGGTTTTTTATCAAGTACTGAAGTATATGCATTGTCTTCAATGATTTCAAAATTTATTCTTGAAAAGGATGGTTCGTTAGAATCTTTTTCAATATAAAAATGAAAGGAGGATAAGTGAAGGATGTACAAAAAAGCAAGCCAACTATTTTAATTAGTATTCCAAGAGTAGGAATATCTGATTTAAAACTTCCAATTTCTATTTCGACTAAGGAGGGGGGTTTTCAACATACTGTTGCTAATGTATCTGTATTTGTTGATGTGAATGATAATGAGCGTGGAACTCATATGTCTCGTTTGGCTGTTAGTGTCCATAAATTTTCGGAAATGCCATTGAATGCACATCTGTTGATTCATATAGCAGAATATGTTAAAGGAAAGATTAATTCTGAATTGTGTGAGATAGTTTATGAGTTTCCTTACTTTATAAAGAAGGTTGCTCCTGTATCTCGAGAGCCTGGTTTAGTTTATTCCAATGTTAGTTTTAAACTTCTTTACTACAACCCAACTAAAGTTAAGTTCAAAATAGGGGTAATTACTACAGCAACTTCATTGTGTCCTTGCAGTAAAGAAATTTCTAATGGTGGGGCTCATAATCAGAGATCTAAAATTAATATTGAGTGTGTTCCTAGTGATTTAAATAAAATTATTTGGATCGAAGATATTATTGATATTTCTAATAAGCATGCAGCATGTCAAGTATTTAGTGTATTAAAAAGAGTTGATGAAAAGTACGTAACAGAATTTGCATATGGTAATCCAGGATTTGTGGAAGACATTGTGCGTTTAATCTACAATGAGATGGTGTCTTGGCCTTGTGATCAATTTACTGTAGAAGTATCAAATGAGGAGAGTATTCATCAACATAACGCTTATGCAAGAATGACTTATGAACAATAATAAATTTCAACGATTAAACAGTTATGCAAGTATATTAATTCAACTTGCTAGACAAAAAGATCTGTTTGATCCTTATCTCAGAGGTTATCTTAATGGTTTGATAACAATGACTAATGCATATCAAAATAATATCATTGAACTTATTACTGAAGATGATGTTATATACCAGAAGTTGAAAGGGGGTGATTAAGTGGGGTCTGGAGCTTTTCAAGTAGATACAATAGAACAAGTTACTTTGTGTAAAGAGTGGATTGAATCAGTAATGGAGATAGTAGAAACTAAAGCAATCAATGATTATTCAGAGTTTTGTTTAGGTTGGATGTCTTCCATAAGTAGGGTTACTGCGATTTCTAAAGCTAAACAAATGGAGCTTGAGAGATTTAAGA
>JGI24024J18818_10001251_pt1 | contig 10348 bp, 7 predicted proteins | sample Cruoilmetagenom2_FD_18818 | JGI IMG/M metagenome (IMG submission 18818) | reverse complement strand
AACAGTTAGAACATATTAAGTCTCCAAAATTAGTATTCGAATTAGATGCTTTTTTGGGGTTTCCAACCCATGATCCTCATGGNGANCCAATCCCAGATAAAGAAGGCAATATTCAGAAAGTTCAAAAAATTCTTTTATCTCACGTAAATGAAACCGTTGTTTGTTTTTGTGTTGGTGTAAAAGATTCTTCAGCTAATTTTTTAAAATATCTTGATAAAAATTCTATTGCATTAGGAACTGAGATACTAGTTTTAACTAAAGAATCTTTTGATAAATCAATAACTATTAGAATTAATAATTCAGACTTAACTATTTCTAAAGANATAGCAAATAATATATATGTAAAACTTAATTAATATGGATNGCATTATACAATATTTCGAATCGATAGATCCAATTTTAGGAGCGTTATACGCATCNTTATTTACTTGGATAATTACTGCTGCTGGAGCATCCTTAGTATTTTTATTTAAGGGGATGAATAGAGCTTTACTCGATGGCATGTTAGGTTTTACTGGAGGCGTAATGATAGCAGCAAGTTTTTGGAGTTTACTAGCGCCAGGAATTGAAATGAGTGAAGGAGAAGGGTTTATGAAAGTTATTCCTGCAGCAGTAGGTTTTGCACTTGGAGCTTTATTTATTTTTGGCTTAGATAAAATTTTACCACACTTACACATCAACTTTAAAGAAAGTGAAAAAGAAGGCGTAAAAACACCTTGGCATAGAACTACATTATTGGTTTTAGCAATTACGATGCATAATATTCCTGAAGGACTTGCGGTAGGTGTTTTGTTTGGAGGTGTTGCTGCAGGTATTCCAGAAGCCACTATTGGAGGTGCAGTAGCTTTAGCAATAGGAATTGGAATTCAGAATTTCCCTGAAGGGTTGGCTGTGTCGATGCCTTTGCGTCGTCAAGGAGTAGGCAAGTTTAAAAGTTTTTGGTATGGACAGCTTTCAGCAATTGTTGAGCCTGTTGCTGCTGTTGTTGGAGCATTAGCCGTAACATTCTTCACTCCTATTTTACCCTACGCATTAGCTTTTGCCGCAGGAGCTATGATTTTTGTAGTTGTAGAAGAAGTAATTCCAGAGACACAGCGAGATAAATACACAGATATTGCAACGCTTGGTTTTATTGGAGGTTTTATAGTCATGATGACACTCGATGTCGCTTTAGGGTAATTATGATAAGAGTTATAATTATTCTTGTGTTGCTTATGGTGAATTTTACAATAGTAGCACAAACTATTGTTACAGATAGGCCAGACCAAACAGAGAGCTCCTCAACGGTTCCAAAAGGGGGTTTTCAAATAGAAACGGGAGTATTATTCGGCTCTTCAAAGAGCGAAGGAATATCTGAACGACAAACTTTAGCACCTTCAACCCTCTTTCGTTATGGATTAAAAAATGGAATTGAGATAAGACTTGTAAATCAATTCGGAAGCATGAAAAACAGAGTTACTTCTAAAAAAACTAGCGGTATAAGCGACCTAGAGGTTGGAACAAAAATTCAAATTTTTCAAAAAAAAGAGGTAAATACAGAAATTGCTTTTTTATCGCATTTAATTCTTCCTACAGGATCAAAAGAATTTACAAATGATAAATTAGCGATTGTAAATAAACTTTCAATTTCACATGTTGTTAGTGAAGTAGTAGGTATTGGATATAATGTTGGATACGATTATTATGGAACTGGGAAAGGAAACTTTACTTATTCGTTGGCTTTAGGGATTAGTGTTTTTAATAAGGTTGGTATTTATATTGAACCTTATGGAAATCTCATAGAATTTGATATTCATGAAGCCAATTTTGATTCGGGGATAACATATTTATTTAAAGATAATTTTCAATTAGACATTTCATTCGGAATAGGAATTAATCATAAAATGAATTATTTTTCAGTTGGAGCAAGTATTAACATTTCTAAAGCAAAAAAGAGAAGCAATTAAATTCATGAAATAAACAGAATTATTACCTTTCTGCTCTAAATTCTAAATATGTTATTCATGAACCGCTTGTTTATTATTCTATTAAGTTTTTTTTGCTTACAACTTTCTACTGGTCAAACAGAAAAAATACCATTTCAATCATTAGACGTTTTTCAATTGGAATACGCTTCTGACCCTCAAATTTCACCTAATGGAACACAAATTGTTTACAGAAGAATGGGATTTGATATTATGAAAGACAAATCTAAAGGCAATCTTTGGATTATTAATATTGATGGTTTTTCACATCGAAAACTAACCTCGAGAGAGGTAAATGAATCGCAAGCAAGATGGTCTCCAAATGGAGATAGAATAGCATTTGTTAGTAGTACAAAAGAAGGTGCCGAAATATATATGTATTGGGTTAAATCAGGACAGATTGCAAAATTGTCTCAACTTGAAAAATCTCCTAATTCTTTAACATGGTCACCAAACGGAAATAGTTTAGCATTTACGATGAAGATAGATGAGAAACCTCCGGTTATTGCCGAAACACCAAATAAACCAAAAGGCGCTGAATGGGCTAAACCTGCTAGAATAACCGATAGACTAAAGCATGAAACAGATGGGAGTGGTTATATTTCGCCTGGATTCTCTCATATTTTTGTTATCCCTGCTCAAGGAGGCACACCTAGACAATTAACAAACGATAATTATAATCATAGTGGAAAGCTGTCTTTTTCCGCTAACGGGAAGGATATTTATTTTTCTTCTAATAGAAAAGAAGATTGGGAATACGATTTTAGAAATAGTGAAATTTATAAAGTAAATGTGGCTACAAAAGAGATCACTCAATTTACATCACAACAAGGTCCAGATTATTCTCCTACGACATCACCTGATGGAAAAAAAGTGGCGTTTATAAGTTTTAAAGACAAATTACAAACCTATCAACTTAGCCAGTTATATATAATGAATTTTGATGGGAGTAATCGACAATTATTATCAGGAAAATTAGACAGAAGTATTTCTAATATTACTTGGGATAAAGAAAGTAAAGGGCTCTATTTTACTTATGATGACAAAGGAAATACTAAAGTTGCACATATAAGATTAAACGGAAACATTTCTAAATTAGCCGATAATGTTGGTGGGACTGTAATTGGGAGACCATATGGAGGAGGATCGTTTTCTGTTTCAAATAATGGAATTATAGTTTATACTCAAACACGACCAGAATACCCAGCAGAGTTAGCAGTATTACAATTAAATGAAAAGTCTCCAAAATTAATTACGAATTTAAATGAAGATGTTTTAAGTCATCGTGAACTGGGGAAAGTTGAAGAGGTTTGGTATAAGTCTTCCTTTGATGAAAGAGATATCCAAGGTTGGATTGTTAAACCACCCTTTTATGATGCTTCTAAAAAATATCCGCTTTTAGTCGAAAATCATGGCGGTCCAATATCCAATTATGGAGATCGTTTTACACCTGAAATTCAATTATATGCAGCAGATGGTTATATTGTATTTTATCCAAACCCAAGAGGCAGCACAAGTTATGGGGAAGAATTTGGCAACTTACTTTATAATAATTATCCAGGTGAGGATTATAATGATGTTATGGATGGTGTAGAGTATTTAGTAAATAAAGGTATTGTAGATGATAATAAACTCTTTGTAGCTGGTGGAAGTGCTGGCGGAATTATGACAGCGTGGATGATTGGAAAGAACAATCGTTTTAAAGCAGCAGTTGTTGTTAAGCCTGTTATGAATTGGATTAGTAAGACTTTGGTAGCCGACAATTATTTTGGTTATGCCAATTCTCGATATCCTGGACAACCTTGGGAAAATTTTGAGACCTATTGGAGTTTTTCTCCTTTATCTTTAGTAGGAAACGTTGAAACACCTACAATGGTAATGGTAGGGATGGACGATTTACGAACACCGCCAAGCGAAGCAAAACAATTATATCATGCTTTAAAATTGCGTAAAATTGAAACTGTTTTAGTAGAGCTCCCAGGAGCTTCTCATGGAATTGCAAAAAGACCAAGTCAACTTATTAGTAAAGTAGCACATACTCTAGCATGGTTAAGAAAATATAATAAATAAAGAATTAATGACATCCACAATTATCATTATCACATGAGTTTTTTGTGTTCTTTTTCGATTTCCAAAGGAATTTTTTAGCTAAGAACCATACTGCAATACTCACAGTAATTATAACCAGTATATTCTGTAAAATGCTATTCATTGGTATTAGTCGTTTTATTTATTTTAAAAACTGAAAAGCTATTAATGCTACAATATATGCAATAGTTGTCATACTAAACAATTGGATAATTGGCCATTTCCAACTATTAGTTTCCCTTTTTACAATAGCTAATGTACTCATGCATTGCATAGCAAAAGCATAAAATAATAATAATGAAAATCCTGAAGCTAGTGTAAATATTTTATTGCCATTTGGATAAACTTCGGCAGCCATTTTTTGTTTAATTGTCTCATCTTGTTCAGCATCTGCACTTCCAACACTATAAATGGTTGCTAGAGTTCCGACAAATACTTCTCTTGCGGCAAATGAAGTTACTAATGCAATTCCTATTTTCCAATCGTAACCTAGTGGTTTAATTACTGGCTCAATAGATTTGCCTATAATTCCAATAAATGAATGTTCTAATTTATAAGCGGCAATTTTATCTTCTAATTCAATATCACTTAATTCAATGTTTTGAGAGCTTACTATAGTTTCGGCATTTTTAAAGGATTCGCCTGGCCCATATGATGCCAAAACCCATAGAACTATTGAGATAGCTAAAATTATTCTTCCTGCTTCAAAAATAAAAGTTTTAGTTTTTTCGATTACTGTAATAGCTACATTTTTTAATAAAGGAATTTTATAACTTGGCATTTCAACTACAAAAAATGATTTACTTTTTGTTTTTAAAATTTTATCTAAAATATAAGCTGAAAATACTGCCATACCAAACCCAATAAGATAAAGTAGCATTAAGGTAAGAGCTTGATAACTTAATCCTAAAAAACGACCTTCAGGAATTACAAGTGCAATAATGATTAGATACACTGGAAGCCTTGCAGAGCAAGTAATAAATGGAGTTACTAGTATAGTAATTAAACGTTCTTTCCAATTTTCGATATTTCGAGTTGCCATTATTGCAGGAATAGCACATGCAGTACCGGACATAAGAGGTACAACACTTTTCCCGCTTAATCCAAAGCGTCGCATAATTCTATCCATTAAAAATACTACTCGGCTCATATAACCACTTTCTTCTAGTACCGAAATGAACAAGAATAAAAATGCGATTTGAGGTATAAAAATAACAATACCACCAATCCCGGCAATAATGCCTTCGGCTAATAAATCGGTAAAAATCCCAGAAGATAATGTGTTTTTAACCCAATCTGCAAGCGAAGCAAAAGAGGCGTCAATAAAATCCATTGGCACACTAGCCCAATCGTAAATAGCTTGAAAAATAGTTAATAAAATGATGAAGAAAATAGCATAACCCCAAACTTTGTGAGTAAGGATTCTATCAAATTTTGCTCTTAAGCCAGTAGCTTTTGATGCATCGATTGTTTGTCCTTCTTTTAAAACATCATTTATAAATTGATATCGTTTAATGGTTTCTTTTTGCTGTAGCCGTTTAAGTTCGGAATGTGATTTTGTTAAAAACTCAGAGATATCGACCTCTTGCCTTATCATTTTACCAAAATTAACATCTTGAGTAATTACTAACCAAAGTTTATAAAGATCTTGATTTGGAAACGCTTTTTGGAGTCTTTTAAAATATTCAACATCTATAGTTGAGGTGTCTAAGCAAGGCTTTAAAGATAATTCTTTGTAGTTATTTATAAGATCTTTTAAATATTGAATACCTTCATTTTTACGAGTGCTTACTAATGCAATGGTAGTATTTAGCTGTTGTTCTAAGAAGGGAATATTTAAAGATATTCCTTTTCTATTCATTCTATCTGCCATGTTAATGACTAGAATAGTAGGAATTTTTAAATCTTTTATTTGAGTAAAAAGTAAAAGGTTCCGTTTTAAATTTTCAACATCACTAATAAGAACAGCAACATCAGGGAAGGATTTATCATTTTTATTTAAAAGTAATTCAATAACTACATTTTCATCTATTGAAGAAGCGTTTAAACTATAAGTACCTGGTAGGTCTAAAATATGTGCTTTAACACCGCGAGGTAATTTGCATATTCCCTCTTTTTTTTCAACAGTAATTCCAGGGTAATTCCCTACTTTTTGATTTAAACCTGTTAAGGCATTAAAAACAGAAGTTTTACCTGTATTTGGATTTCCAATTAACGCAACATTAATTTGCTTACTCATCTAATGCCTTTTCAATATAAATTAATGCTGCTGTTTCTTTTCTAATTGCTAAATGACATCCATTAATATTTAGATACATGGGGTCTGCAAAAGGAGCGACTTGCAGTAATTCTACAATATTCCCAGGCAAGCAGCCCATTTCAAGTAGTTTTAGCGGTATCGCATCAGAAGAGATATCTGTAATTATACCTCGCTCTCCTTGTTTTAAATCAGCAATAGTGAAACCCATCCTTATTTAGATTCATTTTAAAGAAGCAAAAGTAATAAAAAGATTAGTCTTTGTAAGAAGCTTTTAAGGTTTTTATGTCTTCGAGTAGGCGATCAATTTCTTCAAGGTCTGTACCATCATAAAATCCTCGTATTTGACGAGATTTATCTATGAGCATAAAATTTTCGGTATGTATCATGTCAAAAGGACCTCCATCTCCATCATCTTTTACTGCGAGATATGATTTTCTGGCGAGTTCGTAGATTTCTTTTTTATCTCCAGTTACTAAATTCCATTTTGAAGCATTTACTCCTTTTTCTTTTGCATAACGTTTTAGTTGTGCTACAGTATCTATTTTAGGAGTTACTGTATGAGAGAGCAGCATTACTTCGTCATCTGCAATAATTTTTTTCTGTACTTCATGCATGTTTTTTGTCATAATTGGACAAATGGTTTGGCAAGTTGTAAAAAAGAAATCGGCAACATAAATCTTGTCTTTATAATCGTCTTGAGTTATTATTTTCCCATTTTGGTTGGTTAAACTAAAATCTGCTATATGGTGATATTTTTTTTGATGCTGAATTGTACTATCTACCATTTCAAAATTCACTTGAGAAGGTTGATATATTGGGAGCACTTTTTTAGGTTTAAGAATAGAATAGAAAATAGAAATAATGATAATGGACAGTATTAACAGGCTTATTCCGAAGAATTTAAATTTCTTAAAAAAGGATAACATGAAATGAGATTAAGTAATTTTGAATACAAAAATACGACACAATTACTTTAAAATAAGTATTTTTAGCAATGAAAAAGGAACTTATGAAACGAGCATGTTATTTTTTTTCTCCTTTAATGAAATGATTAATAACGAACTGCATGTGACCTGTAAAAGAAATAAATATTAACACATGAAAAGAATTTTACTTTTTAGCTTTTTATTGTTTTCAGTTTTAATTAATGCTCAAGATTATCAAAAGGATTTTGATGCTATTGTTGAATCTGAAACAAGAACTACTTCACAATTAATCAATTTCAGAGCTAATATTAATACAGGAAATTATGATTTAAAATATCATCGTTTAGAGCTTACAGTTGATCCAACAGTTGCTTCTATAAGCGGAGATATAACTTCACATTTTGAGGCTAAAGAAAATATGGACGAAATTACGTTTGACCTTAAGAATAATATGATTGTTTCTCAAGTAATGCAAAGAGGAAGTTCTTTAATTTTTACTCAAAATGTAAATGATGAATTAGTAATAACACTATCTCAAACTTTAAATCAAGGCGTGTTAGACTCTCTAACTGTGAGTTATTCAGGAACACCAATAGTTTCTGGATTTGATTCTTTTGAGCAAAGCACGCATGATGGTGATCCAATAATTTGGACGCTTTCGGAACCCTATGGTGCAAAAGATTGGTGGCCATGTAAACAAGATTTAAATGATAAGATTGATGAAATTGACGTTTACATAACAGCACCACTATTTAATCCTTCAGCAGAAGAATATTTTGCAGTTTCCAATGGTTTAGAACTAAGTCAAGTTGTAACTGGGAGCGATAAAACCACACATTTTAAACATCAATTTCCTATTCCTGCATACTTAATAGCTTTTGCGGTAACAAACTATGATATATACACACACCAAGTTCCTAACAATGGAAACCCTTTTGATATTGTTAATTATGTTTATCCTGAAAGCTTAGTATCAGCGCAAGCCAGTACTGGAGTAACTGTAGATATTATGAATCTCTTCACAAATTTATTTGAAGAATATCCTTTTGCGGCTGAAAAGTATGGTCATGCACAATTTGGTTGGGGAGGAGGCATGGAGCATACTACAGTTTCTTTTATGGGTAGTTTTAGTAGGAATCTAATTGCACATGAGTTGGCGCATCAATGGTTTGGAAATAAAATCACTTGTGGAAGTTGGAAAGATATATGGTTAAACGAAGGATTTGCTACCTATTTATCGGGATTAGTTATAGAAGATTTTGATGGAAACGCAGCATTTACAACTTGGAAACAACAACGTACAACTTCTATTACGTCTCAAGCAGCAGGCGCAGTTTATTTAACAGATGCTGATACTACAAATGTAGGACGAATTTTTGATGGGAGACTATCTTATAATAAAGGGTCTATGGTGTTGCATATGTTACGAAAAAAATTAGGAGATACTAATTTTTATCAAGGAATGCAAGACTATTTAAGTAACGTAAATTTAGCATATGGCTATGCAAAAACAGCCGATTTTGTTCCTATTATGGAAGCTGCTAGTGGTGAGAATTTAACAGAGTTTTTTAACGATTGGTTATATAATCAAGGCTACCCATCTTATACTGTTGTATGGAATCAGCCAAATATAAATCAAGTAAGATTTGTTTTAAATCAAACACAAAGTCATGGGTCTGTTGCTTTTTTTGAAGCTCCAGTTCCGCTTAGAGTTCATGGTACAGGAGGTGAAATTTTAGATGTTGTTTTAGACCATACAAGTAATGGGCAAGAATTTTTTGAAGCCGTAACATTTACAGTAAGCTCTGTAGAATTTGACCCAGAAGCTGATTTAATTTCAAAAAATAATACAATTACTTTGGGAGGAGATGAGTTTAACCTTGACTCAAGTTTTAATATTTATCCCAATCCAGCTTCAACTTTTATTCATATTCAAAAGCCAACAGACACCGAAGTTTATAATTTTAAAATATTTAATATTTTAGGGCAGCTAGTAAATTCGCATGAATACCGAGGAGCAATAAATATAGGGGAGTTATCTTCAGGACTACATTTTATTCGTTTTGAGACCAACAAAGGTTTAATACATAAATCATTATTAAAACAATAACGAAACAGATATTTAGTTTTTTAATGTTGCATTAAAGAATTACTTTTGTGCCTTTATAAATTTTTGACAAAAGATATATGGAGTTTGTTATTAAAATATCTCAATTTTTATTGAGCCTATCTTTATTAATAGTTTTACATGAATTAGGACATTTTATTCCTGCTAAACTATTTAGAACTAGAGTAGAAAAATTTTACCTCTTTTTTGATATTAAATATTCACTTTTCAAAAAGAAAATTGGAGAAACTGTTTATGGTATAGGTTGGTTGCCACTTGGAGGCTATGTTAAAATTTCTGGGATGATTGATGAGAGCATGGATAAGGAGCAAATGGCAAAACCTCCACAACCATGGGAATTCCGTTCTAAACCTACTTGGCAACGTTTAATTATTATGCTAGGAGGTGTTACGGTTAATTTTATTTTGGCTTATTTTATATATGTTTTTCTTTCGTTTTCATATGGAGATACTGATCTTCCCTCTGAAAGTTTAAAAGATGGTTATTGGATAGAAAGTCCATTACTTATAGATTTAGGTTTCAAAACGGGAGATAGAATAATTGAGATAAACGATGTTGATATTAATACACATTCCGAATTATTTAAAAATTTAATTGGAGCTGAATCTTTCTTAATCAATAGAGAAGGAGTAAATAAAAAGATAGAATTACCCAAAGATTTTCTAGGGCAACTATCCTCAAGAGGATCAAAATCTTTATTTAAGTTAAGAATTCCATTCATGGTTGGGGCAGTATCAGATTCATCTTTAAATAAATCGGTAGATTTAAAGCAAGGAGATATTCTTTTATCAATTAATAATGAAGAACTAAAATATTTTGATCAATTATCTTTAAGATTGCAAGATTTAAAAGGTCAAACTATTGAAGCCGAAATATTAAGAGAAAGCGATACTTTAAAACGAGAACTTAAAGTTAATTCAAAAGGAGAATTTGGAATTTACCCAGCTAGTAACCCCAAAAGATTTGAGGAATTAGGATACTT
>JGI24024J18818_10001248_pt1 | contig 10357 bp, 5 predicted proteins | sample Cruoilmetagenom2_FD_18818 | JGI IMG/M metagenome (IMG submission 18818) | reverse complement strand
TCGTTCATAGCCGTTATATCTTTTGCAAATTGATGTGTAGTACCAACATCTCCAAATTTAGAATTCGCTTTTGGAGTTAATTTAAGAACTCTGTTTACCATTGCTGCCGCTTGACCACGTGTAACGTCAGCCTCAGGTTTAAATTGTTGATTCTCAAAACCTCCAACAATGCCATCCACATTTAAACTTTTGATTGCTTCATATGCTGCATGTGATGTTGGAACATCTTTAAAGTTACCATTAGTTACAGGAGGTAGAACAACTGGCTTTGGCGCTGATACTGTTGTCACAGCTGAGTTTGTTAATCTTTTAGCACCAATATAATATTTCCCCCAGTAATAAGGGTCATTTATGCTAACAATGGCAATTCCTTTTGAAGAAGTTGCAGAGATAAATTGATTATTTCCTACATATATTCCAACGTGAGAAGTGTATCCTAAGTTATTAAAAAACACTAAATCTCCAGCTTGTAAATTCGATTTTGAAACAGAAGTTCCTTCCCCATATTGAGAAGCAGCTGTTCTTGGTAAAGATATACCTGCTTTTTTGAAAACATAAGATGTAAATCCTGAGCAATCAAATCCCGATGTAGTCGAACCACCATATTGATATTTTATGCCTAGTAATGGTTTAGCGTAGTTCACGATTTCATTTCCTGTTGCAGCACTGGCTTGAGTCGTCATAAATGGCGCCACTGAGATCAGTAACACAGCAATCATCATCTGAATAATACGTTTCTTCATTTTCCACCTCATGTAATTTTTGGAATCAAAATGTCATATTTTGATTCTTCTCTTTTTTTCTAACTGTTTTAAATAATATCAGATTTTTCACGTTAATAACTTTACGTTTAGATTACAGTTGTGTGACAAATAATTTAATTATTCGCAAAAATGAAAAGAGTAGGAACAAATGACTGTTCCTACTCTTTTTTGTATGCTATTTAAACAAATCGTTTCTCTCAGATCTTGCTAGAAACACACTAAAAGCTGCGCGGTTTATGTGATAATCTGGCTTAAATTGTGTTTCCGTATATCCTTTTGTAATATTTGAAAAAAATAAAGCTTGAATAGCTTCATAACTTACCATCCCCGTGCTAACGTCAGAAAATGGTACATCAAGATTGGGATCTGTACTAAAAGAATAAGCATTGTGTAATAATATGGCCATTTCTGCTCGTGTAACATTTTGTTCTGGTCTAAACGAACCATCTGGGAAACCTGATAATAGATTTTCTTCGAATGCAGATTGTATATATCCTGAAGCAAAACTGGAAGGATTAACATCAATAAAAACCGTTTTACGTTGTTCCCCATTTAACCCATAAACTCGTCCAACCAATGCAACAGCTTCAGCTCGTTTGATATTTTGCTCTGGTAGAAAAGTTCCATCTAAACGACCATTAATTATCTTTTCATATGCTAAGTAGGCAATGGGTGATGCATACCACTTTCGATTATTCACATCGTTAAAAGTAGGTTTTGATACTTTTGTAATCATTTTTTCAGAGAATATTTCACCCTTTACTGTTTCGTATTCGATATATATTGGATAGTCTCCAGCTAACCTATATAATTCCCATTCATTCTCTTTTGAAGGTATGACTAGTTGATCGAATATCTTCAACGTACTTGATTTTAGTTGATCTGTATTATTGAATTTTATTAAAATCTTACCATTACTTTCTTCTAAAATAGGTAAAGGCAAGTTTAGAATGTTATCACTATATTGAACTAAACCAAATCCGAATTTAGGGTCCCTTCCAGCCGTTCCTAAATCTAAAGCAGTTGTTGTTAACAACTCTCTTAATTTATTATTACTCATTGTCGGAAATCTTTCTTTATAAAGTGCCAAAATTCCAACTACATGTGGAGAAGACATCGAAGTACCTGAATATGTAGTAAAGCCATCTTTTTTACCATCATTGACATCTAGAGAAGATGGAAAGGTACTTAGGATATCAACTCCTGGAGCTGCAAGTTCAACTTTAGGTCCTTCTGAAGACTGATCTAACTTCCGATTAAGTTCATCAGTAGCAGATACGGCTATTACTTCAGGGTATTTTGCTGGATATTTAACACTATCTATTTGTTGTGAAAGCCCTTCATTTCCTGCTGCTGCAACAATTAAAATTCCTTCTTCATGTGCTTTTTGAATCATCGCTTTTAAAGCTAAATCATTATTATCAGAAGTTATACTTATATTAATAATGTCCATCTTTTGTTGAATTGCCCATTCAACTCCTTCGGCGATATCCGTTGTGTTTCCTCCCCCATTTTTATTCATCGTTTTTATGGCAAACAGCTCCACATTGGGGGCGATGCCAATCATGCCATAATCATTTTTTAAAGCAGCAATAATTCCCGCAACGTGGGTCCCATGACCAAAATTATCATTATATGAAATTCCCGGTGAACAATTCAAATTAAGTGTACAAATACCACCAACAACTTTTAAGTCAGCATGATTAACATCTATTCCTGAATCAATCACTCCAACTTTCACACCTAATCCTGTATATGGTGAGGTCATTTCTGGTTCTGATTTTACTAACTTAAATTGGAAAGGTACTCTATCACTCGAGGAAGCAGTTTCATAAGTATTTACTTCTGATATATCAACAGTTGGAAAAGACTCCTCTATTTCACTTTTTTCTTCAATAGTCAAATTCACTTCGATCATTGGAATAACATCAAATTCTGTTGTTACTGTATAAGAACTGTTCTTGATTTCTTCAATTTTTTCTTCATCGCCATATATTAAATAAGAAGTTTTAGTTGCTGCATCGCTATGTATAGGAAGAAAAATTCCTAAACCTAATGATAAACCTATAATTGTCTTAAGCATTGATAACTCCTCCATTTACACCTTAAATTTCCTTAATTATAACTAAAAATTCAAAAATAAGCTCTGGATAATAATATCCAGAGCTTATTTATTCTATTAATGGAGTTTTGAGCTTGGCGAGCCATTTACAGTTGAGTACAATGGTTTCATATCTGTACGTCCCTCATAATGGTAGTAATAGTCTAGGACACCAAGAAATAATGCGCGACCCATTTTTTTCCGCTCTGCTTCTTCTCTAATGTATTTAATATCGATTGGACTATCTAAAAAGCCCATTTCAATTAAAGCTGCCGGCATTGTATTCTCTCGAAGAACATGAAGATTACCATATCCAAATGGATTGACTCCACGATTAGTTAATTTCCACGTTTCTATCATTCTATTTTGCAAGTAAATTGAAAGTGCACGAGATTCTTTGACGTATGGGTTTGTTGATGCTGTTTTAGCATAATAAAACGTCTCTGTACCATTTGCTGCACCATTCAAGGCATTTGTATGTAGACTAACATATACGTCGCCTTTATTTTTCTCAGCAAATTCCATACGTTCTGGTAGAGTTGGATAGGTATCACCTGTACGAGTCATTTTTGCTTGAATAGGTACGTTACTAAAATAATTATTCATATGTCTTGCAACGTTTAAAACCACATTTTTCTCTTGGAATCCATTACCTACACCGCCTGGATCAGTACCTCCATGACCTGGATCAATAATGACCACTAGATCACTCAACTTCTCCCCTGGTGTAGTAACAGGAGGTACCGGTAAAGGAGTGGTTACATTAGGTTTATCCAATTGAAGATAGTAACTGTGTAAAAACCCAGCTTGTCCATTCGCACGAACATAAGACCATTCACCAATAGAGTATGCGTATTCCACGAGTTGTCCTTTATTTAATTTTGTGATGGAATCAAAACTAGTATTAGGTCCAGTGCGGAAATTAAGATCATTTGTATTAACATAAAACTTTTGTGTAAAAGGGATATTTTGATAAGTTCTAAATTTATTATTAATTCCACGAGTTATAAAAACAGCAAAATCCGCACGTTTCAGTGTTAATTGTGCTCCGAATGTTCCGTCTGCAATTCCATCAGAAATACCACGATTAATTAATGCTGTTGATGCAGTAGAAGATGAATCAGCTCCATAATTAAATGAGCGACTAATCAATATTGCCATCTGTCCTCTAGTTAATGTTGAGTTGGGATAATATTTGCCATCACCATAGCCTTGAATAATACCCTTATCAACCATTCCTTGTATGTATCCAGAGGCAGTGTGAGATGATGATACATCAGGGAATTGCGTCGATTTTTTCTCTCCATTAATTCCTAATGCACGACCTAAAAAAATAGCAGCTTCAGCACGTGTTACTAAACGATCAGGTGCAAATTGTGATGTAGAAACTCCACTCGCTATTTTCCCTTGAACTAAGTAATAAATCTCGGCCTGGGCACGGTGAGAAGTTCCAACATCAGTAAATATTGTATTTGCATCAGAGTCTTTGGCTGGCAAGATAGCCAATATCAACATCGTCATAAAGCACACAACAAGCAATTTTTTCAAAACAAATTTCCTCCTAATTCTCTTTTCTATTAGGTAGTCTACATTAAATTAATGGAAAATTCTATATTTCATTTGGTCTATATTTCCACATAAAATGATAATTTTTCATAAAATTACACTTTTTTCTGGTGAAAAGGTCATAAAAAAAAGACACATGTTGACATGTGTCTTAAAATAATTAGTTAATAAATTCAATTTCCGCTAAATAATTATACAATATTTTAGCGATTTCTGCTCTATTTGCGGTATTGTCTGGTCGATACTGTCCATTACTATAGCCATTAATAAACCCAGCTTCATATACACGTTCAATATGATTCTTTGAAGATTTTCCAATTGATTTCCAATCTTTAAAATCGGTAACATCTTTTGAAGTGTTGAAATCTAGTTTATCTTCACCATAATAAGATAGAGCTTTACTAATCATAATGGCAGCTTCACTACGGCTAATAGATTTTTCTGGACGGAATTTCCCGTCGTGGTACCCATCAATAATTCCTGCTTCAAAAACTGCAGCAATTTCACCATTTTTGTTGATTGCTTGATTTAAAGAAACATCACTAAATGGAACATTTTTATTTTCTGCTTCCAAACCTAATCCTCGTGCTAACATAGCCGCAAATTCACCACGCGTAATTGATTTTCCAGGAGAAAAAGCAGTTGCGGTAGTTCCATTAATCACCATTCTTGACGCAAGTTTTTCAACATACTCTTCAGACCAATTCGCTCCATTATCAACATCACTAAATGTTTTGAAGTTTTCCACTAAAGTATATGTTGAGTTGCTTGAACGGTAAATATTTGCTGATTTCATGTCATTTTCATTTGTTACAAATGTCGGAACTCCTCGTACTTGTCCGTTAACTACTGTTACCCCTACCGTAGTTAATGTATCCAGTGGTTGGAATGCGTTAATTGTTCGTTTAATTGGGTGTGGGAAATAGTTGACTGGTATAGAATCACCATTCGGAGCTACAACTGAAATTTCAAACTCAATTGAAGGAGAAAGAATTTCATACTGTGCATCTACTAAAGCTGGTGTTTGAACAGTTTTAATTACAATAACTACTTTCAGTTCAACTGAAGTTACTTCCAACTCTTCAGCTAATGACACAAGATCAATTGTAGAAACTGGAATTTCATATGAACCTTCATCAATTTTTAAAATCACAACTGCATCTGTGTTTTTTTCTGCTAATGCTAGGAAAATTGAAGCCGGAACACTCACTTGTTCGGCACTTTCAGACACATTTATCACAAGTTCATCTACAGTTTCAGCTTGATTAATTACTTCAATTACTTGTTCTGGATTTTCTTCAACATTTTCTGAGCCAGTCGAAACTTCCCCTTGCCCATTATCTAAAATTGGCTCTTCTGGTTCTGGACTTGGATTCAAATAATTATCTACGTCATTGAAAATACGGGATATTAAAGCATCTGTTTCTTGGTTAGGGAATGCAATAATAGAAGAAACATCATGTAAAGATCGGTTATTTTCCAACGTGTCAAATGTTTGATTGAAAAAAGCTAAAAGGTCAGAACTGCTATTAAGATTCGTACTTTGAAGGTCATTTAAAATGGATCCTTGAGTAGAAGCAATATAGTTCACTAAATTTTGAACCATTTTAGTATCAGGGACATTTCCACTCTCAGCGTCAACAAAAAGGTTGAAATTACGTTCAAGTTTGCTTTGTAAATCCCCTTGAGATGAAGAAGATGGAACATCTAATAGATATTGATTCAAATCTCCTGCAAGTTGACTTTCGCTTTCAACAGAACCGTCTACAATGAAATCTCCGATACTAGCGCGTACATTCGACAAAATTATGTCTAATATTTCTTTTTTCTGTTGCGTCATTTCCGAAGAGTAGTATTCAGCTGCGATAGATTGAGCTGTAGCTTCACCTGCAGCATTTGCTTTCTCAACATTCATTCCAATCGCTATTACTGGTGTAAATGCTACAGCACCTACCATTATTCCCTTAAATACTTTCTTTTGATTAATTTTCTTCCTCATTTAATCACCTCTTGTATTTTTTAGATATTATTATTCTATTATAGACCAATATTATGCTATTACAATTAAATATGGTAATAAATATAGTTTTTTAAAATATTTTCAACATATAGTCTATCGTTCTCATGTGAATATTATTATTTTCATGGTAATCTAATAGGTAGTTTATGGAGGTGCTAATCATGTCGAAACAAAAAATGAAAATGAAACTTTGGAAAAAAATTATTTTAATACTCATAGTAATATTATTAGCAATCGCAGCCTATGTAATATACATATTCCAGTTTAAGGAATACGATACAGCGGATTCCGAGGTTACAGAAATCACAAGGGAAACTTTTAAAATAGAGTTACCCGATGGATCTTCTATTGAATTAGATGAAGACGGAAATGTTATTGAGACTGATAAAGTTGAAACCAATTCGAATGGAAACTTTGCTTCGAATTCTTCACCAAACGAAAATTCACTCAATACTACTTCTAATAATGAAGAAACTAGTGATTCGACTAACTCTACCGATGCAGCTGAAGATGAGAGTTCTACCGTCACTAGTAGCGAAACAAATAGTAATAGCGGAGAAACAAATGGAAGTAACTCTGGTTCTAAAGGAAGTACTGAAGGTTCTACTGGAAATAATACAGATTCAGATTCTACCGACAAAACTAGTGAAGATTCTTCTAGTGATACTGGAGGTTCTACAGGTAATGGTTCAACAGTTCCCCCTGGAAATAGTGCTACTGTTGCTTCTATTAAAGAGAAATACAATCCTGTTATGGCAAGTCTTCAAGATCAGGCTAGTTCGAGAATTGATTCCTTAGTTGGACGAGCATATAATGAGTACCAAGTTAAACAAGCAAATGGTGAATCAATAGACTACGCATACTTTTATAACAAATACACTTCTGCTGCAGCAGAATTAGAAAGTCGAACAGACAAAGTATTCTATCAAGTTGTAGCAGTGATTGAAAAGGAATTAGAAGCAAATGATTTCAGTAAAACACATGCACAAACATTTATTGATGAATATAACGCTGAAAAAGAAAACCGACGGAATGCTTTACTCGATAGAGCAATGAATAAATAAAAAAACCTTGACCAGCAAAGTGGCCACTGAAAAGCACTTGAAAATCCACCCTATCTCGATAAATCGAGATAGGGTGGATTTTCATTTGTTGTGGCTCTGTTACAAGGATTTAGTGATTTTCGTTACAGGCTGACGCTTTCCGCGGGCGGAACGTGAGCCTGCTGTCTCACCTGGACGGGCTTTTCCCGCTGGAAAGATTATGACTAAATTGCTTTTTGAACCTTATCTTTGTACCGAAGCTAGCGCAGCGATGTTGTAGTAGATGTTTTTCGCCGCCTTTCACTTCAATAGTAAAAAAAGTAAAATAAAACATAGTCATGAATTTGATATGGCATCATATGCAAAGGTATTTAACGTGCAAATACTAGGAGCCACAGCCGTATTCGCAGTAAATCTCAAACAAATTATAAATATAATGAAGGCAATGAAGTAAAGAATATTAAATGAAAAGGAGAGATTTCGTTCAAAAATTGAACGAAATCTCTCCTTTTATAATTAAACCACTATTTAACCCAAGTCTTTCAGTGGCTTCACACGTTTTTATTCTGTAACTATTGCATCTTCTTTGTTGATGTCAACAATTCGACCTTCAACTGTTGGATTTATTTCTTCTAAAGTACTAATGTATTCAATGAAGTTTTCATAGTCAACAAATCCTGGTTCAGAAACACGACCTTCTTCGTACGCTTTGCCAAACATTGTAAATCCATCCCCACCTTTTGCAGTGAAGTTGTTTGTTGCAACAGTGTATGTTTTCGAATTATCTAAAGCTACATACTCAGAACCTTCTAGGACCATAACTTCAGTAACTCGTTCGCCAACAAGTTTTGCACTATCGTATTTGAATTTCAAACCTGCTACGTGGAGGAATCCACCATTTTCATTCGGAGCTTGACTAACACTTAATTCCAAAGCAGAACGAAGTTCTTCACCTGTGATGTCCATGATAGCTAGTGAGTTACCAAATGGCATTACTTTCAATACGTCACCCACTGTAATAGCACCCACATCAATTGAAGCTCTAATACCTCCACCATTTTGAAGCGCAATCGTTGTATCCGCAAAATTAGGAAGTGATTTTGCTTTTGCTAGCATAGCATCAGTCATTAAATTACCAAGATTGGTTTCAGTCGTACGTACGCCTGATCCATCCTCATTATCAGCTTTACGGCTACCGTTTAAAATCACTGATGTAGTTGCACCTGTTTCTTGCAATTTAAGTTCTTCAACACCTGCTTTAAATGGTGCAAGTATTTCAACCGCACCTGGATCTGCAGTAATATCTTTTTGTGTTTCGATTAATTCACCAGCATATAACGTAACTTCACCGTAAGGGTTAAAGGTTACATCCAATGTACCGAGGAATTTCCCGTATTCGTTTGCTTGAACAATAATTGTTGGAGCTGAAAATTCTTGTGAAACAAAAGGTTCTTCTACTTTTGCATGTGTATGTCCGCCCACAATAATGTCAATACCTTCTACTGCTTCAGCTAATAGCTTATCATTATCGAATTTCTCTGCATCATCAAACCCAATATGAGTAATGGCAATGATTTTGTCTACGCCTCTGTCTTCAAAAGCTTTTACAGCTTCCTCAGCAGCAGCAATGTATCCAGTGAAATCAACTTTGCCCGTACTTGAAATATTCACCGTTTCTTCAGTAGTCAATCCGAAGATTCCTACCTGTTCCCCATTTACTTCCTTGACAATTCCATTATAAATCTCACCGTCAGAAAAATCTGAAACATACAAGTCATTTTGTAAACCATCGAATAAATTGTCATTTGAGAAATCTACATTAGCAGATACAAATGGGAAATCAGCACCTTTAACAAAATCCGCCAACGCCTTATGTCCTTCTGAAGATGAGCCTAAATCAAACTCATGGTTACCAAAAGTCATTGCGTCATATCCAACGTAATTCATGAAAGCAAGGTCTGCTGCACCTTTGTATTTATTGAAATAAAGGTCCCCAGAGAATACATCTCCAGCATCCAATAATAATGTGTTTTCATTTTCTGCACGTATATCATTGATAACTGAAGCACGTAAAGGAGCATTATCCAAATATGCATGTGTATCATTTGTATGCATTACCATTAAGTCCATGTAGCCAAAGTGTTCCTTCGCTCGCTCTATGAATAAAGCCATTTCACCACGTTTTACTGGTTGTTCAGCTCCAAATTTAGACGGAGTTTTTCCTTCTGTGATACCAGCTTCAACCAATGCCTCTACGAATGGTGCAAAGCGTTCGTTAACATCTGTAAATTGAGTATCTTTAGTTTCGGAATTCACTTCAAGAAGTGCAGCATTGGCAATTAATTTTGCCGTTTCATTACGTGTTAAAGGAGCTGTTGAACCAAATGAAGTGGAAGTTTTCCCATCGAGAATACCGAATTCTACTAATGCATCGACTGCCCATTTCGCTCTTTCAGGAACATCAGTGAAACCTGAATCTTCATAATCCCCCTCTGGATCTAACATTAATGCTTTAGCAATTAATTCAGCTGCATCCGAACGTTTAATATTTGCATCTGTGCTGAAAGTAGTATCAGATGTACCTCTCGTAATTTCATTTGCAACTAGGAAGTCGACAGCATCTGAGTAGCGGTCGCTCACATCTGTAAAAGCAATTTCATCGGCAGATGCTACTGGAGCTACTGCTGCTGCAACTGCTGCTAGAGTTACTGTTGAAGCTAAGAATCTCTTATTTTTGAATAACTTGGACATGAATAAATTTCCTCCTCTAGTATGTACGGTAATAGATTAGACCTCTTACATTATTACTTTACCAAAAATAGTCTGAATAGAATAGTTAATTTACAAAATCTTTAGAATTAAT
>JGI24024J18818_10001243_pt1 | contig 10370 bp, 10 predicted proteins | sample Cruoilmetagenom2_FD_18818 | JGI IMG/M metagenome (IMG submission 18818) | reverse complement strand
AGAATCTGAAAATAACAAGTTATTTTTTGATGCATTTAAAATGCAAATTGAAAGAGCTTATGAAAGCAATGGCTGGTTTACAAAAGAAAACGTATTAAAAGCTATGGAAAGTTGGGCTAATGCTTTAACTTACGATAATTTAACTAAATGGACTTCTAATTACACTTTTAATGCAGAACCTAAAATAGTTGCATTAGTTTTAGCCGGAAATATTCCTTTGGTTGGATTTCATGATTTTTTATCGGTTTTAATTAGTGGACATAAAGTTATTGCCAAACTATCTTCTAACGATAAATATTTTTTGCCATTAATAGCTAAATTTTTAGAATACAATAATCCTTCTTTTAAAAACAAAATAACCTTTACCGATAAAAAATTAACTCAATTTGATGCAGTTATAGCTACAGGTAGTAACAATACCGCCAGATATTTTGAATATTATTTTAAAAACAAACCAAATATTATTCGAAAAAATCGAAATTCAATTGCCATTTTAACCGGCAACGAAACTAAAAAAGAATTAGAATTGTTAGGAGAAGATATTTTCCAATATTTTGGGTTAGGTTGTAGAAGTGTTTCTAAAATATATGTGCCAAATAATTATAATTTCGATTTACTATTTAATGCTTTGTTCAAATACAAAAATATTATAGAGTACAAAAAGTATGAAAATAATTACGATTATAACAAAGCTATTTATTTAATGAGCCAATTTAAATTTTTAGAAAACGGCTTTTTTATGTTAAAAGAAGATGCAAGTTATGGTTCTCCTATTGGCTCTTTATTTTATGAATATTACGATTCTTTATCTAATTTAAAAAGGAAGTTAATAGTTGAAAAAGAGCAAATTCAATGTATTGTTAGTAATTTAAATGAAGTAAATTCAGTTTGTTTTGGTCAAACCCAACATCCAAATTTATGGGATTATGCAGATGATGTAGATACTCTAGATTTTCTACTTAAAATTTAGTATTTTTTTTACATTATTATAGTAAATAATCCTACTTTTTTTCCGAAATTTGTGCTATTCATAATTTCATAATTAAACAAAATGAAAAAACATAATTTTAGTGCAGGTCCTTGTATTTTACCGCAAGAAGTTTTAAAAAAAGCCTCTGAGGCAATTTTAAATTTTAACGATTTAAATTTATCCTTAATTGAAATATCTCACAGAAGTAAAGATTTTGTAGAGGTAATGGAAAATGCAAGAAGTTTAGTAAAAGAATTATTAAATCTTCCTGAAGGATATTCCGTTTTATTTTTAGGAGGAGGAGCTAGTTTAGAATTTTTAATTAGCACGTACAATTTATTAAAAATAGATGGTAAAGCAGCATACTTAGATACTGGTACGTGGAGTGCAAAAGCTATAAAAGAAGCTAAAAAACTTGGCGATATTAATGTTGTTGCTTCTTCTAAAGATGCAGGATACAATTATATCCCTAAAAATTATGAAATTCCAGCAGATATCGATTTTTTCCATTGTACATCTAACAATACAATTTTTGGAACTCAAGTAAAAGAATTTCCAAAAACGGATAGTTTATTAGTTTGTGATATGAGTTCTGATATTTTTTCTCGTCAATTAGATTTTTCTAAATTCGATTTAATTTATGCAGGAGCACAAAAAAATATGGGTCCAGCTGGTACTACTTTGGTTGTTGTTAAAGATGAAATTTTAGGAAAAACAGGAAGAGATATTCCTTCTATGTTAGATTATCAAGTTCATATTGGTAAAGACAGTATGTTTAACACACCTCCTGTGTATGCCGTTTATGTTTCTATGCTAACATTAGAATGGCTTAAAAATTTAGGCGGAATTCCTGCAATTGAAAAAATAAATGAAGCTAAAGCAGCTTTATTATACACTGAAATTGATAGAAACCCGCTATTTAAAGGTTACGCAAATAAAGAAGATCGTTCTACAATGAATGTTACTTTTAATTTAACCGATGAAAATACTAAAGATACTTTTGATAAAATTTGGGATGAAGCTGGTATAGTTGGTATTAAAGGTCACCGATCCGTAGGTGGTTACAGAGCTAGCATATACAATGCAATGCCATTAGAAAGTGTTCAAGTTTTAGTGGATGCTATGCAAAAATTCGAAAAACAAATCTCTTAAAAAATATAAAACTGTATTATGAAAGTATTAGCAAATGATGGAATAGCAACCAGTGGTGTTATAGCACTAAAAGAAGCAGGTTTCGAGGTAGATTTAAAAACGATTCCACAAGAAAATCTTAAGGATTATATTAATGAAAATAAAATTTCAGTTTTATTGGTTAGAAGCGCAACAAAAGTTAGAAAAGATATTATTGACAATTGCCCATATTTAAAAATAATTGGACGTGGTGGTGTTGGAATGGACAATATTGATGTAGAATATGCTCGTGAAAAAGGATTAAAAGTTATTAATACTCCTGCTGCATCTTCACATTCAGTTGCCGAACTTGTTTTTGCACATTTATTAGGTATGGCTCGTTTTTTACCGGAATCTAATCGTCAAATGCCATTAGAAGGAGATTCTAAATTTAAAGATTTAAAAAAATCTTTTGCAAAAGGAGTTGAATTAGAAGGAAAAACAATTGGAATAATAGGTTTTGGTAGAATAGGACAAGCAACTGCTAAAATGGCTTTAGGTCTAGGAATGCGAGTGGTAGCTTACGATCCATTTTTAGAGACTGTAAATTTAGAACTTAGTTTTTTCGATCACCAATCTATATTTTTTCAAATAAATACTATTTCTAAAGAAGATGTATTAAAAGAAGCTGATTTTATTTCCTTACATGTTCCTGCTCAAAAACATTATATTATAGATACTCCAGAATTTAATTTAATGAAAGATGGTGTGTTTATTGTTAATGCAGCACGTGGTGGTGTAATTAATGAAGTAGCCTTAGTAAATGCTCTTGAAAGCGGAAAAGTATCAAACGCAGCTTTAGATGTTTATGAAAATGAACCTAAACCTGAAATTCAATTATTAATGCACGATAAATTATCTTTAACGCCGCATATTGGTGCTGCTACCGGAGAAGCGCAAGAACGTATTGGTACTGAATTAGCATCACAGATAATCTCAATTTTTGAAGAAATAGCTTAATTTTTTAAATATTTAAATTAAAACCTAATATGGCAATTATTAAACCTTTTAATGGAGTTCGTCCTCCAAAAGAACTTATAAAAGAAGTAGCAAGCTTACCTTATGATGTTATGAATTCTGAAGAAGCTACTAAAATGGCTGAAGGAAAAAATGCTTCTTTACTTCATATAACTCGTGCAGAAATTGAGTTTGACCAGGATATAGATCCTCATTCAAACGAAGTTTACAGCAAGGCAAAAGAAAATTTTGATAAATTTCAAAATAAAGGAATTTTAGTTCAAGACAATCAAGCACATTATTACATTTATGCACAAACCATGAATGGAAAAACACAATATGGAATTGTTGGTGCCGCTGCTTGTCAAGATTATATTGATGGTATAATAAAAAAACATGAATTAACTCGCCCTGATAAAGAAGAAGATAGAAAAGTACTTACCAGATATTTAAAAGCAAATATTGAGCCTGTATTTTTTACATATAGAGCAGTACCTGAAATTGATGCTATTGTTGAAAATATTGTAAAAAATAAGAAAGCGGAATACGATTTTACTTCTGAAGACGGATTTGGACATCATTTTTGGGTAATTGAAAATCCGGAAACCAATGCAACTTTAGAAAAACTTTTTGCCGAAAAAGTACCTTATACTTATGTTGCTGATGGTCATCATAGAACTGCGGCAGCTGCAGGAATGATGGAAGAATTTAAAAATGCCAATCCAAATCATACTGGTAAAGAGCCTTATAATTATTTTATGGCAGTTCATTTTCCAGACAATCAATTACAAATAATTGATTATAATAGAGTTGTAAAAGATTTAAATGGATTAAATACTGAAAAATTTTTAACTAAAGTTAAAGAAAATTTTATTGTTAATAAAGTGAGTGAATCTATTTTAAAATCTAATAAATTACATGATTTTTCTATGTATTTAGATGGAAAATGGTATGCTTTAACTGCTAAAGAAAACACTTATGATGATAATAATCCTATTGATAGTTTAGACGTAAGTGTTTTATCTAAATTCATTTTAGAACCTGTTTTAAATATTAAAGATTTAAGAACAGATACCAGAATTGAATTTATTGGTGGAATCAGAGGTTTAGGAGAATTAAGCAAACGTGTAGATAATGGAGAAATGGCAGTTGCATTTGCATTATTTCCTGTTAGTATGAAACAATTAATGAATATTGCAGATACCAATAACATTATGCCACCAAAAGTAACTTGGTTTGAACCTAAATTACGATCTGGATTAGTAATAAATAAATTAGATTAATTAACTTTTGAGTATACAAGAAAATTTACAAACTATAAAAAGTACATTACCTATAAATGTCCAATTAATAGCCGTTTCAAAAACTAAACCTATTTCTGATATTTTAGAAGCTTATAATGCCGGACAACGAGCATTTGGTGAAAATAAAATTCAGGAAATGGTAAGTAAGTTTGATCAACTTCCTAAAGATATAGAATGGCACATGATTGGACATTTACAGCGTAATAAAGTAAAATATATGGCTAGTTTTGTTCATTTAATACATGGCGTTGATAGCTTTAAAACACTGAAAGAAATTAACAAACAAGCTTTAAAACATCAGAGAATTATAAACTGTTTGTTAGAAGTAAAAATTGCAAGTGAAGAAACAAAATTTGGATTGGCTATAGATGAAGTAGAAAAAATTCTTCTTTCTTCTGAATTTAAAAATCTAAAAAACATTAACATTCAAGGTTTTATGGGAATGGCAAGTTTTACAGACGATACTGCTATTATTCATTCCGAATTTAAAAATCTAAAAAGCCAATTTGAAATTTCTAAAAAATATACTTGTCAAAATTTTAATCCAACAATATTATCTATGGGAATGAGTGGCGATTACACCATTGCTATAAATGAAGGAAGCAATATGGTTAGAGTTGGAAGTGCTATTTTTGGAACAAGAAATTATAATTAATGTACGCCATTTTAGACATAGAAACCACTGGAGGTAAATACAATGAAGAAGGCATAACGGAAATAGCAATCTATAAATTTGACGGGCATCAAATTGTAGATCAGTTTATTAGCTTAGTTAATCCTGAACGCGAAATTCAACCATTTGTAGTTAAATTAACTGGTATTAATAATGGCATGTTAGTAAATGCTCCTAAATTTTATGAAGTTGCAAAACGTATTATTGAAATTACTAACGATTGTATTATAGTAGCTCATAATGCTGTTTTTGATAGTAGAATTTTAACAACCGAATTTAGAAGATTAGGCTACACGTATGAAAAGCAATCGGTTTGTACAGTTGAATTAAGTAAAAAATTGATCCCTGGCTTACCTTCCTACAAATTAGGAAAATTATGTCGCTCCTTGGCTATTCCCGTTGCTAGTAGGCATAGAGCAGATGGCGATGCTATGGCAACCGTTCAATTATTTAAACTTTTATTAAATAAAGATATTGATAAAGAAATTGTAAAAAAATCGGTTAAAACTATTATTCCTAAAAAATTAGCACCAAAATTACAAGATGTTTTAGACGAATTACCTTCTAAAACCGGATTATTTTACATTCATAATGGTACCAGTATTTTATACATTGGTAAAGGAAAAAACATAAAAAAAACCGTAAATCAATTATTTCTTCGGACTTCAAAAAAAGCAAAAGAAATTCAGAACAAGTTGACCTCTGTAACTTATGAAGACACTGGAAATGAACTTATTGCAAAATTAAAATTTGCCGAACAATTAAAAGTTAACAAACCTAAATATAATTTTATAAATAAAAATAATTTAAATGAAGTTACTTTTAATAATGACAATTTTTTAATCGTTGAAAAAGGAAGAGAAACTGGAGAAAAATCGGTCCTATTAATTGAAAACAACGAAGTAAAAGGCTTTTGCTATACTGATTTAAATTATCAAATAAATAATTTAGATGTATTGCATAGCTTAATATCTCCTATGGATAACAGTATTCTTAACAGAAATATTATTAAAAAATACTTACAAAAAAATAATGTAGAAAAATTAATTCGTTTTTAATTTAAATCTTCTATTTTAGTACAAACCAATTCATCTTTTTTTGAATAAATCAAAATCACATAAACACTGGAAAACAAGATTATATGAAATTATTTACGAAGCGGATACAAATGCTGGTAAATGGTTTGATATACTATTAATTTTTGTCATTTTATTTAGCATTATTATTGTAATGCTAGAAAGTGTTAATAGCATTGATGCAAATTATCATAATTTTTTAAACATTGCCGAGTGGGTTATTACCATACTTTTTAGTTTTGAGTACATAGCTAGAATAATTTGTATTAAAAAACCATCAAAATATATCTTTAGTTTTTATGGTATTATTGATTTTTTAGCTACTATACCAAAATATATATCCATCTTTTTTATTGGTACTCATGCACTTGTTGCATTAAGAGCTTTAAGGCTTTTACGAGTTTTTCGAATTTTAAAATTAACACGCTACTTAGGTGCATCCAATAAATTAATGGCTGCTTTAAAATCTAGCAAAATAAAAATTGCCGTGTTTTTATTTAGCGTTTTGGTGCTTACTATAATTTTAGGTACTGTAATGTACATTATTGAAGGTTCTGAAAATGGTTTTACAAGCATCCCTTACAGCATGTATTGGGCAATTGTAACACTTACCACTGTGGGTTATGGCGATATTTCTCCTCATACGCCACTTGGTCAATTAATTGCCAGTTTAGTTATGATTTTAGGTTACGGAATTATTGCGGTACCAACTGGAATTATAACTTCTGAAATGACTAAACAAGATAAAATACATACTAACACACAAACTTGCCCTAATTGCTTATATGACAAGCATTTAGATAATGCAATTTATTGCAATAAATGTGGAGAGAAATTAAATCATGAATAAGTATTTAATAACTGTAGTAGGTGCAACCGCAATTGGTAAAACTAGTTTAAGCATTAAAATAGCAGAGCATTTTAATACAGAAATAATATCATGCGATTCACGCCAGTTTTATAAAGAAATGAAAATTGGCACTGCGGTTCCTTCTAAGGAAGAACTAGCTGCTGTTCCGCATCATTTTATTCAAAACAGAAGTATTTTTGAAGATTATAATGTTGGGCAATTTGAAAAAGATGCACTAATAAAATTAAACGAATTATTTAAAAAACATCCTTTTGTAGTTATGGTTGGCGGTAGCGGATTATATACTAATGCCGTTGTTGATGGTTTAGATTATTTTCCAAAAGTAAACCCTGAAATTAGAGAACAACTAAATAAGGAAATAGAAAATGGCAACCTACCCAAACTTCAAAATCAGTTAAAAGAATTAGATTTAGAAAGTTATAATGCTATAGAAATTGAAAATCCACACAGACTTGTACGAGCCTTAGAAATTTGTATTGGTACAACAAAACCTTACTCATCCTATAAAAAACAAGCCAAACAAAAGCGCAATTTTATTCCAATAAAAATTGGGTTAGAAGCGCCGCGTGAAATTATGTACCAAAGAATAAATGAAAGAGTAGATTTAATGATAAAAGAAGGTTTAGTGGAAGAAGCCAAAAAATTATATGCCCATAAAAACCTAAATGCATTACAAACTGTTGGTTATAAAGAACTTTTTAATTATTTTGATGGAAATTATACCTTAAATTTTGCTGTTGAAGAAATTAAAAAAAATACACGCCGTTTTGCAAAACGACAAGTAACTTGGAATAAAAAAGATACACAAATACATTGGTTTAATTTTGAAGAAGATGAAAATACCATTATTAAACAGATTGAAAACTTACTAGTTTGAATAAAAAAGAAATTAAAGAATTTTTAGATGACAAAGTAATTCAATACAACAATCCAAAATTTATTGAAAGTGATCCTATTCAAATTCCACATCGTTTTACCTTAAAAGAAGATGTTGAAATTGCTGCATTTTTAACGGCAACTATTGCTTGGGGAAAAAGAAATATGATTATTAAAAATGCAAATAAAATGATGGAATTAATGGATAATTCGCCTTTTGATTTTGTTATGCATCATAAAACTGACGATTTAAATAAATTTGAAGGATTTGTTCATAGAACTTTTAATTCACAAGATTTTAAATTTTTTATAGCAGGGTTACAACATATTTATAAAAATTATGGAGGATTAGAAAATGTATTTTTAAAAAATTCTACTTCAAAATCTACACAGTCTGCCATACACACTTTTAAAAAAATATTTTTTGAAATTCCACATGCGCAACGAACTGAAAAACACATCTCTGATCCTTTAAAAGGTTCTGCTGCAAAACGTATTAATATGTTTTTACGATGGATGGTTAGAAAAGATTTCGCTGGTGTAGATTTTGGAATTTGGCAAAACCTCTCTCCTGCCCAACTATCTTGTCCGTTAGATGTGCATTCAGGAAATGTTGCACGAAAATTAGGTTTAATTACCAGAAAACAAAATGATGCTAAAGCACTTGCTGAATTAGATACTTCTTTAAGAAAAATGGATAAAACAGATCCGGTTAAATATGATTTTGCTTTATTTGGCTTAGGTGTTTTTGAAGGATTTTAATTTATCTTAAAACCTGAGTTCGTCATAAGGTTCACTGTAAACAACTGAAAATCATAACGTCCTTGCGAAAATTATAAACGGTAGTGCATAATTTGAAGCAATCTCCATATTTTTAGTAAGATTGCTTCTTCTTTTCATTGCACTTCAATCATCGCAATGACGCAGATTATTGATTTTCAGTCCTGTAATTATTTTATTATTTAGAACTCAGGTTTTAAAGTCTGCGTTAGGGATAGAACGGTTTGTTTGAGCTCTTTAAATTGCTATTTTTTGCAATTTAAAAGCGAGTAGTGATAGCCCGACCGTTTACGGTAACGCCCAAATTTTATAAAAAACTTTCTAAAGCCAACTCGTAACTTTGCAAGCCAAAACCTGCAATTACTCCTTTGGCATTAGGCGCAATATAAGATTGATGTCTAAATTTTTCTCTGGCATAAACATTAGATATATGCACTTCAATAACCGGAGTTTCAATTCCTTTTATAGCGTCGCCAATAGCCACAGAAGTGTGTGTATAAGCACCTGCATTAAAAATAATTCCTTGATAACTAAAGCCCACTTCATGTAATTTATTTATCAGTTCTCCTTCTACATTGCTTTGAAAATATTCCAAACCGACATCAGCATATTTTTTGGTTAAACTTTCTAAAAATTCATTAAACGTTACATTTCCATAAATAGAAGGTTCTCGTTTACCAAGTAAATTTAAATTAGGACCGTTTAGAATAAGTATTTTCATTTTTTAAACTATTATTTTGTAAATATATTTATTTTTAACGAATGAAATGGCTTAACGCTTTACAAGATTATCAATATTATTTAAAAATAGAAAAAGGACTTTCTAAAAACTCTATTGATAGTTATAGTAGAGATGTGAAAAAATTAATTCGTTTTTTAGAAGAAAATGAAATAAAGCACTCTCCCATTTCAATTAATCAAGCTGAAGTTCAACAATTTATGTACGAAACTGCAAAACAACTTAATGCACGTTCGCAAGCTAGATTACTTTCAGGTCTCCGGAATTTTTTTAATTATTTAATTTTTGAAGATTATAGAGAAGACAATCCTACAACGCTAATAGAAGCTCCTAAAATTGGTAGAAAATTACCCGATACACTTTCTGTAGAAGAAATAGATATTTTAATTAAAGCCATTGATTTAAGCACTAATGAAGGGGAACGTAATAGAACTATTATAGAAACTTTATATAGTTGCGGTTTGAGGGTTACCGAACTTACTAATTTAAAAATTTCCGATTTGTTTTTTGAAGAAGGATTTATTAGAGTTCTTGGCAAAGGAAACAAACAGCGTTTTGTTCCAATAAATAATCAAACTAAAAAATATATTAATCTGTATCAAAATTCTATAAGAAATCATATAAAAATTCAGAAAGGATTTGAAGATACCTTGTTTTTAAATAGAAGAGGAAAACAATTAACTAGAGTAATGATTTTTACTATTGTAAAAAAATTAGCGGAGAAAGCTGGCATACATAAAAGTATAAGTCCGCATACTTTTAGGCATTCTTTTGCAACACATTTACTAGAAAGAGGTGCTAATTTATTGGCAATTCAACAAATGTTAGGACACGAAAGTATAACTACCACAGAAATTTATATGCATTTAGATAAACGTTTTTTAAAGGANGTTATGAATAATTTTCATCCTAGAAAATAAAAAATCTCGCTATTAGCGAGATTTTTTATTTTTA
>JGI24024J18818_10001238_pt1 | contig 10389 bp, 4 predicted proteins | sample Cruoilmetagenom2_FD_18818 | JGI IMG/M metagenome (IMG submission 18818) | reverse complement strand
CCATCGTGGTCGAGCCGGCTGCCGGGGTTGGTGTGGTTTTCGAATCGGGTCTCGTCGATCGCATCATCAATGACGTCAAACACCAGCCGGGTGCGCTACCCCTTCTGGAGTTCTCTCTCACCGAACTCTTCGACCAACGCGATACCGATCTGCTGACTCTCGATGCCTATGAGACATCGGGCGGTGTGCTCGGGGCGTTGGGTCGGCGAGCCGAGTCGATCTACTCCGACCTCGACACGGTTGGTCAGGAGGCAGCACGCGAGACGTTCCTGCGCCTCGTCAATGTCACCGAGTCCGGAAGAGACACGCGCAGACGCGTGCGCCTGACCGAGCTCGAGCGCCTCGGATTCACCGATCTGGTTCTGGGCGGCATGCTCAACGCCTTTGGAGGACATCGACTCCTGACGTTCGACCGTGACCCAACAACCAGGGGTCCGACTGTCGAGGTGGCGCACGAGGCGATCCTCATCGAATGGCCACGGCTAGCCGGCTGGATAACCGAGCATCGAGAGGACCTGCTACTCCGCTCGCGTCTTGCGGTCGCAGTCGCCGACTGGGAGACAGCCGATCGATCAGACGCCTATCTCCTCACGCGAGGCCGCCTCAGCCAACATGAGGACTGGACGGAAGACACCGAGTTGGCGCTGACCTCCGGGGAGATCGAGTTCCTCGCCGCTAGCCGCACAGCAGAGGATGAACGGAAAGCCCACCTGAAACGCACCCGCCGCCTCGTCGTCACGGGATTCGGCATCGCCGCAGTCATAGCGCTTCTCCTTGCAGGTGCGGCGCTGGTAGCCCGGAACAGTGCCCAAGACCAAACGGCACTTGCCGAAGCAAGCCAGGAGACCGCAGAGGCGAACGCAGTGCTTGCCGATGAGAAGGCGACCGAGGCCGAGGCCAATGCCGCCACCGCAGTCTATGAACGCGAACTTGCCCGTGCGGCACAGTTGGCGGCCTTGGCTCTTGAACAGTCCGCCACAGACGCGGAACCGGGTCTTCTGCTGGGGGTTGAATCGCTCCGTACCGCCCCTACGTCGTCAGGATTGACGGCAACCCATAGCGCGCTCTTCGAGCATTACACGACTTGGGCGATGCACTACGATCCACAGGAAGCGATCACCGTCGACATGGCCATGGCCGTTCATCCCGACGGCAAGCACGTTCTCGTGGTTGAGGGGCAGAACATGAACCTCAGCCACGGATTCAACGGGACCGTCGCGTTGTACAACACGGTTGACCAACCCGACGAACCGATTTGGCGTACAGAGCTTGCGGCGGGAGATCCGGTAGAGGACTGGCCGATCTCCGTCTGGTTCGAGGACGAAGAAGTGCTCGTCGGCTACTCAAACGCTGCCGCCATCGACGATCCCACGATGGAGATTGGCCAGATGGTTGTTCTCGACATGGTGACCGGGGAGATTACCGAACGGAAGGGTTTCGAAGGGTGCGTATGGACCATTGTCCCGGCCATCCCCTCTCGCGGACGACTGAGTCCGCTGGTTGTCATCCGGGGATCGACGGACCCCAAGACGGGTGCATGCGACAACGAGGGACCATTGGGCGGGGTGACGTACTACCCGGGAGGGATCGACGCGACCGAGGGCGTCGAACTCAAGCTCCCAGCCGCGTCGACCTACTGGGTACCAACGCCACAGGCAAGCGAAGATGGCAAGCTGCTGGCGTTCGGAAACGGTGCCGGCATCTACGTCTTTGACACAGCCAGCGGTGAGGTCGTGAACGAGTACGAGGGCAGTGCGTTGAGGTTCGCGATGACGTCATCCGGGGATCGGATCCTGATCGGTCATCGTTTTGAGGGCTACGTCGAACTCATCGAGCGAGACTCCGGCGAGACGCTGAAGACCTATCCGGGAGAGTACCAAACAACGAGCTTCGCGTTTTCCGACGACGAGACCCAGTTCATCGGAGGGTCTTACGACGGAGCGACGCACATCTTCGACCTGGAGACCGGCGAAGAGGTCCACGAGCTACGGGGAGGGCACTTCATCCCGTTCCTCTCCGACCTTTCCGACGACCCGGCCACGTTGCTGATCGTCACGGGCGATACCAGTCGGATCTTGGAACTCGGTAACCGCACGGAGATCGTTCCACCGCTCTCCGGACTCCTGCCGATGCTCGAGTCGTGGGGGCTCTCGGGCCACCACGCCGCCGTCAGCATCAGCGGCGACCTTGCCTACGTCCCCTTCGTGGACGGGCGTGACACCGGCTACCGCATCTACGACCTCTCGAATGGCGACATCATTCGCGAAGCCCGAGGCGTGTGGCACGTCGCAAGCATGTCCCCCGACGGCCGGTTCGTTGCCGAGGTGCCACTGCTTGAAATAGGAGCCACGACACCCGGGGGAGAGATCGCTGACGTATTCGGTCAACTACAGGTCGTCGACACGATGTCCGGCGAGGTGGTTCAAGTCTTTGAGACGACGTGCAGTTTCTACGCATTCGATCGGGGGAATGGCCCAAACGCTCCCCACGAGGATTGCTCTGACTCGCAACTCTGGCTACCTCTCTCTGACGCCGAATTCTCCGATGACGCTGCACGCCTCGCCGTGGACTCCTGGGCAGGTGTCCCTGCGGTCTTCGACACGGAGACCGACGCTGTTCTGTACCGAGCCGATATCGAACGTGACCTCGACTCGTACACGGGCGCAGGCGTGATCGGACTCTCTCCGGACGGATCCACGTTCGTCTATCGCTCGGCGGAGGAACCCCTGAGGGTGACGACCGTCGTCGATCTCGACGACATGTCTGAGATCGAGTCGACGGACCAACTCGACATGAACTACGAGATCATCTTCTCAGATGACGGAACAAGAGTGTACGCCGCGAACTGGGTCGGCATCATCTATGTACACGACGCGTCGACGTTCGAACTGCTAGATACACTCACGCGAGCACAAAACAGTCTATTGGACGTGGCTGTACGAGGCGATCTCGTCGCAACCGTGGGGTTCGACAATGTTGTTCGAGTCCAGTCTCTCGACACGCACGAACTCGAACTGGAAATTGGTCTGGATGTGAAGGCCGAGAATATCGAGTGGCTCAACGACGACCATCTGATGGTCATGGCCATTGACGGCAGTGTGTTGGTCTTCACCGTGAACAGTGACGAGCTCCAGGAGATCGCATTGGAGGCTCTGACGCGAGGCTTCACCGACGAGGAGTGCGCCAGTTTCGGCATTATTCCATGTCCGACACTCGAGGAGATCAGGAGCGATTAGCCACCGTTGCTCACACGGACGCCCGGTCCTTCTTCTCCTTGGCGGGGAATTCGCGGTCTCTGCGCACCCACACGACCTTCTGCCACGGTCTCGTGAGATACGGCAGGGGGAGGGTGACGATGTGGACGAGACGTGAGAATGGGAACGCCATCAGGAAGAGCCAGAACAGGGCAGCGTGGAACTGGAGCACGAACGGCAAGGGAGCGACAAGCTCGGGCCGCGGCTGCAACGTGATCAACGACCACACGTACGGGACGAAGACGCTGGTGCCCCAGAACGAACCGAAGCGGTAGCCGAGGGCGATCCACATGCCGGTGATGATCTGAGTCAACACAAGAATCAGGATCACCCAGTCCATCTTGGATGTGACCACCTGCACACGCCGAGATGTGAGCCTCCTGTAGATCAGGATGATCATCCCTCCGAGGGCCCAACCTGCGAGGGCGAAACCTGTTATCTCGAGTAGGTAGAGGCGGATCTGAGATCCGTTCCACAGATCGAAGACGACCGGCATGAGCAAGAACAGGAGGTGCGCCGTGAGAATCGCCATGATGCCCCAGTGGAACGCGAACGATCCCCAGAACAGTTGCTTGCGCTCGAGCAACTGGGTGGACAACGACGAGACCGAGAACTCTTCCCTCCTGGTCCGGTACATCGTGCCGCCAACCGCAAGCACGATCGCGACATATGGTGCAACGACGAAGAAGATAGTGTTCCAGCTCATCGGGCACCTCCTACAGGTGTCTTGAGGTTGTCCCCGGCCGATGCGATCGCCTTGAGAAGATGCAGATACGGACTGGAGTCGTCGGTCTCTTTGAGCTTCTTGGACATCGTCGCAACGGCCGCAGGAAACACTTCAACAAGCGAGGGGAGCGGTGGATCGGCGACCGCGAGATAGCGCAGCACCGGGTCGAGATGGTCGGGGAGCTCTCCGTTCATAGGAACGCCCTCGAACTCGAGAGCCACCTTCATCTCGGCCATGAATTCGCCACGCTGGTAGTTCTCACCCCACGTGACCCACCCCACGTATGGGACGAACAGCGGACTGAGATCGAGGCTACGCGTGTGTAGCTCCTCCCACTCCGCGAGGCTCAAGCTCTCCAGTTCGCCGACGAAGGCACGGAACTGACGCTTTGTTGAGCCGTTCTCCATGTCGATGGAAGCCTGCTCGAGTTCGGCAAGGCGATCGGGCGTTGGATACCGGAACGCTGTGGACAGCCGTTCGAAGTCCTGCATCACGGCCCCCTCTCCGGTGGCATGACGTAGCCGAACCCGGCATCGCCCTTGCGTGCCAATGGATCGCCGTAGATTGCCTCAGCGGCCATCTCACGGTGATACGGCGGGTACACGAAACGCTCGGCGATCGTGGGGAGCGTGGTCAAGCGGTAGATCGCTTCGATCTCCTCAGGTGTTGTGTCTGCCGACTCGACCATGGCAAGCGTGGCATCGTCGATGATCCCCTCGACGCTCTCGCGGCGTTTGTAGATACGCACAGCCAGCATCTTCCTCAGGATCTTCTCGATGACCTCCTCGTTACCGCCAGAGAACAGATTGGCGAGATACTGGATCGGTAGCCTGGCCTTCTCCAGGCTGTTGAAGAGTTCGAAGTCGACGCGTTCCCTTGGGATGTCGAGCCGAACCAGGCCCTCCTCGATCGTCGAGACAACCGGAGACAACGGCGGGATGTAGAACATCATCGCAAGCGTCCGGTACTCGGCGTGGAGCGGCACCGCCATGTTCCACACCTTGACGAACTTGTAGACCGGGGACTGCTGCGCAGAATCGATCCAGCCGTCGTCGATGCCGTTCTCCTTGGCAGCCTTGATGACTGCGGGATCGAACGGATCGAGGATGATCTCCTTCTGTCGGTCGAACATCTCTTCGTCGGGGCCTTCCGCGGCCCACTTGATGAGATCGGCGTCATACAAGAGGACACCCATGTAGCGAATCCGTCCAACGCACGAGTGTGCGCAGGCCGGGGCCTGGCCGGTCTCCATTCGCGGGAAGCACAAGATGCACTTCTCGGACTTGCCGGTCGACCAGTTGTAGTAGACCTTCTTGTACGGGCAAGCCGACACACACATGCGCCAGGCACGACACTCGTCTTCGTTGACGAGCACGACGCCGTCCTCACCGCGTTTGTAGATCGCTCCGGACGGACACGCAGCCACACAAGCCGGATTGAGGCAGTGGTTGCAGATTCTCGGCAGGTAGTTGAACACCACCCGTTCGATCTCGCCCATCTGCTGACGAACCTCTTCGGACACACCCTCGAGATTCGGATCGTTCGACGCGTAGATCGGTGAACCAGACAGGTCATCGTCCCAGTTGGGGCCGGCTTCGATGTCGATGGGATCACCCGTCACCGCCGAGATCGGGATGGCGGTCGGCTGATGCTCGCCCTCGGGGGCGTTGAACAGGTCCTCATACCGGAACGTGAACGGTTCGTAGTAGTCATCGAGCTCTGGAAGCGCCGGGTTGTAGAACAGATTGGCGATGGCCTTGGGCTTGGATTGGAGCTTGAGATCGATGCCGACCCAGTTCTTCTCCCAACCACCCCGATAGTGGTCCTGGTCTTCCCAGCCGGTCGGGTAGCCGGTCCCCGGACGGGTCTCGACATTGTTCCACCACATGTACTCGGCACCCTTGCGGTCGGTCCACAGGTTCTTGCAAGCGACGCTGCACGTGTGGCAGCCGATGCACTTGTCGAGGTGGAACAGCATGCTCATATGGGCTCTGACGTTCATGAGTCCTCCTCTCAGTAGCTTGGCTTGTCGATCTTGCGAACGTACACGAAGGTATCTCGGTTCACCCCGGTCGGACCCCAGTAGTTGAACGAATACGTGAACTGGCCGTACCCACCGCTCATGAGGACCGGCTTGAGCCTGGTTCTCGTGATCGAGTTGTTCATACCCGCCCTCTTCTGCCGAAGAGGCGAGATCGGGATGCCGACCGTTCGTTCAGTGGCGTGGTAGACGAACACCGTTCCCTTGGGGATCCGTGCCGACGTGATGCATCGCTGGACGAACACGCCGTTGTCGTTGAACAGTTCGACCCAGTCGTTGTCCGTGATGCCCATCTCGGCGGCCTCTTTGTCGTTGAGCCACACCGGATAACCGCCGCGAGACAACGTCTTCATCCGGATGTTCTCCGAGTACGTCGAGTGGATGCTCCACTTGCCGTGTGGTGTGATGTAGTTGAGCAGTCGACCTTGCGCCTCGTTCGCACTGATCTCGGTCTCAGACAACATCGTGTGGTCCGGTCGCGGCTTGTAGGTGGGCAGATGCTCACCCCAATCCAGATAGTTCTCATGGTCGAGATAGAAGTGCTGCCTTCCGGTAAGCGTGCGCCAGGGGACCAACTCCTCGACATTCAGCGTGAAGGGGCTGTAGGCCCTGCCCTTGTTGATCACGGCGCTCCAGGTCGGAGTCGTCAACACACGCCGCGGCTGCGCTACCAGATCGGAGAACCTGATTCGGGTATCACGCTGGCCATCGGAGAGATGTGTCAGAGAGAGCCCGGTCTTGGCCTCCTCTGCCTGGAACGCACGGTGTGCGAGTTCGCCGTTCGCTGCCGGATCGAGATAGAGGATCGCTTCACAGACTTCGCGATCCCGCTCGAGCGAGGGGTAGGGGCGCCCGTTCAGCTCAGACACATCGATGTCGCGAGGCTGGCGCTCGGCGAGCTCCTGATAGAAGTCCGCGACGGGGATGTTCAGACCGTGAGCGCCCACGCCGTTCTTCTCGACACCACGCCCGAGCGAGACCATCTTCTCGTAGAGCGTTGAATAGTCTCGCTCGATCACGCGGAACTTGGGCATGGTCTTGCCAGGAATGGCTTCGATCTCGCCCTTGTACCAGTCGCGAGTATCCGGTTGAGCGATCTCGTCCGGTGTGTCGTGCTGCAGTGGCAGCATCACGATGTCCTTGACCGGACCCCGGATGTGGCTGCGCGACAGGTCGGCGACCTTGGCGGCGATCGACTTGAAGATCAGCCAGTCCGATTTCGACTCCCATGCGGGTGCGACGGCCATCTGCATCGGGTTGATGTAGGTATGCATGTCCGTCGAGTTGATGTCGTCCTTCTCGTACCAGGTGGCTGCAGGAAGCACCAGATCCGAGTAGAGGGCGCTGGTGTCCATGCGGAAGTTGAGGTCGACGACGAGGTCGAACTTGCCGATCGGGGCGTCCTCGCGGTATGTGACCTCCTTGACGGTCTCGCCGGCCAACTCTTCGGCAACGGCGGTTGAGTGTGTGCCCAAATAGTGGCGCATGAAGTACTCGTGGCCCTTGGCGCTCGTGCCGATGGCGTTCCCACGCCAGATGAACCAGGTTCTCGGCCAGTTCTCCGGTGCATCGGGATCATCGATGGAGAACTCGAGTTCATGACTCTTGAGCCGGTCGACAACGTAGGAGACGATCTCCTCGTCGGAACCGGAGCCTTCCCCCTGAGCCTCCTTGACGAGGTCGAGCGAATTCTGCTTGAACTGCGGATAGAACGGCAGCCACCCGCGGTGCACGGCTCGCACCTCGTGATCGATCGTGTGATCGTCGGTGGACGCGAACTCCGGGAGTGTGTCGTAGTCCGAGTAGCCGCGCTCATACCGCCATTGGTCGGAGTGGACGTAGTGGAACGAAGGGGTGTTCTGGTGTCGTGGCGCCATTCCCCAGTCCCCACCGAAGGCGATCGCACCCCACGAGGCATGGCAGACGAGCTTCTCTTGTCCGACGTAGTGGGCGAGGCCGCCACCGTTGACGCCGACCGCTCCGGTGAGCATCAGAGCCACGATGCCTGAGCGATAGAGCAGGTTGTTGTGGTACCAGTGATTGGCGCCGGCCCCGATGATGATCATGTTCTTGCCGTTGGTCTTCTCGGCGTTGTCGAGCCAGTCCCTCGCGAAGCGAAGAACGGTGTCCCGATGGATCCCTGTGTACTGCTCTTGCCATGCCGGTGTGTAGAGGGCATCTTCGTCGTCGAAGTCGACGGCATAGTCCCCTCCGAGGCCACGGTCGACTCCGAACTGGGCGATCATTAGATCCAGGACCGTCGTGACGGCGATCCGTCCTCTGTCGGTCTCGATGTAGCGAACGGGAACTCCACGGTTGACGACGCCTTCGGCGCCGGAGAAGTTGTCAAATTCGACTTGCTTGATGTCGTCGTTGGTCCCAGCGAACGTCAGCTCCGGATCGAGCTCGTCGCCGCTCAGACCATCGACCAGCTCGAGGTTCCACTTGCCCTTGTCCTCGGTGGCCCAGCGGTATCCGATCGTTCCCTTCGGCATACGCGGTCGATCGGAGCTCCGGTCCCACCAGAGCAGCTTCCATTCACCGTTCTCGACGTCCTCATATTCGTCCACCAGGTCGGCTCGGACGTACTTGCCCGGCCGAGAACCATCGATCTCGACGAGGAACGGCATGTCGGTGTACTGCTTGACGTACTCCTGGAAGTACGGCACCTGACGATCGACGTAGCTCTCTTTGAGGATCACATGGTTGACGGCCATCCAGAATGCTGTGTCCTGGCCGGGGTTCGACGGAATCCACCAGTCCGCGTATTTAGCGACCTGGCTGAAATCCGGGGCGAAGACCGTCAACTTGGCCCCGGCGTGGCGGACCTCGGAGATGAAATGGCAATCCGGGGTTCTCGTCATGTTGAGGTTCGCACCCATCACGGCGACGAACCGGGAGTTGTACCAGTCGGCGGATTCGTGGACGTCGGTCTGCTCACCCCAGATCTCGGGCGATGCGGGTGGAAGATCGCAGTACCAGTCGTAGAAACTCAGGATGGTGCCGCCCAGCAGGCTGAGGAACCTGCTTCCGGCTGCATAGCTGATCTGTGACATGGCGGGGATCGGCGAGAAACCTGCGACACGGTCGGGGCCGTAGGTCTTCGTCGTGTGGACGACCGAGGCCGCGGCGATCTCGAGTGCCTCGTCCCACATCATGCGACGGAATCCACCCTTGCCGCGGCCGGTCTGGATGCGCTTCCGTTTCGCGGGATCGTCCATGATCGATGCCCATGCGTCAACAGGATCGTGGTAGACGGCCTTGGCTTCGCGATAGAGATCGATGAGAACGCCACGCCCGTACGGGAACTTCACTCTGATGGGGCTGTAGAGATACCAGGAGTAGCTGATTCCGCGCTGGCAACCGCGTGGCTCATAGGGCGGAAGGCCATCCTCGAGCGCCGGGTAGTCGGTCGCCTGCAACTCCCACGTGACGATCCCGTCCTTGACGAAGACCTCCCAACTGCACGAACCGGTGCAGTTGACGCCGTGGGTCGTGCGGACACGCTTGTCGTGTTGGAAGCGATTGCGGTAGAACTCTTCCCACTTCCGCTCAGCAGGAGCCTCGCTGTCCCGGATCCATTCCTTGGTCATCGTTGACTCCTCAGTGTCTCTGCAAATCCGGGTTTCCTACTGCGGGGGGCAAGAAGCATCAGGGCGAAGAAGATGGCGATGCCGATGACGCCGGCCACGAGCAGGATGTCGACCGGGCTTCGGGATATCTCTGCAGTTGAGATCGACTCAAAATACGCGGCGAGATCCGCGCGTTCTTGATCGACGATCGGGGCTCCATCGAAGAGCGGCTGCATCGTGGCCGACGGGGGATTGCTGAGCGCAGCTGCAACAGCATCTTCCCCGCCGTAGCGCGCGGCGAGATCTGTGAGGTCAGGGCCCAACGTGTATCCGCTCAGGTTCTGGTGGTTCGCAGCCGTGTGACAGGCGACGCAAGCAGGGCCGGCGTTCTCGAGGCGATTGGCGCCGAGAAAGAGCGCCTCTCCCGTGCCGGGATCGCCCGGTTCGAGGGTCTCGCCCCCGCCGGCGGCCTCGAAGACGTCGACCTGGATGTATTCGGTCACCGCAGCGATCTCAGCCTCCGAGAGGTTCGCGAAGGGCGGCATTACCCCGTCGTACGTTTCGCCGAGCACCTCGATCGGGCCGCTCAGACCCCCGATGATCACACCGCTCACGTACGCGGAATCCTGAACATTGGGATTGCCGGAGAGGGGAGGGAAGGAGCCGGGGACGCCGAGGCCGTTGGGCTGGTGACATCCCGAGCAGTTGCTCAGGTAAAGATCCTGTCCTTCGGCATTCTCCTGAGCTCTGGCCAGGCCGGGGAGCAATACGATCATCGCCACTACCAGCAGGCTC
>JGI24024J18818_10001237_pt1 | contig 10390 bp, 10 predicted proteins | sample Cruoilmetagenom2_FD_18818 | JGI IMG/M metagenome (IMG submission 18818) | reverse complement strand
GAATGGTACAGAAGCTTCACCTGCAACGGCTTTTGCCAGCAATGTCTTACCTGTACCTGGAGGTCCTACTAAAAGCAGACCTTTTGGGATCTTAGCACCAAGTTCCATGTACCGTTCTGGAAACTTGAGGAAATCCACGATCTCTTTGACTTCATCTTTGGCTTCTTCTACCCCTTGTACATCGGAGAACTTTGTATCTGGTTTTTCAGAATTAATGAGTTTGTCTGCTTTTCCTGCACCGAGGATACCACCACCCATACCTTTAGACATTTTTCTGGCTAAAAAGATCCAGATACCAAAAAAGATGAGAATAGGCAGCATCATAGAGATCAGTTCAGACATGAAACCATTTCCCATTACACCTTCATAAGTGATATTTTTCTTTTCTAAAAGAGGAATAAGTTCTTTATCGTATGTGGGTACATTTTGGGCAACATAACGTACTTTACGTCCCTCAGATTCTGAGATTGCTTCTACTGTAGAAGGTGTGAGCTTCACAGATTTGATGTTGCCTTCTTCAATTTTTGTTTTAATTTCAGAGTATTTGACTTGTTTGGTTTGTGACACTTTTTGTGTGTTCATNATAGAACTTAAACTGTCACCTTCGCCAACAAATGATTTAAAAATTAAAATAATAACCATTGAAAAAATGGCAAAGGCCAANAGNGGGTTATTATTGAAAAAATTATTATTGTTATTGTCGTTATTTTGATTATTGTTTTGGTTAGCCANGGGCTTCCTTTTTATAGACTAGTGTTACCCACTCATCTTTTAATGTTCTTTTTTCCAGTGTCAAATCTTTAAATGACTCTTTTACCAATTCTTCTTTTTTATCTAAAATACCAGATAGTATTAGTAAACCATCTTCTTTACATGCAGCTTTAAGATCTTTTGCGATGAATCTTAGTACATCGGCAATAATATTTGCAATGACTATATCATAAGAGCCTTCTGCTTTGTTAATGGACCCTTCCCAAAGTTTGTCATAACGCTCTTCATTCAATTCAAAGTTCTCTTTGCAGCTTTCAACTGAAAGCGGGTCTGTATCACAAAGTTCTACATTTGCTCCCAGTTTTTTACAGGCTAGTCCAAGAATCCCTGAGCCACATCCTACATCTATGATCTTGTCATCAGTTTCGACATAGTTGCTAATCGCTTCCAAACACGAAAAAGTTGTTGCATGATGTCCTGAACCAAAAGCAAGAGCAGGATCGATCTTTATATTGATCAACTCCTCTTTAGGTTCATACCAGCTTGGGAAAATGTAAAATCTACCAGCTTCAATGGGTTGAATAGAGTCTTGATATGTTTTGATCCAATCGACATTCTCTTTCTCTTCAAGTTTGTACTTCATTTCAATAGGATTATCTAAATTACTGGCTAAGGATACAAGAGCATCTTTAACGAAAGTTAAATCAGATTCAGATCTTACGATGATTTGCCCATCTCCAAGTTCTACACCTTCATCATAAATATTCAAAATGTAATCGGCTATAACATCCACAAAATTGTTATTAAGTGTTATAGTAAGTTCATAATACTTATCTTGCATTGGCTACCTTAAACGCTTCTTCCAGATCAAGAGTACCTTCGTAGAATGCTTTTCCTACGATAGTACCATCAACGCCAGCTTCTATTAACGCATGAATGTCTGTCATGTCTTTTAATCCACCAGAAGCAATCGTTTCAAGGCCTGAAGCTTTTGCAATTTCTACAGTAAATTCTACATTTACTCCTGTCATCATACCATCACGACCTACATCAGTACAGATGATCGCTTCAACACCGGCATCGGCAAACTCTTTTGCCAAGTCAGTGGCTTTCATGTCTGAAGTCTCAGCCCAACCTTCAACTGCAACCATACCATCAATAGCATCGATCCCAACAACAATTGGGTATTTTGCTGCCATATCTTTTACAAATTGTGCATCTTTGACTGCAATAGAACCAAGGATCAGTCTGTCTATTCCGAGTTCCACATACATTTTAATGGTCTCTTCATCACGAATCCCACCACCAAGTTCTAACTTCAAGTTACAGTTTTCACGGATTTTTTTGATCTGTTCAAGGTTTTCAGGTTTTCCTGCAAATGCACCATTGAGGTCAACAAGATGCAGCCACTCGCTTCCAAGCTCTTCAAATCTTTTGGCAACCTGCCAAGGTTCATCTGAGTAGATTTTTGCAGACTCCATGAGTCCTTTGCTAAGTCTTACGGCTTTGCCGTCTTTTAAATCAATTGCGGGGAGTATTGTCATTGTTTTTTCCTATAATTTTGCAAAATTTTCTATAATTTTAAGTCCATTTTCATGGCTTTTTTCAGGGTGTGGCTGAATACCGTAAATGTTTCCATTTTGTACGGCAGATACAAATTCATACCCGTAGTGTGTTTTACCTATGGCATACTTATCATCACAGACAGCATGAAATGAGTGGACAAAATAAAGATAAAAATCATTAGGCATATTAGCAAATAATTCACTCTTCACTCTTCGTTCTTCATTCTTAACTTGGAACATTTCATTCCACCCCATGTGCGGTACTTTAAGTGGATGATCGAATTTGTTTTCATCAAAGGCAAGAACTTTTCCGGGAATAAGCCCAAGTCCTTCCGTTCCCTTGGAGTCCTTTGCAAACTCTTCAGAACTCTCAAAAAGAAGTTGCATACCAAGACAGATACCCAATAAAGGTTTTCCTGTTGCAGCAAATGCTTTAACTGCTTCATCCATGCCATTGCTTTTTAAATGCTCCATTGCATCTCCAAAAGCACCTACACCAGGTAAGATGAGTTTGTCATACTTTTCAAGTTTGGAAGGATCACTCTCAAGCGAAGCATCAGCTCCCACTTTGGCAAAGGCATTAATGACAGAGGCTAGGTTACCCATGTTGTAATCGACGATTCCTATCACTATTTATTCCTTTGGTAGTCTATAATTAACGTGATTATAGCAAATTAAATTGAAAGGACTTGGCGTTAGCTTTACTTTTTTAAGCAGTCTAGGTAAAATTATAACAAACAAAAAAGATATCCAATAAAAGATAGCAATAGCAGGAACAGGATATGGAGGACATTGTCTGTCAAAATCTTTTAATAAAAATGGCACCAATTAATGATGATAGTGCAGTAATTATAAAAAATAAGATTGATAGCGTTACACCAATCTTAACATCACTATGTATATATTCTAAAAGAAATAAAAATGTTAATTCTCTTGCCCCAACTCCACCAACCGTAAATGGAAAAATTGCAACAATTGAAGAAATTAAAAAAATAGCCAAAAGATCAATAATATTTGTATAATCATTTAATGAGATAATAATAAAATATGCACATATAAGTTGAAATAACTGTACAATCAGTGCTTTAAAATTTGTACTTTTAAAGCTATTTAAAAATTCCCTAAATTTAAATTTATATATAAATATAGTAAGAGGATATAATATGAATAACAAAATAAGTGAACCTATTGGTATAAAGTAATTAATCTGGGAAAATGAACTAAACAGAAGCAATAGTGTCGTAAAAAACAGTAGTGCAATTAATCCGGATACTCTATCAAGCAACAAAGCTTTTGTTAAAATTAAAATCCTTTTATGATACTTTTTATTTAAGATATAAATTTTATACCCGTCACCACCAATGCCCCCTGGCAAAAATAGATTGTAAAACATTCCAAGATAATACAGGGATAGGTTATAAGTTTGTGACAATTTTAAATCGATATCAAAAAAGAATCTATTTAATCTAATAGCACTGACAATTTTTGAGATGTTAAAAGCAATAAAAGCTAAACAAAGATATAAAAAGTCTGATGACTTAATGGCTAGTAGAATATCATTTAAACTTATTTTTGAAAAAAGAAAAGATATTGCCCAAATAGTTAAACTTATCTGTATTAATAGTTTAACTATTTTTTTGCTATTATGATTTTCCAATAATTTTTTCTTTGATAATATAAGGTTTTTTGTCTTGTGATTCATAATATGTTCTCATAACAACTTCAGCAATAAAGCCTGTTGTAATAAGCTGAATACCAATAAGAGATAATGTAANTCCTATGGTAAACAGTGGNCGTGTACCNATATCTTCACCAAATAGTTTTAAAATTAATAGATAAAAATTAATGATCATACCTATACCAAAAGATATACCACCCATAGTACCAAATAGATGCATTGGTTTTGTATTATATTTTTGGAAAAACAACATTAAAAGCAAATCACTAAAAACTTTAAATGTTCTTCCAATACCATATTTTGAAACACCATGAACTCTTGCATGGTGTTTTACATCCATTTCTATCATTTTTGCACCATAAAGTTTTGCCAATACAGGAATAAATCTATGAAGTTCTCCATAAAGACCAAGATTTTTAGCGACTTCTTTTTTAAAGAGTTTTAAAGTACAACCATAATCACTAATATAGACATCTGTAGACTTTCTTATAAGCCAATTTGCTATTTTACTTGGTATTTTTCTTAAAATTAATCCATCTTGCCTATTTGCTCTAATTCCTGCAACAACATCACACTTCTCTTCTTCCAGTTTCTGAATCATTGCAGGAATATCAGAAGGATCATTCTGTAAATCACCATCAAGAGTAACAATTAGTTCTCCACTTGCTTCCTCTATGCCAGCAGCCATTGCTGTTGTTTGCCCATAGTTTCTATTGAACACAAGTAGTTTAGTGTTGTCCAATGCATAAGTTTTTATATTTACAATAGTTTTATCAGATGAACCATCGTCAACCAAAATTAATTCATATTCAATATCTTTTAATGCATTATCTACTTCTTTAATTAGTGGTTGTATATTATCTTCTTCATTCATTATAGGAATTACCACAGATAGTTTCATTTAATGACCTTTATTATATTTTTCATGTTGTACTATAGCAATATTTAACTTATAGTCATTTCTGTTAGAAAATAGATATTTTGTTTTTATAATTTGTTGTTTTTTAATTAAATGTTTATATTTTTTAGCCTTTTCTGGAAAACTTTTCTCCCAAACTATTAAAAATTTCTGACTATTATCTACTTTCTGTTCAAAATTTTCAGCAGAGACAGTACTCTGTAAAAAGTTTAATTTCATATTACCAGCGATACTTTTATTTTCTGCTATTATAAATCCCTGGTTGAAATCAAGATCTTTTATTTGTTGTGACAGTTGATGAAATGGATAATTTAATCTAGAATACCTTTTATTGATATCTGGGAAATATACTCTTCCTGCCAATGCTATTATAATTATAAACATAAAAAAATATATGACTTTAAAATATTGAACGATATTAGATTCTTTCAAGTCTTTAGTGTTGATCTTTGAAACTATATATATGACCATAAGAAAAAAATATGGTTGCATCCATCGATCTTTGAAATTTGTAGAACCTGTAAAAATAGTAAAAATAATTAAAGTAATAATAACTGTAATAAAAAAAGTAAATAAAAATTTATTCCCCTTATTATTTAAAGATTTTCTAAAAATTATAATTATAAAAATCAGAAAAGGAGTTAAAAATAAAATAATTGCTTTCAAAAGATTTACTATACCCATTAAAAAAGAAAAAGTTTCATTCTTGGGATTTAATTTATTTATAGTAGAATTTGTAACAATAGCAATATTGTCTATTACCCATAAAAAATGAGGGAAAAATAAAATAATTATTATTAAAAGTGTAATAGCTATCTCTTTTTTTAAAATAAAATTTCTTAACTTTTCATCAAATAAAGAAGCTATAAATATAGCAAATATAAAAATGGCAAAACTATATTTAGACAACATACCCATAGAGATCAATATCCCCAGTAAAAAATAGTAACTTATGTGAACTTTTTCTGTAGAATATTTTATTTTGAGCAATACATAAACAATAACTGAAGATATTGTAGTCAACAGTACAGAATGTGTTAATGCTCTTTGGGATTCCCAAGATATTTGAGGTAATAATATTAGGGATGCCATTGCAACTAATGACAATATTGTATTATTGGTAATTATTTTTGTACTCTTATACACAAACAAATATGTCAAAAACAGTAAAGTATTCTTCAATATTGATAATGCAAAAATATTGGTACCAAATAATTCAAAATATATATACTGTATCCAGGTATAAAGAGGTGGCTGAGTATTATATCCCCACGAAAAAGATTGAGTCAATAACAGCTGTTCTGATTCATCTAAACCGATATTTGGTGATATAAATGTTCTAATTAAAACATGTATAACAAAGTAAATAAAAATAACAAATAAAAAGTTATTTATATAATAATTTTTTACTGTATTATTCACACCAATACTTTTCAATCCAGGGAGATGGTTGAATATGTCTGTACCATTTGCCACTGATTCCTTTTATCGCTTCTGGTGGATTTGGAAGACCGTGAAAGAGAATGATTTTAGAACCTTTAGGAATAGATGGTGCTTCAAACCATGATTTGATCCACGAAGGTGCGCAACGGTATTTAAAGCTTGGTACCCAAGTATCATCCCAAAACTCCAGTTCTCCAAGTTTGTGTATTTCTCGGGAAAGGTATGCTTGTTCATGGCGTACTTCATGTTTGATCTGTTCAAAATTATTTTCAAAATAAGAAAGTATTTGTGGATATCTTCCAATTTCAAAACGAAAAACAGAAGAGTTCCCTTCCATTTTTTTAGGATTCTTTTTATCATGAGCAATCAGAAAGTCACCTTGTACAGTAAAAAAGTCATCTATGTTATCTACAATCACTACATCCAAGTCTAAAAAAAGTGTTTTGCCGGAAAGCCCTCCAAAATTTTTAGAAAAAACGGTGAGCTTCCGCCAACCTCTTTCTGGTATATTTGCAGGTAGATCCAATTCAGGAAGTGCCTGTATCTCTACTTCTTGACGAATGCCACTGTTATTTTCAGTAAAGCATATAAACCTAAATGGCAATGTAATATTTCTTTCTACCATAGCATAGAGTTTATTGACATATTCTGCCGGGAATTTATCTCCCCATTTCATACAGATGATATTGACTTTATTCAAAAGAGAAACCTTTTATTATTATAAAAATATGTAGATATTGTATCAGATTACTGCTATAGACTAAGCCTAAGTTATTATCTTTTTATGCTATCTTGGATAAAATTATAGGATATATATCCAATTAAGTATTTGTTTATAAAAAGGTTATTCAACTAATATGTTATCAACGATAAAAAAATTAGAAATTAATTCAGTTATTAATTATGTGGCAATTGCTTATGCATTTTCTATTCCGATTTCAAGAGCCGGTATTGGAATATTTTCAGTTTTACTTTTTATTTTATGGCTGATTGAGGGTGACTTTAAAGATAAATTTTTATTTTTAAAGACAAATAAAGTAATTATTTCAATTGCAATATTTATTGTTTACTCATTAATATCTCTTACCTGGAGTAGTGAACCTGGTTCAGGGCTTAATCATATAAGAAAGTATTTTTATCTTTTGCCTATATTAGTTGTTGCAACATCAATTCAAAAAGATTTTCTTTTTCGTATATTATCTGCATTTTTATTTGGTATGTTAATTAGTGAAATACTTTCATATGGTATTTTCTTTGAATGGTGGAAATTTAAAGATGTTCTGCCTAACGACCCTACACCATTTATGAATCATTTACAGTATGCAATGTTTTTATCTATGTCATCACTATTGCTTTTAAATCGTTTCTTTTTTGAAACATCATTAAAATGGAAATTGTTTTATTTCTTATATTTTTTAACAGTAACTTCAAATCTTTTCCTAAATGGCGGCAGAACAGGGCATGTGGCATTTGCAGTATCAATTTTTGTTGTCGGGTTTGCAAATATAAAAAATAAATTTGTAGCATTTTTCTCTATGCTGCTATTGGTGATCTCAATTTTTTATACAGCTTATAATGTCAGTCCGGTTTTTCAGTCCAGGTTTGATGCAGGAGTTGCAGAGGCAAACAAATTCTCAGACAATGCGAAAGATAAATATATCGGGTCCTTTGGTATTAGGTTGGCAATGTGGAAAGCAGGAAGTGAGATCATTAAAGAAAAGCCAATACTTGGTACAGGTATGGGTGCAGAAATGAAGGCATTGCAAGAAAATATTGAAAAGAGCAATTATGACAGTGCCTTAGAGAAGTATCTTTTAGTATTGTCTGATACCCATTACCATAATAATTATGTTCAAGTTACAGTAGGGCTTGGCTTTATTGGATTATTTTTGTATTTATGGATCTTATACCAAATATTCAAATTAAAAATTGATGATAGAGAGCTGTCAAATCTAAGGTATGTTTTTCTTGCAGTTTACAGTATATCCAGCTTGGTAGAGTTAATGTTCGGTCCACAATTCCCATTGGCCTTTTTTGCATTATTTATAGGAATTTTCATAGGTTTTTCTAAAAATGATGATGACTATTTTTTTTCAAAAAATAAAAATAGTGTAAAAAATATATAATCATGGGTGAAAGTATTGCTTATTTAATCATTAGATCATTGATAACTTTATCGGGGATCTTGCCAAAATCATGGGTCTATTTTCTTATAAAACAGTTCTCTTTATTGTTTTACTTTATCAGTAAAAGAAGAAGGGAAATAACTATAACTAATTTACAAGAAGCGTTTCCGAAGAAAAGTATAGAGCAAATTCATACACTTTCAAAAGATGTTTTTATAGAACTTTCCAAAACGATCTCTGAAATTCTTTTTATGTTGGCAGATAAATTTGATATTGATGCTGCTGTTATCAATAAAGAAGAAGCTTTGAATGTGTTGAAAAAACTGGATGAGGATGATCCAAAAGGAAGGATCGTGATCACTGCACATTTCTCAAATTGGGAGTTGGCGGCACATTTTTTAGCAAAACATGGATATCCAATGTTGGCAGTTGGAAGAGAAGGAGACAATACACTTATCGACCGTAAGCTCACTATTCCGTTTAGAGAAAAATATGGAAACAGATCGGTCTATAAAAAAAGAGCAGCTATCTCCATTATGAAAACACTGAAAAGAGATGAGATCGTGGGTGTGCTTATAGATCAAAAAGTGGATTCAAAAGAGGGTGTGAAAGTAAAGTTTTTTGATAGAGATGTCTATACAACAAGCATAGTCGCAACCATGAAAGAGAAGATAGATATAATGATTTTACCTATCTTTCTGCCACGGGTAGGGGATGGGAAATATAAGATGATCATTGGTGATCCTGTAGAGAGATCAGGTGATGTTGCTGAAATGACACAGAGTTATAATGATGTTATGGAAAAAGTGATAAGAGAATATCCGGCACAGTGGTTTTGGATGCATAACAGATGGAAGGTGTGATATATGAATGATATTAGTGTTGTTATCATTGTAAAAGATGGATTAAGAACCATAGAAGTGTGTTTAAAAGCACTTAAAGATTTTTCTGATGTGGTCGTATTTGATAATGGATCTACAGATGGCACACAAGAAATATGCAGACAATATGAAAATGTTAATCTTGTAGAAGGAAATTTTATAGGTTTTGGACCTACAAAAAAACTTGCCTCTAATTATGCCAAATATGACTGGATACTCTCACTTGACAGCGATGAGATTCTGACAGAAGCATTTGTAGAAACTTTAAGATCTAAAGACTTGAAGCCTGATACAGTCTATTCTATAAAACGTATCAATTATTATAAAGATATAGAGATCAAACATGGCTGGAGTAATGACATTCTTCCAAGAATTTACAACAGAAGCAAGACAAACATCAGTGATAAAATGGTGCATGAAGGTGTAGTGACAGATGGGTTCAAAGTAGAGTATTTGAATATATCTCTAAAACATGAAAGATATAGCTCTATCTCAGAATTCATACTAAAAGCTGACCATTATTCAACACTTTTTGCCCAGCAAAATGTTGGTAAAAAATCCTCGTCTCCACTTAAGGCAATAGGGAACTCCAGCTTTACTTTTATTAGACAAATAGTTTTATTTTTAATGAGTTTCATCAAAAATGATACTTTTGCAATTAGTGTATGAAATTTATAGATAAGCTTCTCATTGTATGTTAAAGCTATATATGTTTGTAAGAGTTTCTCATAATCAACTTCTATATTAAGTCTACTTAGTGAAAGTAAAAATAAAAACAGATCACGAAACTGCAACTCTTCAATATCTACTTTTTTATCAAAACTCTCTTCAAAATCTATAAAATAGACTTTATTATTATGGTAAGTAAAATTTTTAATCTGGGAACTACCATGAAATTCTTTTAAATTATGCAGTGTAGCGAGTTCAATAATGATCTTTTCAAATAGATCCATTGGCTTATCTACCAATTGTTTATGCATAAGATCATTCACTGTTGGACCACAATCTTCTAAAATAAAATATTCATTTGTGGTTTTTATGACTTTTGGTACAGGAACACCTAGCTT
>JGI24024J18818_10001236_pt1 | contig 10399 bp, 9 predicted proteins | sample Cruoilmetagenom2_FD_18818 | JGI IMG/M metagenome (IMG submission 18818) | reverse complement strand
ATTTTCCGCCAAATTCCAAGTAAAGTTTATCATACTGCTGCACCCGTTCTAAGATGTAGGCAGATTGTTCTTGCAAATATTTCTCCGAATCAAATCCGACTTTTTTCATTTAATTTCCGCCCGCCTTCTATACTCTAAGCATTCTCATAAACGATAGATTATAACACATTAAGAGAGAATGCTAACTAAATTACATCTTTTATTATTATAAAGCTTTTAAAAAAATAGACAAAGGAAAACTGGTCAAGCCGTTTTAGTGATTGGTTATTCTAATAGGTACATTGACCTTAATATGGATGTATCCAACCAAAATAACGGAATTTGGGCATGAGGAGTTTACCCGCTTAACCTTTTTATAGTTTAGCATTACGAAATTCAAAAAGTTGTTCAATTCTTTAACCCTCCTGAATAGATTAGCCTTTACGAACTGGTTACCATCAGAAAGAAACCTTTTTGTCCTTACATAGTTATGTAATTTACTGAACCCAAGTGCTTGATGTCCTTGATTGGACAATATAGCTGCTACTTTAGCAATACTACCGTGTATTGGGGTCATAAAGAATAAGGAGGGTCAATATTAAAAAATCGTGGGATGCAACAAATGAAGGTTTAGCTGTTCACTTGGCTAGCGAATGCAGATAAAGGTGACTGAACCGGGAGATGAAGTAATTATATTATTTTCACAATAGAAGTCAACAAGGTATTGGAGAACAGCTTCGATGGTTTTGCGGATGAAAAGAAGTTGAATCTGACAATCGATATGGTAAATCAAAGTGCTGGGGAAATTATTGGTACGGTTAATTATCCAGAAGCATTTGAGGATATGGAGTTAATTATTTTGGGTCCGAGGCATAATGCTTCTGGCTCTTTTTCTTTTTAATTTTCTAAAGCGGCTCCGATGTAGGATTGCTCTGGCTAGTTTCAATATCTGAAATACGGTTGTGTAAAGCTTGTCAGTTCTGCTGTTTCTTTTGCGTGAAGCCCTTTTTCTTTTGAATCAATTTGATTTCGATAAAACAACTAGAAATTGACGTATTATACATCCTATTAGTAAGGTGATTTATGACAATTAAAAAATAGTAGATACACATAAAAAACTGAAGTTTGCTATATATTGTATTGACTAGCCCTATTTTATATGATAAATTGGGTTAATATTCAAGTTATTTAAATATTCGCAAATTAATATAGTTAAATTTGTTATTATAAGTTGTCATATATTAATTGGCAAATAATAAGGGATGGTGAATAATGTAAGGGCTTACACAACGCTGTAAAATGGGGGATTTGTAAAATTGTTTTGTTGTCCAATTGGTTACTATTATGTTTGTTACCACAAAAATTGAGGGGGATTTTGATGAGAAAAAATCTGGTTATTTCATTGCTTTTAAGCGTTTTACTACTTCTTGCCGCTTGCGGTGAAGACAATGCAAGTAGCAGTTCACCTAAGGAAATCATAATTGGAAATATCGGAGCGATGAGTGGGACTAGTGCTGTAAATGGAAAAGCGCAGTCTCAAGGGATAGAAATGGCGGTGAAAGAGATTAATGCAAATGGAGGTATTTTGGGTGCTCAAGTGAAAGTCGTCACACGTGATGATGAGGCTGACCCTACAAAATCCAAAACATTTATGGAGGAGATAGTGGACAAGGAAAATGCAAGGTTTGTAATCGGGCCTACAAATTCAACTCCTGCTGCTGCTTCGATGGCATATCTCCAGGAGAATAAAGTGATTTCTATGATACCAGTAGCGACAGGTACAGACCTTATCAGCAAAAACAATCCTTATGCTTTTAGAATAATGCCGTCAAATGAAATACAGGCAAAAGCTCTTGTAAAAATTGCAGTTGAGGGAAATTACCAGAAAATCGCTTTGGTTGCTGATACCTCTGCCCTTGGTGTGGATGGAATCGCGGTAATGGAAAAGACGCTAAAAGAATATGGCGTTGAGCCTGCCGTGAAAGTTACTTATAAGTCGGACGATCCAGACATGACGCCGATCGCACAAAAAATAAAAGAGGCTAACGCAGATGTAGCATTGTTTTGGACCTTAGGAGCTGATGGGGCGAAGATTGTAAGGTCCCTGGAACGAATCGACTATATTGATAACTTGCAAGTTATTGGCTATACAGGATTGGCGATGCCAAACTTTAAGGAACTGGCTGGCCCTGGGGCTAATAATGTGTCAGTTGTTTCTATGAACAACTGGGCAGTGGAGCCAAATCAAACAGAGTTAGGGCCGAAATATTGGGAGATGTATCAGAAGATTATGAAGGAATATGGTGAATACGGTAAACGTGATACAAACCCAACTACGGTAACATCAGGTTATGAAGCAGTTTATTTACTAAAGTGGGCAATTGAAAAAGCAGGTACGACGGATACTGTTGAAGTGAAAAAGGTATTGGAAAATGATGTGGCGGAATTCGAATCGGTCTTTGTAAATGAATATGCCTTTTCGGAGGAATCTCACGAAGGGTTCCCTTTATCAGAATTAATCATGGTTAAGATCTCAGAAATGTTTAATGGAGATCTGTATATAAAAAATTAATTGTAATTAGTTATTGTCGATCTCCTAAACTTGTAATGGAAATTGGGAGATCGACATAACGTAGCTCTACTCTAGCGTGTAATTTTAAAATTTTATCTTAGTGGGAGACTTGCCCTACATATGACTAGGAAATCAATAAAAAGAAAAACCACAACTATTTGGGAGGTATTAGAATGGGAAAATTAGAAGGTAAGTACGCAATTATTACCGGGGGTGGGAAAGGAATAGGTGAATCTATCGTTAAACGCTTTCTAGAGGATGGTATTGGAGGTATTGCAGTACTTGAATATGATCTGAACTTGGCGAAAGAAATGATTACAAGACTCGATACTAGTGACGCTGAAGTTCTGGCTATTCAATGTGATGTATCGAATGACAACCAAGTAGAAAAAGCTGTTTCTCAAGCGATGAAACATTTCGGTACTGTTGACATCCTTGTCAACAATGCTGGGATTACTCAAGACAGTATGTTCCACAAAATGACGGATGAAGCTTGGGATGCTGTTATAAATGTAAATCTTAAAGGTGCCTATTACCTTTGTAAACATGTCGTACCGATTATGAGGAAGAATGCATCCGGAAAGATTGTAAACATCTCGTCCATATCTGCATTTGGTAATGTAGGTCAGGCTAATTACGCCGCATCAAAAGCAGGATTAATTGGTTTTTCCAAAACGCTTGCTAAGGAGGGGGGACCAAAGAATATTAACGTTAACTGTGTTGCCCCTGGTTATATTGAAACAGACATGTATAAAACTGTCCCGACGGAAATTATAGAAGAACATATAAAGAATACCCCTTTAAGAAGACTTGGAAAACCTCACGAAATTGCCAGTGTTGTGTCTTTCCTTTCTAGTGAAGATGCAAGCTTCTTATCAGGGCAGTGCATAACTGTTAGTGGTGCTGCAACAACATGAGGCGACTAGTAAGATAAGAGAGGGGTGTATATATGCAGGAACTAATATTTGCTCTTGCTAACGGGAGCATGTATGCCTTAATGGCACTTGCCATCGGTATCATTTATTCTACAACTCGTATCATTAATTTTGCACATGGCTCCGTTATTATGATAGGAGCTATGACAAGCTACTGGTTCATAAGTGTTTTTCATATAAATTATATACTTGCTATTTTGTTAGCCATATCGATTAACATATTGCTAAGTATGGTGATCTATAAGACAGCAGTAGAGAGATTAGGAGATCTATCGAAAAATTCAAGTTGGATTGTCACTCTATTCGGTGCAAGTATCATCATAGACAATATTGCACGAATGATATTCGGAACGGAACCAAAGGCTTTTCCATACCTGTTTAATGGTCTAGATATCCGTTTGTTCGGTGCAAATATTATGTTGCACGAAATGATGATGATTGTTATTGCAATATCGATTGGTATCGCGTATCAATTTGTCATTCAAAAAACTAGTTTTGGCAGAGCTGTTAGGGCTGTATCGTATAAACCGGATACAGCAAGAATCATGGGTATTCGAAGCAGTGTCGTTGTGTTGACCTGTTTCGCGATATCAGGGGGTGTTGCGGCAATCGCGGGTGCACTGATTGCACCCTTAACTTTTGCTAGCTATACAATGACATATGCACTTGGCATAAAAGCTTTCGCAGCAGCGTTAATCGGAGGTTTAGGTAATACCAAAGGAGCGTTTGTCGGTGGTATTTCCTTAGGTTTGTTAGAGGGATTTGTTGGGCTAATGATCCCTGGTGGTATGAAAGATGCCGTTATCTTTTTAATTATGATTGTTGTTATTATAGTTTTACCGGGAGGGATATTAGGTGCCAAAATTTTCAATAAAGGCAGCTTCACTGCAGAAAAAATATAAAGTTTATTTTATTATCCTTTGGGTTGCTCTTTTATTGATTAGTTTAGCTATTCCCCTAGTAGCAGGTAGTTACTATTTGCGATTAGTAAGTTTAATTTTCATCTACATTATCCTGGCAATTGGCTATAACATTTCTGCGGGCTTTAGTGGTATAACTTCTTTTGCATTTGCCGCACATTTTGGTGTTGGGGCATATGTGTCAGCAGTAGCCATTACCGCCTACAATTTGCCGTTTTTCGTGGGGCTTATACTAGGGGCAATAGCGGCTGCTGTAGTCGGTTTGCTAGTTTCCCTTCCAGCATCTAAAGTAAAACACCATTACCTCGCTCTTATAAGTATTGGTTTACTAGAAATGGCGCATCGAGTGTTTAATGAATGGACCTGGTTTACGGGTGGTTCACAGGGGCTGTTCGTCTCAGGTTGGACTATTTTCGGTTTCAGCCTAGATACCCTTCAAAAATACTATTTCATACTACTACTAGTAGTAATATGTATTGTCATACAGAGGAACATCGTTAAAAGTAGATGGGGTAGAGATTTAATTGCGATGACAGACAACGAGATTGCAGCAGCAGGGGTTGGCATTAACTTCAGTAAATATAGAATCATAGGATACTTTTTCAGTTCATTACTAGCTGGATTAGCTGGAGGCGTTTATGCTAGTTATAGTGGCTATCTAAGCCCAGATACGTTCAGTTTTCAATTTACAGTATTCATTCTTCTGATGGTGGTTTTGGGAGGGCAAGGGACGCTTAGCGGTCCAATTATCGGTGCTATCATTGCTACGTTAATACCAGAACTATTTAATGCAGCACCTGACCTGAAACAGATTGTATACGGTGCCCTACTTGTCGTCATCCCACAAGTACTTCCGGCGGGTATTGCAGGAACGATTAAAAAGCATTTCAGAGAAATAGATGACAATCAATACATCATGGAAAAAAGGGACAAAAAAGCTTTTGAAATAAAGCAGAATGATATTAGTGCTGGTACTAACACCGATAGTGATGACATTTTAGTTATTAAGGATCTTACGAAGAAGTTCGGGGGACATACTGCAGTAGAAAATCTAAGCATGACGATTAAAAGAGGGACGGTTCACTCACTAATTGGTCCGAATGGTGCCGGCAAAACTACAACATTAAACATGATTACTGGTGTTGATAAGCCATCAGCAGGGATGGTTATTTTTAAAGACAAGGACATTACGGGTAAGAATATTGTAGATCTGGTAAGGCAGGGGGTCTCGAGGACATTCCAACATGTAAGACTTTTTAACAATCTCTCGGTCGTTGAAAACGTTGCGATGGGGGGACGGCTATTTTATAGCTATTCACTTACCGATACGATGTTCCGTACAAGGAAAATGAGGAATGAAGAAAGAAAATCATTTTATGAAGCAATGGATTACCTTGATTTAATAGATCTAGGCCACCAAGCGAACAATGAACCGGAGAGCCTGTCAGCGGGTCAACAGAAATTATTAGAACTGGCGCGAGCTCTTAGCATGAAACCAGAGCTTCTAGTTCTAGATGAACCATGTGCTGGCCTATCAGATACAGAGACGATGGAATTCTCGAAGTTGCTTAACAAAGTTCGAGAGGCCGGAGTTACCGTTCTAATGATCGAACATCACATGGATTTAGTCATGGAGATATCCGATTATATTACCGTACTTGATTATGGCAAAAAAATTGCAGAGGGTGATCCTGCAAGCGTGAATTCCAATCCGGTTGTAAGAAACGCTTATCTGGGTGAAGGGGCGGAAATCTATGTTACAAGTTAAGGATTTAACTGTAAGTTACGGAAAAACTGAAGTTGTTCATAATATCTCTTTACACGTAGAACAAGGTGAGATTGTTACAGTTTTAGGAGCGAATGGTGCTGGTAAAAGCACCATTCTCAATACGATTGTCGCGCTTCATAAGGCGAAAAGTGGAAGTATCTCCTTTCAAGGAAAAGATATTACTAATGATCGCCCTGACCAACTGGTGCGTAAAGGAATTCGCATCGTACCTGAGGGTAGACAAATATTTCCTCAACATACAGTAATGGAAAACATTCTATTAGGAGCACATATTGTAAAGGATTCCAAGAAAACAAATATCATGATTGAATCGATTTTCGAACGTTTCCCACGGCTTGAGGAAAGAAAAGAACAATTGGGAGGTACTCTTTCTGGGGGAGAGCAACAAATGCTAGCCATTGCAAGAGCCCTTATGACTGAACCATCCTTTTTAATTCTTGATGAACCCTCACTAGGGCTTGCTCCTATCATTGTAAATGAGGTTTTTGATCTATTAAAGGAAATTAATGCCTCGGGTGTTACCGTGCTTTTGGTTGAACAAATGGCGAATAGTGCATTGAAGATATCCGATCGTGCCTACGTCATAGAGACGGGACGTATTGTTTTAGAAGGTACAGGAGAAGAGATTCGTATGAATCCAGATGTCGCAAAGGCGTATCTTGGAAATGTATAAAAAAACTAATTTGATTAGTTTCTTCACTTACTATAAGCACCAAGAAGAAACTAATGAAATTACTTAAGGTGATTAAAAATGGATACTAATATGATAAATATATTATGGCTTGCTAAAAGTGAATACCCTTCTGGAAGCTCTCTTGAACCCCATTCACATAATGATTACTATCAAATTTATTATGTAATTAGCGGAGAAGGGGACTTTATTGCAGGTGAGGAACGTGTCAAGTTGACTCAGGGTATGTACCTGTTTACTAGACCTAATGATAGGCATGGCATTGCTGATACACGGGACGTAGATGGAAAACCGTTAAGCATGCTGGAAGTAAAATATGCGGTTTTTAATAACGAGTTAAAAGAAAGTTTACATCATGTTCCAAATGTCTGTATGGGCTCCGATAACATAATGGCCATGTTGAATTTAGTCTTTAATGAAGGACTTGAAATGTCTCCTTGGTATCGAGAGATTGGCACACATACACTACTAGCTGCCCTCTATTATATAATTCGATATCAAAAGATGCATGTGACAATGAATGAGCAAAAGTTAATGGTTTCGGATCAAATTAAAGAGTATATAAGAGAAAATCATGACATTGAAGTTTCATTAGACAAAGTTGCACAATATGTTGGACATAGCAAAAATTATATTTGTAAAACGTTTAAGGACAATACAGGTATGACAATCAACCTGTTTTTAAATAAAGTACGAATCGAACAAGCTGCTCAGTTACTGATCAATACGAATTTAGATGTATCGGAGATTAGTAGTAGTGTGGGATATAACAACGTTTACCATTTCATCAAGACATTTAAGAAGATTGTAGGTACCTCACCCGGAAACTTCCGGAAAAATGAACTCTACGGTTTATCCCTTGCGAGTTCTCAAGTGAGTTGTATTGCAACGATTCCACTGCCTTAAATGTCAAGGGGGGAAAAATAATAATGAATAGAGTAGATGACTCAGTAAGTATGAAAGATGCTGTAATAGTGGGAGTTTCTAGAACACCGGTTGGGAAAATGCGCGGTACTCTCGCTAACTTTTCAGCTGTAGAGCTCGGAGCAATGGCAATGAAAAATGTTGTAGAAGAACATAAGGTGAATCCACAGGATATTGATGAGATTATCATGGGGAATTTATTCGATAGTCATTCTTTTAACTTTGCGCGAGTTACAGCACTTGAAGCAGGTTTCCCTATCGAAGTACCCGCAATTACAATTGACCGCCAATGTGCGAGTTCACTTAATGCGGTAGCATGGGCAGCAATGCTAGTATCTTCTGGTCAAAGCGAAGTTGTATTAGCGGGCGGGGTTGAAAGTCACTCCCAAAAGCCATTCTATGTAAAAAGTCCAGAGAAGGCATATCCGGATAAGCTTGAGTTTCTATCAGGTCAAACAACCAATGAAGAATATGGGAATCCTTCTATGATTGCCACTGCAGAAAATCTCGCGGAGATGTATAACATTTCTAGACAGGAATGTGATGAATTTGCGCTTGCAAGTCATCTGAAAGCAGAGGCTGCGTGGCAGAGAGGATTTTACGATGCCGAGACATTTCCTATTCATATACCACAGAGAAAAGGAGATACAAAGGTTTTCCAAAAAGATGAATGCATTCGGCCAGAAACAAATCTTGAAGTGCTATCAAAGCTAAACCCAGTTATGAGTGAGGATGGAGTAGTGACAGCAGGAAACTCTTCGCCTTTAAATGACGGTGCTTCGGCAGTTCTTATTATGAGTAGAGAGAAAGCGGAGGAATATGGATTAGAACCTTTGGCGAAAATCGGAGCATCTGCATCTGCAGGTGTTGACCCTTCAATCATGGGAATAGGACCCGTTTACTCCACACGAAAATTACTAAAGAAGACAGGATTGTCAATTGATGACTTTGATATCATTGAAATAAATGAAGCATTTGCGGCACAATCACTTGCGTGTATACGCGAGCTAGGCATTGATATGGATAAAGTGAATCCAAATGGAGGGGCTATCGCGATTGGACATCCAAATGCCGCTTCCGGAGGCATTCTTGTCGCAAGAACAGCTAGAGAAATGTACGAGAGAGATTTATCGAGAGGACTAATTACTTTTTGCGTTGGTGGAGGACAAGGATTTTCTTTAATCTTAGAAAGAGCATAAAGCATGGTCATAATATGTCTCTAAATTTCAAATAATTCGATTGAGGGTGAGATTTGTGTCTATTTTATCTGGAATTAGAGTTTTGGATTTATCACATTATATTGCAGGACCATTCTGTAGCCAGATACTTGCAGATCATGGAGCTGACGTTATTAAGATAGAGCGACCAGAGGGGGAAGTCGGAAGAACTTCTGCCCCGATGGATGATGATATTAGTTTGTACTTTGCCTCGGAAAATCGTAATAAAAGAGGAATTGCAATTGATTTAAAAAGTGAAAAAGGCAAGGAGATTTTCACTCGTCTAGTCAAAACTGCTGATGTGTTAGTAACGAATTATGGAGCGAATGTACCTGAAAAGTTGGGGTTTGATTATGACGCTATTTCAGCAGTGAATCCTAGAATTAGCATGGTTCATATTACAGGATTCGGACAAACAGGACCTTATAAAAATTATGGAGCATACGATGGAGTCATTCAGTCAATGAGTGGGTTAGCAGAATTGACAGGGCATCCAGATGGTCCACCGACATATGTCGGATTTTTCATAGCAGATCATATTGCTGGAGTGCAAGCTGCTCTAGGTACGATGTTTGCCCTATTTCATAGGGAACGAACAGGACACGGGCGCTTTGTTGATATAAGCATGCTTGACGGACTAGTATCCTTATTAGGCTTCAGTGTTGCTGAGGCCAAGTTACACGGTATTACAAGTCAAAGATGGGGAAAGACAGATAGGTTTGAACTTTCGAAATCATTCCCTACAACAGATGGGTATGTATTCATTTCAAGTTATTTATTAGCGTCTGAAAAACAATGGAAAGATTTAACGGAACTAATAGGGAAAAGTGAGTGGGGTCAAAGTGAATCTCCTTTATATACGAAAGAGGGGAGATTTAAAAAAAGGGAAATAATAGAAGAAGCTATTTCTCAATGGACGAGTGAACAAACTAAACTTGAAGCATTTCAATTTTTACAACAAAGGGGAATTGCAAGTAGCCCCGTGAATAAGTTAGATGAGGTATTCAACGATCCTCAAATTAAGCATAGAGAAATGATCCAAACGTTAAAAATGGGAGATAAGGGCGGGGTTCCAGTTCCTGGAGCTGCCATTAAAATTCAAGATAATCCTGTAGCTGAATACACACCTCCACCAAGTCTCGGAGAACATTCAGCAGAGATTTTAACGGAGTTAGGCTTTACAGATCAAGAAATTGAGGACTTCCAAACAAACAAAATTATTAGAGTTGAAAAGGATTCACTAGCGGTGCATAGAAATTAATCTGTAAAATAGAAACCCCTTTGAGCCACGAAAAGGCTTTGAAGGGGTCTTAATGTATGACGCTACTATTTCCACTATTCATCTCGAAATAGATGATACAACAAACGGTCC
>JGI24024J18818_10001235_pt1 | contig 10401 bp, 4 predicted proteins | sample Cruoilmetagenom2_FD_18818 | JGI IMG/M metagenome (IMG submission 18818) | reverse complement strand
CAACAAAGCCGTTCTCTTCCAGCAGACTCGTGGCAGTGTTGCTGAGAGTGATCTCTTCTGAGAATGAATCGTAGTTTGAGATCTGATCTGTCTGCAGCGGCAGATCGTACCCGGGAACCTTCAGATCGATACTTAGCGGTTGCAGCGAGTAGTATCTGGTGAAATCCATGGTCCCTGTTGCGGCGCTGGACAGGTCGATTGGTTCTGTCTCGAGTTTAGCCTGATCAGCTGGTTCATCGGTTGGTTCCGGTGGGGGTAGTTCGGGTTGTTCCGTAGGGGATTGTTCCGATTGAGTCTGTTTCTGATCGACGCAGCCGCTGATAACTATTGACAGAATGATTAACACCAGAATTCTACTCCTCATGATTGAATCTTCGGGAATGCTTTCATTATAAGTCTTTTGCTATTGCACAGTAGCAGACTAAGGGGCTGCCAGAAAACAACCTCTCGGCACCCCGTCCGCAAGATCCCGGGTCAGACCATGCCGATCATTCAGCGAAATTCGAGACCCATTCCGGCTTCTCGGGTGGACTTGCAGCAAGCAGCTCCCTCCATGCCTCATCGGTGAGTCTCTCGCTCATAGGCTGCTTGAACTCGTAATAACTCATAACAGGACCCGCTCCGACGAGGATTCTCCCGTCCGGGAGCTTGTATGCGACAACGATCAGATCGACGTATCCGACACCCTCTTCCAGAACCTGCTCGGTATTGCCATCGGTATGTACATCGGCAACAATCGTCGTCTTCTTTGCCTTATCTTCGACATCGGCGATGACACCGTCCAGATTATCGCCAAAGTTCTTGATGAAGTCGTAGTCGTCCCCTGTTAGCTCCTCGTTCTCCAGTTCCTTTGACGAGATCTCAACAAGCCTCTCGAGTATCTCTTCGAGATTTTCCAGCCTGCGCTTTGCTGATCCGTCCAGAACGCCCATCTCGCCAAGACCGCTGTTTGTCATCCGCGTCAGCGCAAGCAGCCGGTTGTAGAACGCGGGAACCGGTTCGACGTATCCGACAACGGGTTTCTTTTCAGGAGGCATACTGCTGACATTCGCGGTGTAACTCTGTTTGGCGTAGAGAATCGTGTCATGCCTGAGTTCTGTCCATGACGCAAGAGCAGTGGTCAGTTCCTTATCCTGCCACGCGCTGGTCTGCATAAACGTCGGATAACCCGTGCCGTGATCGTCAAGCAGAGGTTTTAGCGCGAAGAGCCATGACCAGTAGAGGTTTTTGTTCCAGTCCGCATAATCAAACGAGTCGAATTCGCCCTTCAATTTGTCATACTGGCGGTCGTACTCCTTGTAATTGGAATCGTCCAGTTCATCCAGCAGTTCCCTCGATCGATCCGATCCGAGGAGCGCCATAACATCGAGACCGCGGGGGAATCCCCTGACCGGTCTTCCGGCACCGTCGATTATGAGTGTGAATGGCTCCCGGTCTCCGGAATACAGGTTGGTGTAAGTTCCAACAAGGTTTGTGAACATGTACGAGTCGGGAATGAACCGTTGCCCCATCATACGGAATCCTTTTGTGTTTTCAAGGCACTGGTCTGCCTGCTCCGGGGTGAACGGTGGCAGTATCACGCAGGCGCCGGTCCCGCCGTAAATTTCAGGAGATCGGTACTCTGCCAGTCTCACCTTCACACCGCCTATCGTCTCCTTGTTCAGGTCATCTGAGTCAAATGACTCCCCTAAGACATGGTTCAACGCATCTATGTACTCGTAAGGTCCGAGATCATCGGATAATCCCACATAAAATGCAGTTACCGAGTAAATCCGATCCCACTTATCCATGAGCTCCTGATTCCCGCCGAATTCTGAGGATATCAGGCAGGCAGCCATCGTCTGGATTCTTGCGTCCTCTGTTGCGATCAGACCCTCCTCCGAGTACGGGTCGGTCGTCCCTGGCGGTATCGTGTCAGAGCCCTTGAGCAACATACTCATCCTGCCATACCACATAAACGCCTTGAAATAGTTTTTCAGCTTCTCCGAGCGCGTGTAGTGCCCTCTCGGAACGTACTGGGAGTAATCTTCACTGTAAATGAAGATGGGGGACTCTACAAACCCGGAATGCTCTCCGATCAATGTTAATTCATCTTTAACATCATCAGCGACAAACGAAGGAACCTCAAAACTGTATCGTCNCAGATCCTCTTTCTTGAAATAAGCATCTGTACACTCCCATTCGTTCTCACTCTGGCAGACTTGTTCCGGAGATGGCTTGAGTAAGCTTAACCCGACTGCAAAGTATGCAGCGTTCCTCTTCGATGCTTCTTTCAGCTCGCCGTCCGAATTTTCGTAAGATTCCATCGAATCGTTCAGCAATTCCTCGCTGATCTCCCAGATCAGGTCATAGAATTCCCGCTCCTCGATCTGCCGCAGCGTCTCATCGAACTGGATGTGATAGAGGTGCAACAGCGAATCGGTGGTGACGAAGATCGGTACTTCGTTATCAGCGAGCGTCTTGTANGGCTGNATAATGTCATCTTCCTCCNGGTAGNACGNATTTTCGATCACAACAAAGCCGTTCTCTTCCAGTAGACTCATGGCACTGTTGCTGAGAGCAATCTCTTCTGAGAATAAATCGTAGTTTGAGATCTGATCTGTCTGCAACGGCAGATCGTAGCTTGGAATTTTCAGATCAATACTCAGCGGTTGCAGCGAGTAATATCTGGTGAAATCCATTGTCCCGGTTGCGGCATCGGACAGGTCGATTGGTTCTGTATCGAGTTTAACCTGATCAGTTGGTTCCGGTGGGGGTAGTTCGGGTTGTTCCACCGGGGATGGTTCTGATTGGATCGGTTTCTGATCGATGCAGCCGCTGATAACTATTGACAGAATGATTAACACCAGAATTCTACTCCTCATGATTGTATTTTCAGGAATGCTTTCATTATAAGTCTTTTGCTATTGCGCAGTAGCAGACGAAATGCCTGCTATAAAACAGCCGGTCAGAATTCCGGTTCCCTGACTTGAAGTAGCACTTACCAATATATATTTCGTAATCCTTATATGTGAATAGACAAAATAGCAGAGTGTGCATGATGCCCCAACAACGTTCTGGAGTGGTATGGTATCAGGCTTCTCGTATCTTTATTCATACTCTGATGGAGTGTACACGAGTGGTCGTGGAGGTGAGCATCCTGACGTGGAGTCATGCGCGCATATAGCAAACTGCCATTGTACATGCGCTGTGCCCACAAGTCGGTCTGCGAGACGACGAGGCAACGTTTTGGACAGACTCATGAGCGCGGAGTTCAATGGCTGAAAGGAGATAACAACTAAATGAATACAAAAACAGGAACTGTACTTAGCATATTGCTCGTGATGACGTCTGTTACAGGATTATCTGTAGCGGAAGTAGCGGAATTGACAGGATCAGCAGAAACCGGACTTTGCGGACCGCATGCAGGGATGCCGTTTCCGGACTTTACGGAAGGTGGACATCTGGAGACCGATTTCGGTGCCAACCTGTCGGCAGAATGGTGGTACCTGAACGGAAAGTTGAGTCTGGTCGCTGACGATGGCAGCGAAGTGGATGACCTGGGATTCTTTACCGTTCTGGCGCATCAGGAATCACCCATGATTGCCAGCCCGGATGGGGCACGGCTCTCCCATATAGTCACGTTCTCCGGGCTTTTCCCCAACAACGAGGTGCCGACATTCTATTACACCGAGACCTACGTTCCACAGGTCACGGTCAGCCATTTCGTATCATTGCATACGCCTTATGTGTTTTTTTTGTATCCCGGCGGCTTGCAGAGGTTCTGTGGCGCAGCACTCACCGGATACAGGTTAACGTATAAATCCGACGTAATGGATGCCGATCTGGTCTTCTTGCCTGTTGCGGAGAATACGATCGATCAGGCAGACCAACCGCTCAACTTTGTCACTTATGAACATCCATACGGCACCCTCAGCGGTTCGATTGTTCTGAACGACAAGACCTACCGGGTCAAACGCGGCGGTGGAGAAGGCTATATGGACCACATGATTACCAGCAGCAGCCAGCCATGGCCAATGGATATGCATGGATGGAGCTGGTCCGAAGTGACGGCAGGGCACTATCAGGCGGTCGTCTACGCGGTCAGGAGTCTGGACGATGGTTACGAGAACTATTCGTACAAACATCTGACATTGCTGAATGTGGATGAGCAGCCCGGAACGGTGATTGCGGAATACTCAGGCGATGAAGTAACGATCACAGAGTCAGATTGGATCAACGAAACTGAGTTTAGCAGGAAGAGACCGGCTACAGTCACCTATTCAACCCCTGATTGGAATGTTACGGTCACTGCCGAGAACGTTGCATATTTCAACCAGACCCTCTCCGGAGACGTCGGGTATGTTGATTTCGCGGCGTTTCAGCCATGCAACGCAACGATCGAACACAGGAGCGGGGCTGCGGTTTGGAAAGGAAGCGCGTTCAACGAGTATCTGGTCACTGATCTGGGCGTGCAACAGCCCAGTAGTTGATAGGGGGTGACCGGGACCGGACGGATGGAGCTACCAGGGGCAGTGGCTCCCCCTTTCCTTATTTTGAAGATTTTTAATGGTGCTTCATGGTATCGCTATGTGTGAATCAACGAGTCTTAAGCTGAAAGTGGGTGACAGATACGCTCCATTGGAGATTACGAGAAAATTCACGAGGAGGTCGTAAAATCCAACGCAGTGGATGCCGACGAGACCAGTTTCGGGATCGGCGGAACGGATGGTCGGTTGTGGGTATTTACAACAACTGCGGGTTCATATTACGTGGTTACTCCAACCAGAGGTCATATATGGCAACATAGCGATGTAACCGGTTCTAAGAGGGGTTTTGTGAGCAATGTGCGACCGGAAAAACTCTGTAGTCTCTGTGGTTAATTTTCTATAAGACCTAATAATAAATTTTATATACTTACAGTGGCTATGTGCTGGTAACCCGTAAAGTGCCCACGGTTATCGGAATGCCCCTGTTTGTGGCGCCCCTTCTGTGAAATGAGTTCAAACAGGGTACTTACTCAATATTGTGTGGATGTCCGCATATAAAACCACAAGTTACCCGCGCATGCACCAAACAGGATAATCTCCTCATCCGTACTCAACCATCCCGGACCGACTCCCCCAAAGCCCCCTCTGCATGACCTATCCAAGCCCCAGAAGCGATGACACAGACGCCTTGCAGACCACAGCGCTGATCGCACCGATCCAGACCATCATCACGAAATGAGTGGTTCCGTTCAGGAGGTTGCCGCCATCCACGAACCTGATCATCAGCGAGGAGAGTAGCGAGTGCATGACCATGATGACCGTAACGAGCGTGTAGAGGACGCCAATGTTGATGTCCGTGTACAGAATCATGCCCATCGACATGCCGGGCGGAAGTTCCACGGCTTCAAACATGCCCTGCATCAGTTCCACCACACCGAGCGAGACATAGAGCGTGAACCCGATTCCCGCGGTGAGTCCGTAGAAGACGCCGATCATCGTCGAGGCAGACTGGTACCTCAGTTTCCGGAGCCGGACGATCTGGTTGAAGTTGGTTGCGATCATGTCGCCTACGGTCGCCGCCTCCCCGCCAAGATGCGTGGACTCGACAAACATCACACTGAATCTCTGGATCAGGTTGCTCCCGGTCTCGACCGAAAACAGATTCCATGCGTCCAGTTTGTTGATGCGCGAGACAAGCCTGCTGTAGAGGCGGTTAATGGTCTTGGTGAGTGGGCCAAAGTCATGCATCCGCAGACTCTTGAGGGCTTCACCGATCATTCCGCCCCTCGCACTCGCAGAACTCCCGAGCGACCTGAGAAACGATGGATAGTTGTCGTCCTTCCGCTTGATCTTCGCCTCCTCTTTCGCAGCGATTCTCCCTGTGTATAGGAGCGGTGTCAGGATTATTGCGATCTTGATCACATCGGGGGCGATTACGAATCTGACCAGAACGATAGCGACAAGGCAGCCGGCAAGCGAGAAGACTATAGATCGCTTTAGATTGCGGTCGGATTCGCTCTTGATTCCGAGTTGCTGCCATATCTGGTCCCTTGGCATCTTTGCCCTGATGAACATGATGACGCTGAAGTCGGCTACAGCGAATGAAAAAGTGGATATCAGCATCAGATTCGTGGCATCCATCCCTGTTATGATCGGCATGATCGCTGAAAACGACGCGAGAAAGATGAGTGACATTATGAGGGACACAAACATCTCTTTCACGATATCAATGGATGTGAGCGCGCCGGTGTACATCGTGGCGTAGTCCCGCATCACTGTGTCCTGCTCAGCCCCCAGAAACCGCTCGATCTTCTCTCCTGACTGGACCGCATGCGCGAACCTGTCCAGAAAATCGGCAAATATCACAGACGGGGTCCGCTCGGCAACGAACCTGCATGCATCGGCAAGGCTCAGGTTCCATGTATCCATGAGTAAGTATATTTTTCTGCATTCCTCTCCGATCAGGTGATAGTTCGGATCATCAGAGATCATCTTGAAGAGTTCCTTGCGTGCCGTGTTAGCCAGAGCGAGCGCTCCCATCTGCGTGACAAAATAATGCATGTCACTGTCGATATCCTTAGCCTTTGCGGCTGCGACCGAGAACGGGTACATTACCACAAATGTGATGCAGATCGCCGGAACAGCGAGCAGGATATATTTCGCAGACCCCATAAAGAGCTCCGGAAACAGGGAGTATAATAGAAATGAGAGTATGAATCCGAAGATTATGATCGGCAGAGCGAATCGCTTGATGTATTTCGGAAGCGGTACATTGAGCGATGCAATCGCCTTCTTAAGTTCCATAGTATCCCCCACAGGTAACTTCGATTGAACTATGGTACCTACGCTGTTGTATTCTTTTCGGTGCGGGTGCCGGGTTTTTTGTGACGTGCCCAAGAAAATGACGGACCGTCCCGACCACCAAACCACAATATTCATAAACTCGCCCATTATAAGTGGCAAGAATGGCAATTCATCCAATCGAATACCGGTATGGCACAGAGGAGATGAAAGGCGTCTGGAACGAGGAGACACGCCTCCACAAACTCCTCTGCGTCGAAAGCGCGCTCGCGAAGGCTGAATCAGAAGTGGGACTGATCCCGGCGGAGGACGCCCGGACGATCGCAGAGAATATTCACGCAGTCTCGCTCGACCGGGTAAATGAGATCGAGGACGAGATTCAGCACGATGTCATGGCTCTCGTGCTCGCGATTGCGGAACAGTGCGGTGACGCGGGAAAATGGGTACATTTCGGTGCGACATCGAGCGACATCCTCGACACTGCAACCGCACTCCAGTTGCGCGATGCAATCGATATTATGGGGGAACGGTTGCACCGATTGCTCGATCTTTTTGTCAGGCAGGCTGATCTGCACAGGGAGACGGTCTGCGCCGGGCGCACGCATGGTCAGATCGGAATTCCAACGACGTACGGGATGCGGTTTGCGATATGGGCATGTGAAATCGAGCGGCAGATCGAGCGCATGGACCAACTGCGTCCGAGAGTCGTGGTCGGCAAGATAGGTGGCGCTGTCGGGACACAGGCGTCTTTCGGCGAGAAGGGCATCGCAATTCAGAAGAAGACGATGGATGCGCTTGGAATCGGGTCGGTCGATGTCGCAAACCAGATCGTTCAGCGTGACCGGCATTGCGAGTTCGTGATGTGGATGGCAAACACCGCAACCACGCTGGATAAGATCTGCACGACGATCAGGAACCTGCAGCGAAGCGAGATTGCCGAGGTCGCAGAAGGGTTCGGGAAGAAGCAGGTCGGATCCTCGACGATGCCGCATAAGCGCAACCCGATCAAATCAGAGCAGGTCTGCGGGCTTTCGAGAATTGTTAGGGGGATGGTTGAGCCGGAACTTTTGAATAATACACTCTGGGATGAGCGAGACCTCACGAACTCATCCTGCGAACGTATCGTCTTTCCGGAAGCATGTATACTCACGGATCACCTGATCAACCTGACCATAAAAATCATAGATGGTCTTGAATTCTATCCTGCGAATATCAAGCGGAACCTTGAGCATTATCGCGGGCTGAATATGGCGGAGTCAGTAATGATCGTGCTTGCCGAGCATATCGGGCGTCAGGAGGCGCACAGTGTAATTCGGGACTGTGCAATCGCAGCACGAGATGGTGGCAGGGATCTGCTGGATGTGCTACTGGAGCGAGAAGAGGTCACAGCGCACTTAGATTCAGATGAGATTGTGGCTGCGATGGATCCATACAGCTACATCGGGACCGCGATTGAGCAGGTGGATGCAGTCGTTGCGAGGCTGCGGACACGAACGTAGACACAGGTGTGAGCGCATAAAATTGGCGACCGACCGCAGGAGCGGTACGTACACAATATTACGTGGATATTTACATACAAAACCACGAGATTAACGCAGACATCTTGTGAAGATGGCTGCGCCGCTGCTTCGCAGACTGTGTAATCTCGTGGTTATACTCGACGATCGGCATAAACTGCGATTGTAATGGCGTACACATCATACTGCCACAGAGGGCATGGAGTAGGTCTCCTCTGTGGTATTGAATATGTTCAATGAAAGTTGGGCTGAGAGCAGCAAGGTTCACGATATCAGATCGCCGTCCATAATCCTGCTCTCTCCATTGATCTTCTCCACTCTGATCACATTCTCGTACTTCTCGTTGAATGTGTCGTCGTGCGAGATTACAAAGATCTGTTTGAATCCGGATATGTTCAGTATCTGCTCTGAAAGCTTTTCCCTACGTGTTTCGTCCATGTTCTGGGTCGGCTCGTCGAGAAACACGACGTCGCATCCGGAGAGTATCTTCAGGAGCGCGAAACGCACCGCAAGCGAGGCGCCCATCTGCTCTCCTCCACTCAACTGGTTGAATTCTTTCTCCTCTCCGTGCTCTGTGATTGTGATTGCGTAGTCGTGCGTCCATCGAAGTTCCTGCGTGTAATCGTTGATGATCTCGCAGTATATCCGGTTAGCTTCGTCCCCTATGCTTTTGATGAGTTTTCCTGCGATCAACTGGGCGGAATCCTTGAGTGTGGATCTTATGAACTCGGTGTAATTGAGAAACTCTCTTTTCGATCCGCACTCCCTCTTCAGTCGCTCTTTTTCTTTGATCAGCGATTCCGTGCGATCGAGGTCTTTTTCCAGCCTTTTGAGATTCTTGGATATCACGTCATATTCGGTCTTTTTGCTACCACTCCCGATCTTTCTCGCCTCGTACTCCTTTTTTATTCGCTCATATTCTTCTTCGTCGAAGGTTGCGGCATGTTCAGCCAGTGTCTTGCTGAGGCGGTCATTTTCCATCTTCTTTTCAGCGATCCCAGCATTCACCTCGTCGCATCTGCTCCGGCGTGTGTCCACAGTACCGGCATTCTTCTCGTTCTGCAGATATCTCATGTAATGCGGCTCACAATCGTGCAGTCTCTTCCTGATCTCTGCCTCTCTTGAGTCGAGGTCCGAAAATTCGGATAACCCGAGTTTTATATCGAACAATCGGGAGTTCTCCCGCTTTATGTCGTCGTCACTCGTCTTGATCCGGTTCAGTTCCCCGGTTATGGCGTTTGTCAGCGTGCCTATGTTCGAGGCTTGTTGTTCAGGGTTGTCGAGCGCCTTGAGCCGTTCTTCCATCGCCGTTTTGGTCTGCTTCATCTTCTCTTCGAGTTCTGCGGTCTCAGGGAGATTTGCGAGGTACGATGAGTACTCTCCGGAAAATGCCAGGTCCTGCTCCTGCATCCTGTCGCGACACTGCTGCAGCCGGTCAGCCACACCCTCAAGAAGTGTCAACTGCCCGTTTATCCGGGATAGCTCTGAGTTGTTCAGTCCCATCCGTTTTTCAGGGTTGTCGAGCGTCTTGAGCCGTTCTTCTATCGCCGTTTTGGTCTGCTTCATCTTCTCTTCGAGTTCTGCGGTCTCAGGGAGATTTGCGAGGTATGATACGTACTCTCCGGAAAATGCCCGGTCCTGCTCCTGCATCCTGTCGCGACACTGCTGCAACCTGTCAGCCACACCCGCAAGAAACGTCAACTGCCCGTTTATCCGGGATATCTCTGAGTTGTTCAGTTCCATCCGTTTTTCCGGTTTTTCGAGCTCTTTTATCTCTTTCTCGATTTTTGTTAGTTCATCCTTCAGTGCACCGAGTTCTTTCTCACTTTCATTCAGTTTTTCTTCGAAATAATCAGAAAAGCTTGTGACCGCCCCACATGTAACCCCTTCGAGGATCGGGCACCTGTTCGTATCTCCTGTTTCACGCTTATTTTTTCTGATACCTTTCATCTTTTCCTGTGCACTGGTTTTTTTGACTTTCATGTCCTGCTTCTCTCGCTCTAATTCCTCCGCCCGGTTCACCAGCGGCTCAATCTCCCTCTGCTCCTTCTCAATCCGACCGAGATCTTTCGATAGGGACTCAAACATCCCATGTTTCTTCTCGAGATCGCCAA
>JGI24024J18818_10001234_pt1 | contig 10402 bp, 10 predicted proteins | sample Cruoilmetagenom2_FD_18818 | JGI IMG/M metagenome (IMG submission 18818) | reverse complement strand
ATATAACAATTAACACTCTACTAGCTCTATTATATTTTAATTTATGAAGTTCTATATTTAAAAGGCGTAGCATATTAATTGTGGTTGGTTAGGGTTAAAAATTGTTGTTCTAAACTTGGTTTTCTTTTTACCAAATGCGTTAAAATAATACCGTTTTTAAATAGAAACTCATTAATTTCATTTGCAGAAATTTCTTTGTTTAAAGTGGCAATAACCATATCATTTTCAATTTTAGTTTTTGAAATTTCATCAAAATTTAAAAGCGTTTTTTGAAGAGATTCTAATTCTAAATCTGCTTTTAACTCTACAATTCCAAAGGAAGCAGTCATTTCATCAACTCTACCTGAATACAGTTTAATTCCTTCTCTAATAACTACCACATGGGTACAAACTTTTTCTACTTCATCCAATAAATGAGAAGCTAATAAAATAGTAGTTCCATTATTAGCAATATTTTTAATAATTTCTCTTATTTCATGAATCCCTTGAGGATCTAATCCATTGGTTGGTTCATCTAATATTAATATTTCAGGCTCATTTAAAAGGGCTGAAGCAATAGCTAAACGCTGTTTCATTCCTAATGAAAAAGTTTTAAACTTGCTATTTCTTCTTTCAAATAAACGAACTGTTTTAAGCTTTTCTTCAATTTTATCTGTCGGAATTTCTTTAATTTTACATACTAACTGTAAGTTTTGAATTGCAGTCATATAAGGATAAAAATTAGGACGTTCAATAATTGCTCCAACTTTTTTTAATGCTTGATGTGTAGATAATTTTCCTTCAAACCAACTAAAACTACCCGATGTTTTGTTTACCACATTTAAAATAATTCCTAATGTGGTAGATTTTCCACTTCCGTTAGGACCAAGAATTCCGTAAACGTGCCCTTTTTTAATCTCAAAAGATAAATTATTTACTGCATGAAGGTTGCCAAATTTCTTATTTAGCTGATTAATAGATAAAATAGTTTCCAATATTTTTGTGTTTAGTATAAAATTAAGACGACAATTATTAAAATTTGTTACAGCAATATACTAAATTTGAAAAAGAACGTGAACACGAATTATGGAAGAAAAGTTAATATCACAAAAGAAACCAGCATTTCCAATAAGTAAAGAGTTATATAATTATTTAACGGAGTACAATAGAAATATTAAAATTCCTATTTTTTATGAAGATTTACTTCGTTTTGATGGTGCAATTGTAGTTTATGATAAAAATGGAGAAGATTCCTTATGGATTAGAGTATATTATAGTGAGCATGAACGAGATGAAATTGATTTGAGTCTTAAACAAATGTATATGATTTTACATGGGGATGGTACAGAAGACTCCTTACCTTTTTTAACTGTTGATGCCATTGATTATTGCACCTTTGGAAACTCAAAACCGTTTAGAGTTAAAATTCGAAATATTTTAAATGATAACTATTCTTATATATACGTAAAAATTGCCGATGCTTCTAGAGTTTATGGGTTAGAACTAGAGCACATTTTATCGCCAAACAATATAAATTTTTTAATTTATAAAGATACTTTAATAGAAGAACACGTTTTAGGAATTCCTGGAGATGTTTTTTTAGAAGATAATTTACCATCAGTTTCAGTTCAAGGCAAAAAAAAGATTTCAAAAGAATTTGTTAAATTTAATGAACGATGTATGATTAGGTTATTAGGAGATATGCGTTCCTATAATTTTGTAATTGTTGCTTCGTACGATTTTGATCAAGTGGAATACCGCATTAGAGCAATGGATTTTGATCAACAAAGTTTTGAGGGTAACTTAAAAGTGTATTTTCCTCAATTTTTTAAAGATAATTATCCTTATGTTAAAATGGTTTCAGACAGTTTGCAGGAAGAATCTATTGAACAATACAAAAAGGAGGAACGATCAGCCATAGCAAGACGAATTATAGGAGCACATGATAGGGTACAAGGTTTATTAAAATGTATGTTACATGATAAAATTTCAACTCCAGAGAAAGTTAATCAATTAAAAATGGACCTATTTAATTATACAAAAGATGTAAAATTTAAAAAGTGTCAAAATATGGGAGAAATTTTAAAAGTTGCTTTTGATTTTGTAGTTAGAAATTATAAAAATGTGAATGCTTATATTATTAGAAATAAATAATTTTTTTTTGATTCTGTTATCTTTGGAAAATTAATACTTCATTAATAAGATTCTAAATCTTCAAAATCTTCTAAATTTTCAAAATCGGTAGANTCATTAAAATCATTTAAGTTATCTAAATCATTTTCTGCAATAAATTCTTTAACAGGTGCAGTTTCTGGAGTGTTTCCAAATTGAAAAATGGTTTTAGGTAACTGTTTTTCAGGTGTTTTAACAACTTCAATAAATTCAACAAAAAATGTCCACATTGCTAAAAAATCATATACATAAATTAACTTGTCTCCTTTATCTATAAAAACATCTTTTAAATTAGTATTTTGCATGGTAGCTGTATTTATATCTTCCGATATATCAAACAAAGGTATTTCCTCTCCTTGTTCCCAATCATTATTTGTTCTAAAAAACGAAGCCATTTCTTGCCCTTTAAATCCAAAGGCAGTTGCAATAGCTAAGTGAAATTCTTCTAAACTACTATTTTTATCTATTACAATATCCCTAATAACATCAGAAGGAACATCTAATATAATTCTAATTCGGTAAGCCATTTTATGTTTGTATAATTTAGTACAAAGGTACTATTTAAACTTTTAAATTATTATTTTTACGGTTTAACAATTTTATTTATGAATTCAAAAGAACAAAGCCTAACCTATTTAAATAGTTTGTGTAAAAATACGTTAATGGAAACTCTAGATATTAAATATACAGATGTTGGTGACGATTTTTTAGTGGCAACTATGCCAGTTACAAGTAAGGTTCATCAGCCAGATGGAGTTTTAAACGGAGGAGCTTCTATGGCTTTAGCAGAGAGTGTTGGTAGCCCTGCTTCTATGTTATTTGTAGATCCGAAAAAATTTATGGTGAGAGGTATTTCCTTTACTGCAAATCACCTGAAAAGTGTAAAAAGTGGTTTGGTNACTGCNACTGCAANNNTNATTCATAAAGGTAGAACTACNCATTTAATTGAAATTAAAATTACAGATGAATTCGGTAAATTAATATCACATTGTAAGCTTACCAACATTATTTTGCCTAAAAAATAATTCATGAAAAAACGCATTAAGCAACTTTTAAAAATAATTGGCATTTTACTTTTAGCCGTTATAAGTTTTATTTTAATTCAATTTTATAGGTTTTCTATTCCAAAAACAGATGTTGCTATTTTTAAGGAATTTAAAAAAAATAATGTTTCAGTTTTTATAGAAAAAAAAGAATTTAAAAGTTTTGCTTATCGAGTTTTATCTACACAAAAAGTAATGGATACTACAAAACCAACTATTGTTTTTATACATGGTTCTATTGGCTCGGCATTAGATTTTAAAAAGTATATGCTAGATAGTGTTTTACGAAAAAAAGCTAATTTAATTAGTTATGATAGAGTAGGTTATGGCATTTATCAAACAGGTGAAGTGCAACAATCTATTGCTTTTGAAAAAGAAATGTTAGAAGATTTAACTAAAAATATAAATCCAGAAAATGTAATTTTAGTNGGTTATTCTTATGGAGGACCTATTGCTTTAGCTTCAAAAAAAAAGTATAAAAAAATAGTATTATTAGCTCCAGCCATATATTCATCAGCAGAAAAAATGCCTTGGCTGATTAATTTTTATAAGTGGAAAGTTACCCGTTGGATATTGCCAAAAACTTGGCAATCAGCATCTAAAGAAAAATTAACTCATAAAAAAGATTTACATAAATTTGAAGAAACTTGGAATGATAATCCTTCTACTATAATTTGTGTTCAGGGTGATGATGATTGGGTTGTTCCGTATGAAAATTCCTTATTGTTACAAAAGCAATTTCCACAAAAAAATAATAATTTAGTTCCATTAAAAAATGCTGGGCATGGTTTAGTTTGGACTAATTTTAAGGATATAAAACAAATTTTAATACTACAACTTAATTAAATTTTATTTGTGAATAATTTAGATAAATATATAAAGAAATTAGAAAAAGTTTATGCATCTAATATGCCATTTGTAGTTTATAAAAAACCAAATGAGTTTAAACTAAAAACCTATTTATCTAAAACAGATGACATAATAAACTTAACAAATTTTGAAGAAAAGGGTTTTGTTTTTGTTCCTTTTAATAAAGGAAATAGCATTTTGTTTCCATTAGATGAATGTATTATAAAAGAAATTAATTTTAAGGAAGAAGAAATAATAATTGAAGAGATTCCAAAAAAAACTTTTGCAAAAATTAAAAATGAGCGAAATGATAAAAAAAATCATATAAATTTAATTCAAAAAGCAATCGATTTTATTAAAGAAGGTAAGGCGGATAAAATTGTTGTTTCAAGAGAAGAAATGGTTTCTGTTAAAGAATTTCATCTTTTCAATTCTTTTAAAAAAATGTTACAAAAATATCCGAATGCCTTTGTGTATATTTGGTATCATCCTAAAATTGGTTTATGGATGGGAGCAACACCTGAAAAATTACTTTCTATAAAAGATAATACTTTTAAAACTATGGCATTGGCAGGTACACAACCTTATAAAAATAAGGTGGAAGTGACTTGGCAACCAAAAGAAAAAAAGGAGCAGCAATTTGTTACTGATTATATTTTAAATAGTATAAAATTGTTTGTAAAAAACGTGGAATTTACTATTCCATTTACTATAAAAGCAGGGAATTTATTACATATACGTACAGATATTAACGCAAAATTATTTTCTAAAAGCAGTTTGAGTAATTTAATTTCTGTATTACATCCTACGCCAGCGGTTTGTGGTTTACCTAAAAATACGGCGAGTAAATTTATTTTAGAAAATGAGAATTATGATAGAAGTTATTATTCTGGTTATTTAGGAGAATTAAATGTTGTAAATAGAAGTAATTTATTTGTGAATTTACGTTGTATGCAATTAAAAGAAGATAAAATTCATATTTATATTGGTGGAGGAATTACCAAAGAAAGTGATGTAATAAAAGAGTGGGAAGAGACTAAAAATAAGGCAATGGTTATAAGAAGTATTTTATAGAAAAAATACTAAGTTTATCGTTTTATAGCAATTTTGAATTTTTCTAGTGTGGGGAAAGTATTTAACAGTAAATAGCAATAATTCCCAATTGATAACGCAAACTTAGTATTTTTATATGCAATAAAAGTAGTTGGATTTATAAATATATAATTTGCAAATCGTAAAAAAAAAGTTTCAAATCGTAAAATTAACCATTTGTATTTCTATAATTGGATGGGGTTTGATTTTCTTCTTTTTTAAAAATCCTAATAAATGAATTTACTGAACCAAAACCTGAAAGATCGCTAACTTCTGTAATTGGAATTTTTGTTTTTTTAACTAATAATTTTTTAGCTTCTTCCATTCTATATTTATTTACAAAAGAATTAAAATTATGATTAAAATTTTCATTTATAATATAGGATATATAAGTTCTGTTTGTTCCAATTTGATTTGCAACTTCCCAAATACTTAAATCTGGTTGTTGCCATGGTTTTTCGTTTTTAAAATAATTAAGTATTTTTTTTTCAATATTTAAAGTATCTTTTCCAATGGCTTTTTGCGATTTGAAACCGTTTATTTTTTCTTTTGAAGGGATTTGTTTTAGTCCAATAATTGCTAAAATTAAATACAAAATAGTAAAAATAATACTTAAATATAGTAAGGAAAAATCGTTGTTTGAAAACTTTGTTCTTCCCATTAAGGTTATATAAAAACCTGGAATTGACATTAGGGAAATAAATGAAATAGTGGTGGTGTAAAAATATTTTAATTGGTAGTTTTCAAGGTTTGAAAAGGAGTTTGCCATAGATTTTTTTCCCACAATAATAATTCGAATAGCCAAATAAGTATATAAAATAATTTGTAAAAGGTGAATTATTCTTCCAAAATCATAAACAAAATCTAATGCATAAGCATAAGAAGTGGTTAGTGCTGTTCCGTTAATATTGTTATTTAAATAAATTTGAAAGTCTTCTGGCTTAGCCATAAAAGAGACAATTATCATTGTTAATGCAATTAGTATAGATGGAATAAAATGATAAACCCACTTCGCTTTACTAATTTTAAAATTAAAAGCACTAAAAAGGTATAAATAATAAGAGGGGTAAAAAGCTAAAAGAGCAGCTAAAAAAAGAAAATCGTAATAATGTACAATATGCCAAAAATTGTAAAAGGCTAAAAAGTTACCAAAAAAAACTAAAAAACTAATTAAAAAAAAGATTCCTAAAAATAATCTATTTCTGAGTTTTTTTGTAGATAGAGCCAATAAAAAAGTAGCACCAAAAGCTGTTACAAAAAGTACTAATAATAGGGCAGTTAACTTAATCAAAGTTTCTAATTTTATAAAACCAAAGTATATTAAAATATTTAAAATTAAAATGATAATTATCAATTTTATTTAAACAAAAAAATAAAAATATAATTAGTATAAACTTTATGTAACTTTGCAAATTATTAAATAGAATTCATGCCACAACAATCTAAAAATAAATTAGCCCAATTAGTGGTAAAAAGTTGCGAAAAATTTAAAATTGATAAAGTTGTAATTTCTCCAGGATCAAGAAATGCACCATTGATTATTGGGTTTGTAAATGCTAAAAATATAGAAACCTTATCTGTAGTTGATGAAAGAAGTGCGGCTTTTTTTGCTTTGGGAATTGCTCAGCAAACTAAAAAACCTGTTGCTTTAGTTTGTACTTCAGGTTCGGCATTATTAAATTATTATCCTGCAATAGCAGAAGCATTTTATAGCAATATTCCGCTAGTTGTTATTTCGGCAGATAGACCGTTGCATTTAATTGATATTGGAGATGGGCAAACGATAAGACAAGAAAATGTTTTTGAGAACCATATTTTATATAATGCTAATTTAGGGTATAATAAAGATAAAGAAGTTTGCGAAAAAGCTATAAAAACTGCAATAGAATTTAATGGTCCAGTACATATTAATGTTCCTTTTGATGAGCCTTTATATAATTATAAAATAGTTGATGAAGTTGTAGAAGAATTAGTTACTATTGAAAAAGAATTGCCAAAAAGTTTGTGGCCAGAAACACCATTAGAAGTTGAACTGCTTCAAAAATATGCAGATATTTGGAATGCATCAAATAAAAAAATGGTTATTGTTGGAGCTCATTATCCTGATGAATTATTGCAAACACAATTAGAACATTTAGTTAAAGATCCTTCGGTTTTAGTATTAATTGAAAACACCGCAAATGTTTGGCATTCTAAATTTATTAATAGTATTGATAAATTAATTTTTCCATTAGATGAAATGGAATTAGCTAAATTTCAACCTGATATATTACTTACACTTGGCGGATTAATTGTTTCTAAAAAAATAAAACAACATTTACGAAATTATCAACCAAAACAGCATTGGCATATAGATACTAAAACAGCTTTAAATACTTTTTTATGTTTAAAGCATCATTTTAAAATATCTCCGCAATTATTTTTTAGCCAGTTTTTCTTTTTAACAAAATCAAAAGAAAGTAATTATCAACATTTTTGGCTTCATAAAAAAGAGATTCGCTTAAAAAAACATCAAGAATTTATAGAGAGCTGTCCTTATTCAGATTTAAAAGTATTTAGTGAAGTTTTAGAAAATATTCCAGATAATTCGCAATTACAATTAAGTAATAGTTCTACAATTAGATATTCTCAATTATTTGACATCAATAAAACCTTACAAGTATTTTGTAATCGAGGAACTAGTGGTATTGATGGGAGTACTAGTACAGCAATAGGAGCAGCCTTTGCTAGTACTATTAAAACGGTATTTATTACTGGGGATATTAGTTTTTTTTACGATAGTAATGCACTTTGGAATAATTACATTCCATCCAATTTTAGAATAATTATAATAAATAATAATGGAGGTGGAATTTTTAAATTTATTCCAGGTCCAAGTAACACAAATGCTTTAAATTATTTTAATACACCACATAATTTAACTGCAAAATACTTGTGTGAAATGTATGGGTTAGGTTATAAAGTTGCCACTTCAGATAGTGATGTTAAAGCAAGTTTGTCTAGTTTTTTTGATAAAACAGATAAACCACAATTATTAGAAATTCAAACCCCAACAGAAATGAATGATAAAATTTTAAAGGCATATTTCAATAATTTAAAAGAATAAAAATGGAATTAAAAGTAGGAGATAAGGTTAATTTAATAGTGGTAAGAAATTCAGGTATAGGATTTTCCGTTTTGGTAAATGAAGAATTTGAAGGATTACTTTATAAAAGTGAACTATATCAAAAAATTGAAGAAGGACAAAAATTAATTGGCTATATCAAAAAAATAAGGGAAGACGAAAAGTTAGATATAAGTTTGCAACCAATTGGATTTAAGCAAACTATTGTTAAAAATGAAATAGTAGTTTTAAATGCCTTAAAAAAGAATGAAGGATTGTTATTGTTAAATGATAAAAGCTCTCCTGATGATATAAAATATCAACTAGGAATGAGTAAAAAAGCATTTAAAAAAGCAATTGGAGGTTTATTTAAACAAAAATTGATAAGCTTAACCGAAGAGGGAATAAAATTAATTATTAATACTTAATTTTTATGATTTCCAAAAAAATAGTAATACCACTTCCATCTTATGGGTTTGATCCTTCAGAAGTTGCTATTCCTTGGAAAATATTTTCAAAAAACAATATAGAAATTGTATTTACTACGCCAAATGGTAAAAAGGCTTCGGCAGATGAAATAATGCTTAATGGTACGGGATTAGGAATTTGGAAGCCATTATTAAAAGCAAGGAAAGATGCAGTTAGTGCCTACTATGAAATGGAAGAATCTAAAATTTTTTGCAATCCTATTCCATATAAAAATGTAAAGGAAGTTGATTTTGATGGCATTTTTTTACCTGGAGGACATGACAAAGGAGTTAAAGAATATCTAGAATCAAAAACATTACAAAATTTAGTAGTTGATTTTTTTAAAGTTAGTAAACCTGTAGGAGCTATTTGCCACGGTGTTGTTTTATTAGCACGAAGCATAGATAGCGTTACTAAAAAATCGGTAATTCATCATTATAAAACTACAGCTTTATTAAAATCTCAAGAGTTATTAGCATATAACTTAACAAAATTTAATCTTAAAGATTATTACCTCACCTATCCCGGATTAACCGTGGAAGATGAGGTAAAAACAGTATTATCAAACCCTAAAAATTTTTTTAAAGGATCTACACCTTTGTTTAGAGATTCTCCAACTAACCTAAAAAGAGGTTTTGTTGTAAAAGATAAAAATTATCTATCGGCACGTTGGCCAGGAGATGTTTATCATTTTTCAAATGAATTTCTAAAGATGTTAAATTTTTAATTCCTCTTTTACAGTTTTATTTAATCCTTTTTTATTCACTAAAACGGAGATGGTTTTTAATTTAAAATAAGCTTTACTCATATAAACAAATCCGCCGTTTCCAATTCTATCTCCAGTGGTTCCCCAAGAGTTTTTTATTTTATAATATTCATTATGATGTTGATCTTTTACCATACCAACAATTTGCATTAAATGATCATCGGTGGTATTATAATTTTCAAATTCTTGTTGCCTAAATTCAGAAGAAATTTCTTTTTCTGTAACAATATAAGTCATCGCTTTTTCATTGTCAGATAGGTTTTTAGGCTCTACTGCAACACCATATTTTTGAGAAAATGTTTTTTCAGAAACATCACAATCTATAGCTAAAGTATAACCGTTTTTTAAAGCCATATCTACAGCGCTAACTAATTCATTTAATGGTAAATTATAAAAACTTCCATTTGCAAAATTATCAGGAATATTTAATATAAATTTAGTGTAAAAAGGTTGTTGTAAAAATGAAGTTAAAGTCACATAATCATTTGGATTGATATGTGTCATTTTTAAGAATGTTTTTGGTGAATAATAAACACCATCGTACATAAATTTCTCTGGTGTTTTTCCAATAGTAACATTTAAAATAGAATCTACCTCTTTTCTCCAATTTGGATGCTTAGAATTTTTATCATTTTTAATGTATGCATCTAATACTTTTTGTAGTGCTGGTACAATTTTAGAATGATTATATTTTGTTTCACCATTTACTAACCCAGAAAATGCACTTTCAGGAACTATACCATAATTTTGTAAAGAATGGATGACATCATGTGCCAATCCTCCTTCATCAAATTGAGTTTTACCTTGACGCATTACATAATCCCACGCTTTAATTGGGTATGTGTTTCTTACCGTGTACATTTCAGAAATATCAATTTTTTTACCAATGTTTTTGTAAATTTCTGATTCAATAAAGGAAGATGTAGAAAA
>JGI24024J18818_10001231_pt1 | contig 10420 bp, 8 predicted proteins | sample Cruoilmetagenom2_FD_18818 | JGI IMG/M metagenome (IMG submission 18818) | reverse complement strand
ACTATGACATCCATTTTGATGATTTCGGAAAAAGTACCGAAACCGTCATCCCGGACTTGATCAGTCTTCGCTCTTCAGTTTCGCCGTGACACGTCCGGTATCCAGAAGCGATTGAATTTACTGGATTCCGGGCGCAGATTATCCCGTACTATGAGCAGGGCCGGAATGATGATTATAGGTAGGGTGTTTTGTACGATTTCATCAATGTTGAAATCACCTTGCAACCGATACCAAGGTGTGTCATTTTTGCGAACCGGTAAACCCGGCTTAATGCGGTAAAAATTCCATGTCCCGAAAAATTGCACATTATTTATTAGTCAGCGCCCTTGTATCGGCTAATATTCTGATTGGCATCATGGCCGTTGGAAGCGATTTCAACCGTCATCCCGACGAGCAGCTCCACTATGCCTCGGCCGGCTATTATTTTAGTCACTGGCTGCCGCCGGCCGTTGATGAGCCGGATGCGCGCAAGGTTTATAAGCAGACGCCCTGGGGCGTGTCTTACCTGAACCATTTAGATATTTGCTACTTCATGGCCGCCAAATTTGCCAAACTGGTTGCCTTGCTGGGTGTAAAAAGCTACCTCGGTTTGCGGATTTTCCAGGTTTTACTATTTTCCCTCATTGTTTTAGTGGCCCTTAGCGGCCGTGATAACCGCTTTTTTCTCATTTTGTTTTTTACGCCCCAGGCCTGGTATGTGTTCAGCTACATGAACGGGGACGCATTTCCTTTGTTCTTATCCGTTGTCCTCGGGTTTTTTATCGCTACACCGGAGAGTGTGTTTTCGAACTATCTTCGCTCAGGCGGAATAAAGCAATTTTTCCTTGGCGGCATACCGGTGGTGCTATGTCTGGGTCTGCTCGCCATTTCAAAGAAAAACTACTATATCTTCATTTTATTTGTCCTGTTTGTCTGGCTGCTTGAGTTGTACTATNCCGATCGGGAAGGGTGCGGTCGTTTATTGCGCCGGTTAGGTCTGATTTGCCTTTTAGCNGCGTCAATTTTTGCTTTGCGGTTTGGTTATGATATCTACATAAACGGTTGGAATAAAAAAGATAAAGTAATAGCCGCCATGGAGAAATACGCGGATCCGAAATTCAAACCTTCCATTGCGGCGGAAAGCTCGTCCTATCGTCTTCTGCGCTTGAAACAAAAAGGCATTTCATACCGGGCGCTATTTTCGGATTATAAATGGCACCGGGGTTCTTTTTACAGTTTCTTCGGAACATACGGATACATGGAATTTTTCAATAAGGAAAAGTACTATGGGTATGCAAAACACCTGGTGTTCTTGACGCTGGCTCTTATGGGATGGATTTTCATTTTTCGGCAGGATGCATCTGAGCGGATATTGACCCTGATAACCTTGGGGTTTATCCTATGCACTATTTTTCTTTCCACATGGCATTCATGGGTGTACGCTTTTCAACCCCAGGGACGTTACCTTTTCCCGATTTTACCGATTTTCGGCATCTGGTTGAGAAAAAACTCAACCCATACCCATCCATTGGTCATTGGAGGATTGGCGGGCGCTTTTTTCATTTTGTCCGTTTATTCCTTTTATCGGGTCGGTATGGTTTATCTGATGTGACGTATCCGTCGTTGCAATCAACGATTCAGTTAAATCTAACCCGGATAAACCAGAAAAAATAGCCACAAAGCCACCAAGACACAAACAATAAATGCTTATTATAATAAAACTTTGTGCCTTGGTGTCTTGGTGGCGAAAATCTTCGCTGGAATTAATACCGGATTGGAAAAAACCTGTTATCGACTCGACAAACCGGCAGTTATGCTTAACATTTTGAATAGGTCGAAGTGCGAACATTTCAATCCAGATTCCTTGAAAGGAGATATCAACCATGAATGAAGACACTTTTTCGATTCCAAATATTTCCTGTGGGCATTGCACCATGGCGATTCAAAACGAGCTTACCGACCTTGAGGGCGTCACCCGCGTCGATGGCCAGATAGAAGCGAAAACCGTAACCGTTCAATGGGATGCCCCAGCCACCCGGGAGCAGATTCGCGATACCCTTAAAGAGATCAATTATCCGGCTGAGGGTTAAATGGCCCAAGAGACGATCACTTTTCCAGTGGCGGGGATGACTTGCGCCAACTGTGCCATGAATATCGAACGGGGCGTTAAAAAGCTCGCCGGCGTCGATACGGCAAATGTTAATTTTGCCGCTGATCAGGCGACGGTCTCCTTCGATGCACAGGCGGTCCGGCCGGCTGAAATTGTCGACCGGATTCATCAAAGCGGTTTTACCGTGAGCACGGCCCGGGCGGAATTTCCCATCACCGGAATGACTTGCACCAATTGCGCCATGAACATAGAACGAACGTTAAATAAGAAGGTGCCGGGCGTCTTGTCCGCCGGGGTGAATTTTGCCTCGGAGCGCGCCACCGTGGAGTATTTGCCGGCGCTGACATCTTTAGATGAGATGGCGGTGGCCATCCGCAAGGCCGGATTCGATGCGATTCTGCCCGATGAATCCGGCGAGGTCGAAGATATTGAACACCAGGCCCGCCAAGCGGAAATCAGGGACCAGACCCGCAAGTTCATCGTGGGAGTTGTCTGTGCCACGCCCCTGTTTGTCCTGAGCATGGCCCGGGATTTTGGATTGACCGGTGTCTGGAGTCACGCCCCATGGGTGAACTGGCTTTTTCTGCTCCTGGCCACACCGGTCCAGTTTTATACCGGCTGGGATTATTATGTGGGCGGAATAAAAAGCCTGCGCAACAAAACGGCCAATATGGATGTGCTGGTGGCCATGGGATCCTCGGTGGCTTATTTTTACTCTGTGTTTTTGCTGTTATTCCCATCGCTTGGAGAACATGTCTATTTCGAGACTTCGGCGGTGATCATTACGTTGATCAAGCTGGGTAAGTTGCTCGAGTCCCGTACCAAGGGGCGCACCGGCGCCGCTATCCGCAAGCTCATGGATCTGAGCCCCAAAACGGCTGTTGTGATTCGCGACGAAGAGGAAAGGGAGATCTCTCTATCCAAGGTCGTCAGAGAGGATGTTGTTCTCGTTCGGCCGGGTCAGAGTATTCCCGTGGACGGCGAGGTGTTGGAAGGGGAATCGGCGGTGGATGAGTCGATGCTGACCGGCGAACCGATTCCTAAAGACAAACGGCCTGGCGACACCGTGGTCGGCGGTACACTTAATCAGCAGGGGATGTTGAAATTTCGGGCCACCCGGGTCGGTAAAGAGACAGCCCTGGCGCAGATCATTCATCTGGTTCAGCAAGCCCAGGGGAGTAAAGCACCCGTCCAGGCCCTGGCCGACCGGGTTGCGGCGATTTTTGTTCCCGCGGTGATCGGGATCGCTTTTTCCACCTTTATTCTGTGGTGGGTGATCGGGGGGCAGTTTGTACCGGCCATGATCCGGTTGGTGGCCGTGCTGGTGATTGCCTGTCCCTGTGCCCTGGGTCTGGCCACGCCCACGGCCATCATGGCTGGCACCGGTAAGAGCGCGGAACAGGGGGTGCTGTTTAAAAACAGTGAAGCTCTGGAAGCGGCTTCCGGACTCGACACCGTGGTCCTTGATAAAACCGGAACCATCACCGCGGGGCGGCCTGAACTGACCCATACGGTTCCCATCGGAGATGTGTTTAAAGATGAGGACGCCCTGCTGACGGCGGCAGCTTCAGCTGAAAGTGGCTCCGAGCACCCGGTGGGAAAGGCCGTGGTCCGGGAAGCGAAAAAAAGAGGGCTGGTCCTCTCAAAACCGATTGGTTTTCTTGCTGTCGGAGGGCTCGGAGTAGAAGCCAGGGTGGATGGCGTGAAACTGATGGTGGGAAAACCCGGCTGGTTTACGGAGCTGGGGATCAATTTAGAGCGCGTGGCTGATCGGATTACGGCCGTGCAGAGCCAGGGCCGGACAGTGATGGTGGTCACGACTGACTCGACACCGACCGGCTTGCTGGCCGTCGCCGATGTCATCAAGCCCGAATCGGCCGAAGCGGTTCGGACCTTGCATCAGCAGGGTCTTCAGGTGGCCATGTTGACCGGCGATAATATTGAGACGGCCAGGGCTATCGCCCGGGTCGTCGATATCGATACGATTTTTGCCGAGGTCAGGCCAGAAGAGAAATCGAAAAAAATCACGTCGCTTCAATCGGAAGGTAAAAAAGTGGCCATGGTGGGGGACGGGATAAACGACGCGCCGGCCCTCGCCCAGGCCGATGTGGGTATGGCCATCGGCACCGGTACGGATGTGGCCATTGAAACCGCTGATGTGATTCTGTCCGGGGGCAGCCTGAAAGGGGTCCCCCGGGCCATCGGTTTAAGCCGGGCAACCATGCGAACCATTCGCCAGAACTTGTTCTCGGCCTTTATTTACAATATCATTCTCATTCCCGTGGCAGCCGGCGTGCTGTATCCTTTTGAGTCCTTGCCTACCTTTTTGCGACAACTTCATCCCATTCTGGCCGCCCTGGCCATGTCCATGAGCAGCATCACGGTGGTAACCAACAGTTTGCGGCTTTATCGTTCGTGATTGGCCGGTTACATCGAATGACAAAACACCAAAGTTGGCCAAACAATCTTATAATTGGCCACAGACCCGTCTTCGCTGAGGCTTCGCCGCGGCAGGCCCCACACAGACACACACGGACTTATTTGAATGAATATTTTTTTATACAAGTGTTTGTGATATGAATATCTTCTCGGTTGCTGTTGTTTACTCTACAGCCCAATATTCTCGTAATGTTATCAGGAGGTGATACATGGCCGATTCGTTGTATCCGAACTTGCTGTCGCCGTTGGACCTTGGATTTACGACACTTAAAAACCGTGTTTTAATGGGGTCCATGCATACAGGGCTGGAAGAAGCCCCGCAAGGCTTCCAGCGAATGGCCGCTTTTTACAATGAGCGGGCCGCGGGTGATGTCGGGCTGATTGTCACCGGAGGGGTGGCGCCCGATGAGACAGGCATGATCATGGATAAAGGTACCAAACTGACGACGCCCCGGGAAGTAAAAAACCATCGTACATCGATAACCGAAGCGGTCCATGCGGCCGGAGGCAAGATCGCCATGCAGATCCTGCACACCGGCAGATATGGTTATCATGACAAAATCGTGGCCCCGACGGCGATAAAAGCCCCCATTAATATGTTTAAACCCCATGCCCTGACCGAACCGGGAATAGAAACGCTGATCGACGATTTCTCCCGTTGTGCCACACTGGCCAAAGAAGCCGGATACGACGGCGTGGAGATCATGGGTTCGGAAGGATATCTGATCAACCAGTTTGTCGCTCTTAAAACGAATCATCGCACGGATCGCTGGGGAGAGAGTTTTGAAAATCGGATCCGGTTTCCGGTGGAGATCGTCCGGCGGATCAGGGAAGCGGTCGGTTCCGACTTTATCCTGGTTTACCGGCTTTCCATGCTTGACCTGGTTAAAAACGGAAGTAAGTGGGACGAAGTGGTCGAATTGGCAAAGGCCATTGAAACCGCCGGCGCAACCCTTATCAATACTGGGATTGGCTGGCATGAAGCCCGTATCCCGACCATCGCCGGGGTCGTGCCCAACGTGGCTTTTACCTGGATCACGGCGAGGTTGCGGGCCGAGGTTTCGGTCCCATTGATTACCAGTAACCGGATCAATACCCCTGAAACAGCCGAAATGGTTCTCGCCCGGGGAGATGCCGATATGGTTTCCATGGCCCGGCCTCTGCTGGCCGACGCAGCGTTTGTAAAAAAAGCGGCTGAAAACCGCGCCGATGAAATCAACACCTGCATCGCCTGTAATCAGGCCTGCCTGGATCATATTTTCGAGATGAAAATAGCCACTTGTCTGGTTAACCCCAGGGCCTGCCACGAAACCGAACTGGTGCTCTCTTCCGCGCGGGAAAAAAAGAAGATCGTCATTGTGGGGGCCGGGCCGGCGGGTCTGTCTTGTGCCGTTACCGCGGCGGGCAGGGGCCATGCGGTGACCCTGTTTGAACAAGCCGACCGGATCGGCGGGCAGCTGAATATGGCCATTCAAGTTCCCGGGAAAACGGACTTTAACGAGACGTTACGATATTATCAAAGGCAGATCGAGCTGACAGGGTTGAACCTGTGCCTGAATACGAAATCGACGGCTGATTTACTCCTTAAGCAAGGCTGCGATGCCATCATTTTATCCACAGGCGTGGTTCCCCGGAAAGCAGATATTTCAGGCGGCGATCATCCTATGGTGATGTCTTATACCGATGTTCTGGTCGAAAAAAAGAGGGTAGGACAGAGGGTGGCCATCATCGGTGCCGGGGGGATCGGTTTCGATGTCGCCGACTATCTCACCCATCCGGAAGGTACGGGTGATCCGGGAATAGATGGATTCCTTAAAATGTGGGGAATCGATCCGAAATACCGGATGCGGGGTGGATTGACCGAGGAAGGTCTTCAAATTCAACCGTCCAAACGGCGGGTCTTTTTATTGCAGCGCAGTCATGGCAAAGTTGGCGAGCGCCTGGGCAAGACGACCGGATGGATCCTGCGGTTGACCTTAAACCGCCGGGGCGTTCAGATGATATCCGGTGTTACCTATCGCCGGATCGATGATCAGGGCCTACATATCACGGTCAATGACGAAGAACGACTGCTTGAAGTGGATAATGTGGTCATCTGTGCGGGACAGGAACCCTCGCGAGATCTTTATAATACCCTCGTTCAAAGCAAAATACCCGTTCACCTGATCGGCGGTGCCGAACGAGCGACGGGTCTCGATGCCAAGCGGGCGATCGATCAGGGCGTTCGGCTGGCGGCGGAATTGTAGCTGATACAACGATCTCTTGGTGACGATATACCGGTAAAGCTATGATGACCGAGTCAGTCGGAAGCTATAGCTTAAGGTTTCGCGCTTTGTTTGCGCACGTTGAGGGGCTCAATTTATCTGGAACTAGGTCCTATTAACCCAAGAAAACTCAAGTACAACTCCGCTGTTTCTTCCGGCTTTTCAATCATGGTAAGGTGGCCCACGGCATCCATTACTTCTACCCTGGCCTTCGGTATCACCGATTTAAGTATCTTTGCACCGGATACATGCAGCACCCTGTCCTGGGCGCCCCAGATGATGAGGGTGGGAACCTGCAAGCCTCTCAGAACGATCTCCAAGGGTAATTCCACCGAGCTAAGGAGTTGTTTAAATATCTTTTGATAGAGAGGCTGATGTGCAATAGCCTCCTGAATGAGGGCCTTTTTGACGGGACCTGGTATGAAAGGCTTTTTCACAAAAACGAAATCCAGCAAATATTCATAGCCTTCAGCGCTCTTTGCAATCAGCGGATTTGGCTTATCCTTCTTCAGCAGACGAAACATTTCACTTGGTTCAGAAGAGGCAACACCGCCCGGTGCGATCAGCAGGAGGCTTTTGAGATCGTTTTGATACCTGGCTGCATACGCGCCTGCGATGCTGCCACCCATGGAACTTCCGCCGAGATGCAACGACTTGACTCCCAGGGCCCGGATAAATGCCTTCACCCGCTCAACCTGAACGCCGATGGTATAGTCGCCGTCAGGGTCAAGGCTGCTTTCACCGAAACCCGGTAGATCCGGCGCAATCACCCTGAAGTAGGGCGTGAGATACCTTCCAATCCGCGCCCAGTTGTCCTTGTTGGCACTGAAGCCGTGGAGCAGTACAAGGGCATCGCCTTTTCCTCCTTCCAGGTATTCAATACGCAACCCTTCCACTTCGATGCTGCGCTGCTTCAGGCCCCCGGTGCTTCTTTCCGCCTTTAGCAGGAGACCAGACGTTACCTCCGGAAATAGGAAATAGACACCGACCAGGCTGAAAAGGATCATGATCGCAGATAGTATGGATATTTTTATTATTCTTTTCATGGTAAATACAATTAAGGAAGGAATTGGGCAAAAAGGGGCAATTTCTAAAGGTTTCAGTTTACACTTTGAAATAGATATCCCCTGCCTGCCGTTATTGGGCCTGATTCAGTGTCACCGCCATCTGCTGTTCAAGTTCTTCGGGCAGAAAGGACAAGTGCTGAAAGATCCGTTTTTCCATTTTCCGGGAGACATCCCAAAGTCGTTGCAAGCGGCGGCGATAGCCGGGTTTTTTGCAATACTTTTCAAGAATATATTGCATCCGCTCATCCATGGAAACGATGCGGTCATGAAGGACGCGCTTGTCGGCATAGTTGACGATCTCGGCTTCATCGGGAATATCCGATGAAAAGTAGGTATCCAGGGCGACATGCTGCCCCACAATTTTCCCCACTTCGGTGTAACCGAGTCGGATCAATAGTTCCTCACCGGTCCGGGTATGGTCTTCTCCCGTATCAAAGCTACGGGTTTTGGTGATATCGTGCAGCATTGCTGCCGCAGCGACGAGTTCGCTGTTTAAGCAAATATCGGCTTTCCGGAGCTGGCCCGCCAGGAAGGTGGCCACCCGGCAAACCTGCCGGGAATGATCGATGATATGCGCAAGCATCCCGGTACTATGAAAAAGGCGGTCACATTCTTTTTTGGATGGGGTGTTCACAGGGAGGCGACCCTTACACAATTGAATATTTTCGATTGAAGATTGAAGGAAATTTTATTTGTTCGTATTCACCTGAAAATGGGTGGATGCGGATTAAGTGGTACGCCCGGCTGGATTCGAACCAGCGATCTTCAGCTCCGGAGGCTGACGCCCTATCCCCTGGGCTACGGGCGCAATTTCCAGCAAAAATAAACCAGAGATACATAAAAGTCAAGAATCATAATTTCGTAAAAAGTCGGTCCACTTGAATCTAGATCCAATATGCAGGTGTTTTTTTACGATTAGGCACATTATGTAGCGGTACGAAATTATATGAAAGGCTTTTTACATGTCCATCAAGAAACAATAACGTGACCGTGGGCACGATAATCTATTCAGGCCGATTCGCCTGGATCCGGAGGGCGGTCATTATTTAAATAGGCCATGGCTTCACCCACCACGTATAAAGAGCCGGCCACGACAATGGCATCGTGTTTACCAATGGTGGTGACGGCATATTGAACAGCCGCGGCCACGTCAGGTTGGATGACGATGTTGCGGGAATAGATGCCGGCCGTTTGGGCCAGTGTTTCCGGTGAAAGGGCCCGGTCGATTGACGCCCGGGTGACAATCACCCGGGTGGCCAGAGGCGCCAGAATAGCCAGCATGGCGCGGTACGGCTTGTCGTCTAGAATACCGATAACCAGCGTAATACTGCGATCCGAGAGCCTGGTGGATAAGAATTTTGCCAGTTTTCGCGCCGCGGCGAGATTATGGGCGCCGTCTAAAAGAATATAGGGATCGGTGGAAATAACATCCAGGCGGGCCGGCCAATCAACGTTTTGTAACCCTTGGCGGACATGGCTCTCGGTAATGGTTTTTTGTTGTCGATTGAGCAGTTCACAGGCGGCCATCGCCAGGGCGGCGTTTTCCGGCTGTTGATCCCCCGCCAGATTAGTCCTTAGTTCTCGCCATGTATAATCCAGGCCGTAATAGTTAAACCGGTCATTCTGACAACGCCTTATCCGGAAGGCCTGACCCAGCCGGTAACAGGGTGCCGATCTTTCGCTGGCGGTCTTCTCAATGACGGCGATGGCTTTATTTTGGCGAACAGCGGTCACCACGGGAACGGCAGCTTTGATGATCCCGGCCTTTTCGGCGGCGATTTCCACCAGAGTATTTCCCAGATACTGCCGATGTTCGATGGAGATATTGGAAATGATTGTCACCAGCGGCCGGATGATATTGGTAGCGTCCAGCCGGCCGCCCATGCCGGTTTCGATGACCGCCAGGTCGACCTTTTCCCGGGTGAATTCATACAATGCCATGGCCGTCGTGATTTCGAAGAAGGTGGCTTCGCGCTTGCCTCGATGGGCCTGGCTGACGGCCATATAGGCGTCAATCAGGTGATCGTTGGAAATTTGACGGCTGTTTACCCGGATTCGCTCATTGAACCGCACCAGGTGCGGTGATGTAAACAGACCCACCCGGTACCCGGCCTGTTGCAGGATGGTCGCTAGGGATGCGGCGATGGAACCTTTACCGTTTGTGCCGGCGATATGAACAAAATCCAGGCGATCCTGGGGATCGCCAAGTCCTCTGAAAATACCGCCAATCACATCCAGATCCAGCTTGATACCGAAACGCCTCAGGGCGTACATGGCGTCAAGGCATTGGTTGTATGTAATTTTTGGTGACATGGTCATAAAAAACCCGGCGGGTTTAATCTGAACCACCGGGTCGTTTCAATCATTTCAAAAGTGCTATCTAGGGTATCGTCTTTTCTTTTTTATTTCGGCAATGCGCCTTCGGCGCTGGGCTTCACGCTGCTTTCGTCGTTTGTATTCACTCGGTTTTTCATAACTTTTCTTTAATTTAAGCCGTTTGAACAGCCCATCATTTTGAATTTTCTTTTTTAATACGCGCATCGCCTTTTCAAGGTCATTAT
>JGI24024J18818_10001230_pt1 | contig 10427 bp, 10 predicted proteins | sample Cruoilmetagenom2_FD_18818 | JGI IMG/M metagenome (IMG submission 18818) | reverse complement strand
GAGAATTCATCAAGATAGACATTGTCAAAAAAGAATTCTGTTTTATAATATTGCTTGTTGAATTAAAATCGAATATCCTCGCATCTCCGTTGAAATGGGATTCACGCCCCGGTTAAACTGAAAAGACAGATGGGTTTCACTGGGTGGATTTCGCTCCAACAACCTTGCGGGGATGTGCACGCTTTTGCAGTTCAAAAAAATGATTGTCTACAGCAAGGTCAAATACATATATATTTTAAATAAAAGTAGGGCAGGAGAACCAATGGCTGAAACCGACAAAGATGATCTTATCAGCATCATCGATGAAAATGAAAAGGATGCACCGATACCGGATACGCTTCCTTTGATTTCGGTACGAGATATCGTAATTTTTACGGATATGCTTCTTCCGCTTTTTATCGGGCGGGAAAAATCGGTTCGCGCTGCTGATGAGGCGGTGGAGAAAGACGGATATCTGTTTTTAGCTGCACAAAAAGATCCGAACATCGAAAATCCGGATCCGGATCAGATTTATACCGTGGGTACCGTGAGCCGAATTTTGAGGATGCTCAAGCTTCCGGATGGACACGTAAAGTCCCTGGTGCAGGGCATCGCCAAGGCACGGATCGTTAAATACGTTTCAAAAAAATCATTATACCGTGTAAAGATAGAGATTATTCCCGATAAGCCGTTTGAGGACATCGATCTGGAGATTGAGGCGCTGATGCGGAATGTCCGAGAACACTCCGAGAAGATTTTGGCATTGCGTGGCGAAATGAACAATGATGTCAGCGTCATCCTTGAGAATATCGTTGACCCCGGGAAACTTGCTGACCTCGTGGCTTCAAATCTTAAATTAAAAATCGATGAATCTCAGATGTTGCTCGAATTGATCGATCCCATGGAACGCCTAAAAAAAGTCAATGAGCTGTTGTCCAGGGAGGTGGAATTGTCCTCCATGCAGGCCAAGATCCAATCTGATGTGAGAGATGAAATTTCCAAGAGTCAGCGAGACTATTTTTTAAGAGAACAGGTTAGAATGATCCACAGGGAACTTGGCGAAAGCGATGACAAGGCAAAGGAGATTAAGGATTATAAAAGAAAAATAAAAAACGCCAAAATGCCGAAAATCGTCAACAAAGAGGCTTTAAAGCAGTTGAAGCGTATAGAAAAGATGCATTCTGACGCTGCTGAGGCCTCGGTTGTGCGGACATATCTGGACTGGCTGGTCGATATGCCATGGAGCAAAGCCAGCAAAGATGTCATCAATATCAAGAATGCCAAATCGGTTCTCGATAAAGACCATTTTGGGCTGGACAATATTAAAGATCGCATACTTGAACATCTCAGCGTACGCAAACTTAATCCTAAAATGAAAGGTCCGATTCTTTGTTTCGTAGGCCCGCCCGGTGTCGGAAAAACCTCATTGGGTCAGGCCATTGCAAGCGCCTTGAACCGCAAATTCATCCGCATTTCTCTGGGCGGCATCCGGGATGAAGCTGAAATCAGAGGGCATCGTCGCACCTATATCGGTGCATTGCCGGGGCGGATACTGCAGGGGATAAAACAGAGCGGCACCAACAATCCTGTTTTCATGATGGATGAAATTGACAAGCTCGGATCCGATTTTAGAGGGGATCCTTCGTCAGCGCTTTTAGAAGCCCTCGATCCTGAACAGAACGCAGCTTTTAGCGACCATTATCTCAATTTACCCTTTGATCTTTCAAAGGTTATGTTTGTCCTCACAGCCAACCTGACCGATACCATTCCGTCGGCGCTTTTTGACCGGATGGAGGTCATCACATTGTCCGGATATACGGAAGAAGAAAAAAAGATCATTGCCCAGCGACACCTTATACCGCGCCAGATAGAGGCGAACGGTTTGAAGAAAAAAAGGTTGTCCATCAGTACGGGCGCACTGGTTAAGGTCATATCAGAATACACATCCGAAGCCGGTTTAAGAAACCTTGAACGTGAACTCGGTACCCTTTGCCGCAAAATCGCACGAAGAATTGCCGAAGGCGAAAAAGGACCATTTAAAATCACAAAAAACAACCTGGAAAAATCCCTGGGTGTCCCGAAATATTTTCCTGAATTGGACCAGGAAAATAGTCAGGTGGGTCTATCCACCGGTCTGGCTTGGACGCAAGCTGGTGGTGAAGTTCTTTATGTGGAGGCATCGTTGATCGGCGGAAAAGGGGAATTGATCATAACCGGCCAAATCGGAGATGTTATGCAGGAGTCCGCCCGGGCGGCTCTGAGTTATGCCCGCGCAAACCTTCGCAGTTTGGGCGTCAAAGAAAACATTTTTGAAAATAAGGATATACATATTCACGTCCCCGCAGGCGCTATTCCCAAAGACGGGCCGTCGGCCGGCACTGCAATGGCCACGGCTCTTATCTCTGCGTTGATAAATAAACCGGTAAATCGAGATGTTGCCATGACCGGTGAAATCACGCTACGGGGAAGGATTCTGCCTATCGGTGGTTTGAAGGAAAAAGCTTTAGGGGCCTTGAGGGCTGGAATCCGCACCATCATTATTCCTGAAAAGAACAAAAAAGATTTGAAGGAGATTCCCTTGAACGTAAAGCGCAAGATCGACTTTGTTCCAGTTAAAAATATGGATGAAGTTCTTTCCCTTGCCATGGACGGTAAAGTTATGGACGGCCGGTGATATGATAATCCTCGCTGTCGATACAGCTACCACAAGCTGCAGTGTTGCCATTATTGATAAAAAGTGCGTGTTGGCGGAAGTTACACTGCTCCGAGAGGAGACCCATTCAAAACATTTAATGGATATGATCCATGCGGCCATCGGTTTTTCAGGACTTAAACTTTCTGATTTGGATGGTTTTGCCGTTGTCAGAGGGCCCGGATCTTTTACCGGCCTGCGTATCGGGATAACGACCGTTAAGGGGCTTGCGGCGGGATTAAAAAAGCCGCTGGTGGGCATTTCGAGCCTTGAAGCACTTGCCATGCAGGTGTCTAATTGGCCATATTTGATCTGCCCGCTATTAGACGCTCGCCGAGGGGAAGTCTATGTTTCCAGATACAGGTTGATAGCGGGCCATCTAAAAGAGGAGATGGAAGAGCAAGTCTGTGCCCCTGAAAATGCGATACGTGACATTAATGAGGCCTGTATTTTTGTGGGCAATGGTACTTTACTTTATCAGAATATGCTATCGGACATGATGGGCGACTCAGCATTTTTTGCACCGATGCCCCAAAATACAATCAAAGCTTCAACCGTAGCCTTTCTTAGCTTGAATAAATTTCAAAATAAAGATACGGAGGATATCGATAGGTTTATTCCCCATTATATTCGAAAATCAGATGCTGAACAGAACTTGGTAAATACATAGAACGTCTTTTCCGCACGTCAATCCCCAAAATGCATATAAAATTTACCCAAAAAANTTCAATAAAAACAAGATGCGATGTTTCAACCTAAGTTGAGCGATTTTTAGGGAAAAGATGTGCCGAGATTTTGATGCAGCAGGGTTTGCGAAAACCACAGGCATACCCATGGATATGTCGAGGATTTTTGCGAATCCTTGATGCGCAAAAGATCGGTACAGATCAAGCTAAAAATCGCTCAATTTAGGTTCAACAATGATAATCGCACAATGGCGAGGGTGAGACGAACAGGGAAAAATGATCATCATCTCGGTTATTATTGACAATTTAAAGTTTATTTTGATATAATTTTGAGTTTAGGCTTTTTGTCATTCCATAGCCCTAACTATTTTATATATTTATTTTTTGATTTTTTCATTTTTGTTTGTCCGAACTTTAGGGTAAATTACAGGGGTCCGTAGCTAGTTGAACAAGGCAAATTAGATGCATAAATTTTCTATACCAGACTCACCCAGCCATACCGCTTTTCCAGTGGCAAGTGCCGGGTATCCTTTTATATTTGCCTCTGTGTTTGCGACGGTTGTATTCGCCCTTTTGGAGTTGACCACCCTGGCCTTGATTGGACTCGCTGCGAGCTTTTTCATATGTTATTTTTTCAGGGATCCGGACCGTGTTGTTCCCAATTTTAAAGGCGCCGTGATTTCGCCGGCCGACGGCAAAATTATCTCAACGGGTCCGGTGAACAACAGCCGGTTTTATGAAGGATCGTGCATTAAGATCAGCATCTTCATGTCGATTTTCAATGTTCATGTAAATCGTATTCCCCATGAAGGGCAGGTGAAAACGGTAAGTTATTATCCTGGTAAATTTTTTTCAGCAAATCTTGACAAGGCGTCCAGGGAAAACGAACACAACGCAGTAACCCTGGAAACCGAAGAAGGGAAAATAATCTGTACGGTCCAGATTGCAGGGCTGATTGCCAGGCGTATTATTTGTAAAATTCAAGACGGTGACATTGTTGCCCGGGGACAGCGTTTTGGCTTAATATGTTTTGGGTCACGTCTTGATGTTTACCTTCCGCCTGACATAAATTTGAAAGTGACTGTCGGGGATAGGGTGAAAGCCGGAACATCTGTTCTAGGAGATTGGACATGAAAAGAACGAATAAATTTAAAAAAGAAAACTCGCGGCGTGGGATTTACATACTGCCCAATATTTTTACATCCCTTAACCTTTTTTTCGGCTTTTATGCAGTTATCGCATCCGTAAACGGAAAATTTGTGGCGGCGGCTGTGGCGATTATTATCGGCGTCATATTTGATATCATGGACGGTAAAATTGCCAGAGCTACGAATACCACCAGCAAATTCGGCATTGAATACGATTCGTTGGCAGATCTCATATCCTTTGGCCTTGCCCCTGGATTAATGGTATATTTGTGGGCCCTCAAGCCCTTAGGACGAATTGGCTGGCTGGCAGCATTTCTTTTCTTGGCTTGCGGAGCGCTTCGCCTGGCACGTTTCAACTCCCAAGTGGGCACAATTAGCAGCGATCACTTTGTCGGTCTTCCGATTCCGGCCGGAGCAGGCATGGTGGCGACAACCGTTTTATTTTGCCATAAATTCGGCATAGAAGGGAAAATAAATCCCATATTCATTCTCGTTTTGCTGTACATTCTTTCTTTTTTAATGGTTAGCACGATAAAATATAATAGTTTCAAAAAGCCTGAACTGTTTAGAAAAATGAATTTCAATGTTCTGGTGGCGATCATCCTGATATTGATTTTTTTCGCTGCTCAGCCATCCATTGCGCTATTTCTGTTGGGCCTTGCGTATGCAGTTTCAGGTCCTATCTTGACCGTTCGGCATCATCGAAAAATAAAACTGAAAATGACTGGATATAACGGGTCAAATGAGCACGGATCAAGCCCATTTAGCCATAATATTAACAAAAGTTCTGATATTCGCTGATTGGATGTATTATTATGTCAAAAAATTATAACATTTCCGTAATTCCGGGTGATGGAACAGGGCCGGAAGTTGTTGCAGAAGGCATCAAAATTCTCAAAGTCGTATCCGAAAAAATTGGTTTCAGCCTGAATTTTAACCATTATGATTTGGGCGGGGAGCATTACATGGCTTCAGGAGAGATTTTGCCGGATAAAACTCTGGAATCATTGTCTAAAACAGACGCAATATATTTGGGTGCCATTGGGCATCCTGATGTAAAACCAGGTATTCTTGAAAAAGGCATTCTTCTAAAACTCAGGTTTTATTTTGACCAGTATATCAACTTGAGACCGGTCAAACTCTATGAGGGCGTCCAGACGCCGATAAAAAACAAAGGGCCGGAAGACATAGACTTTGTTGTGGTCCGGGAAAACACTGAGGGGCTTTATGCAGGCGCCGGTGGATGTTTAAAACGGGGTACGCCGGATGAAGTTGCAATCCAAGAATCGATAAATACCCGGAAAGGCGTGGAACGCTGCATCCGATATGCTTTTGAATGTTGCAGAAAAAGAAACAAGAGAAAAAAGCTGACCCTTTGCGGGAAAACCAATGTATTGACCTTTGCATTTGATTTGTGGGAGCGTACTTTCTATGAAATTGCAGAGGAGTACCCTGATATCGAGACAGATTATGCACACGTCGATGCCATCTGCATGTGGATGGTGAAAAACCCGGAATGGTTCGATGTCATCGTTACGGATAATATGTTTGGGGATATAATCACCGACTTGGGTGCAATGATTCAGGGGGGGATGGGCATTGCCGCCGGAGCAAACATCAACCCTGAAGGGATTTCGATGTTTGAACCCATTGGTGGGTCTGCTCCAAAATATACCGGCAAACAGATCATTAATCCGATTGCCGCTATTTCCTCGGCTCAGATTATGCTCGAGACCCTGGGCGAGTCGACGGCTTCATCCTTGATAGAGGCGGGTGTTATTAAAGTACTGCGGGATGATCTCAAAGATGTTGCCGCAGGGAAAATGGGGTATACGACACAAGAAGTTGGAGATCTTGTGGCAGATTATATTATTGGGAAGGCAGACCATGTCGAATAAAAAATTTAATGTTGCCGTGGCGGGTGCGACAGGTGCTGTGGGAAATCAGATGATCACCTGCCTGGAAGAAAGAAATTTTCCGGTTAAGTCCATTAAATTTTTAGCATCCCGACGTTCTGTCGGGCGCAAGCTTGATTACAAGGGCAATGCCATACCTGTTGAGGAATTGAAGGAGGATTCTTTTAAAGGCTTCGATATCGCCCTTTTTTCGGCCGGTGGCGGTACCAGTGAAAAATTTGCCCCTTTTGCGGCCCAGGACGGATGCGTGGTTGTTGACAATTCAAGTGCTTGGCGAATGGATCCCAAAGTTCCGTTGGTGGTTCCAGAAGTGAATCCCCATGCAATTGCACAATACACCCATAAAGGCATCATCGCAAATCCGAACTGTTCGACCATCCAGATGGTGGTTCCACTACATCCATTGCACAAGAAATATGGGATCAAACGGATTGTGGTTTCAACATATCAGGCTGTTTCAGGAACCGGTAAAAAGGCGGTTGATGAACTCGATGCCCAGACCCGGTCGATTCTCAATTTCAAATCGTATGAAACGGAGGTCTACCCACACCCCATCGCTTTTAACTGCCTCCCCCACATCGATGTGTTTCTGGAGAACGGCTATACCAAAGAAGAAATGAAAATGCTCCATGAAACTAGAAAGATTCTGGAAGACGATACCATCGGGGTTACGGCAACCACCGTTCGTGTGCCGGTATTTTACGGTCATTCAGAATCGATTAACATTGAGACTATTGAACATGTTTCAGCTGAAGCGGTAAGGGCTTTGCTGGAAAAAACTTCCGGGGTTAAAGTCGTTGACGATCCGCACAACAACATTTATCCTCTTGCCATCGATGCTGCCGGCCAGGACTTGACACTTGTGGGTCGTATCCGTGAGGATGAGTCGATTTCAAACGGCATCAATATGTGGGTTGTGGCCGATAATATCAGAAAGGGCGCTGCAACAAATACAGTACAGATTGCGGAGATCTTGGCAAAGGACTATTTATAGGGAGTTTAGATTTGGAGCGCGTACCCATTACAAAAGAAGGCTATCAGGCCCTGAAGAAAGAACTGGATTATCTTAAAAGAGTTGAACGGCCCAGGAATATAAAGTCAATCGAAGAGGCCCGTGCTCACGGGGATATCTCTGAAAACGCAGAGTTTGAAGCTGCCAAAAACAGACAGGCATTTATTGATGGGCGGTTAAATGGATTGACATACAAACTATCCAGAGCAGATATCATCGATCCTCAAAAACTTCCCAAGGATCGCGCTCTATTTGCCAGTTCTGTAATACTTGAAAATGCCGATACCGGTGAAAATGTGCAATATCAGCTTGTGGGACCTGATGAGGCGAATATTGAGGAAGGACGCATTTCTGTGTCTTCGCCCCTGGGGAAAGCCATAATCGGGAAAAAACCTGGAGACGAAATTTCTTTGGAAGCTCCAGGTGGAAAAAGATACTATGAACTGGTGGAAATATTGTAATTTAAATTTTTCAAAACGATAAATGATACATAATAACGGAGGTTTTTCGTGGCGCGTATAACCATAGAAGATTGCTTGAAACGGGTTAAAAACCGTTTTTTACTGGTCAACATGGCAGCCAAGCGTGTAAGGCAGATCCGTGAAGGATCCGAATACTTGGTAAGTTCACCGAAGAACGAAGATATTGTCGTCTCCCTGCGCGAAGTCGCTGCGGGAAAGATCACAATTCAAGAAGAAAGAAAAGAAGAAGAAACAGAGGAACTTGTAGAAATAGAAGAAAATCTATAGGAGGCCGACACTTTTCTTTTGCCAAAGTACAGCTATGCCTACAAGGTGCTAAAAAGGAATATTGGGAAGGCGTTGCACCGGTATGATATGATCTCTGATGGGGATCGAATTTTAGTCGGACTTTCCGGAGGCAAAGACAGTTTCACTCTGATGTGGATGCTCAATGAACGCCTGAAGCGCATCCCCATAAATTATGAACTGTCTGCAGTGTATATCGATCCCGGATTTGAGGAAGGCTTCGGTGAACCCCTGGCCGAATATTGGAATAGAACAGGCCATGAAATCAAAATTGAGCATACGGATTACGGAATTTTAGCCCATAGCACTCAAAATCGTGAAAATCCGTGTTTTTTATGTTCCAGGCTGCGCAGAAAACGTCTTTTTGAAATTGCGGATGAACTCGGATGCAACAAGATAGCTCTGGGGCACAACAAAGACGACATCATCGAGACGTTGTTTATGAATATATGCTATGCCGGGGAGATCAGTACGATGATGCCCGCTCAGTCTTTTTTCCAGGAAAGATTTACATTGATAAGGCCCCTTGCTTTTGTTGACGAAGATGTTATAAGACGATTTGCAAAAGAGAAAAGTTGTCCGGATTTCATCAATCCATGTCCGACCGCAAAAGTTTCCAAACGACAGGAAATCAAACGGTTGTTACAACAGCTTTACACGAGCAACAAGAAAGTTAAAGGGAATATTTTCAGAGCCATGAGCCATGTAAAGACAGATTATTTGTTAAAATGAAAGATATTCAAAGTCAATTCGATCATCGCAACATTCCAATCGACAAAGTCGGCATTAAGAATCTTAAATATCCCATAACGGTGCTCGACCGGAAAAACAACATTCAGCACACCGTTGCTTCCATAAACATGTATGTCGATTTGCCCCACAACTACAAAGGGACTCACATGAGCCGTTTTGTGGAAATGCTGCATTTGTTCCGTCCGGAGGTCTCTTTAAAGAAAATTTCCGTTATTCTTGAAGAGATGAAAAAATATTTAAATGCAGCGTCGGCCAACATTGAAGTAACATTCCCCTATTTTATTGAAAAACAATCTCCCATCAGCAAATCCCTCGGTCTCATGGACTACGTGTGCAGTTTCTTGGGTTCAAGCGACCCAAGCGGCAAGATCGATCTCGTATCCGTGGTCGTTGTTCCCATATCTTCCGTCTGTCCTTGTTCAAAAGAAATCAGTGATGCAGGCGCCCATAATCAACGCGGTCAAGTCATGCTCAGCACGCGGTTTAAAAAATTTATCTGGATCGAAGATATGATTGAGCTGGTAGAGGGGACGGCTTCATGCGAAGTGTACTCTGTCCTAAAACGTATCGATGAGAAACATGTGACGGAAACAGGGTACAACAACCCCAAATTTGTTGAAGATATCGTCAGAGAGGTTGCTGAAAAACTGAAACAGGACAGCAACATAACCTGGTTTTCCGTGAGTGCGGAAAATTTTGAGTCGATCCACAACCACAGTGCATATGCTTCGATTACCAGCGGAAAAGAACCCCATTTTTAATCCAGACTGTGCAAGAGTATATCCATAATTGGTTTCGGCGACTTCCCCGGCGTATTTACCAGCACAACAAATGAATACAACCTTCCTTCTTTATTTTCTATATAACCGGCCCGTGTATGGATACCGTTGAGGGTTCCCGTTTTATAGAAAGCTTTCCCCATTCTGCGCATGAGAAAATGATAGGGCGCAAAAACTTTGAGTATTTTGTAGAAACTTACCGCTGACATCCGGTTTTTTCTCGATATTCCTGAACCTTCCACAAAGCGGATATTATCGATTTTAAGAATATTTTTCGCATATGCTGATGCTGCCCGAACACCCTTTTCCAGGGTCCCCGGAGGACCGTATGCTTTTGCACCGCACGCGATGAGCAGCTGATTGGCCATAAAATTATTCGAATATTCGAAAAGTTTTGATATGACTTGCATCAATGAAAAACTGGAAGCATATTTAAAGATGAGTTTGTCGTTGTCTTTTTGAACCGTTCCTGGCCTTATCCTTCCGCTGAACCGCATCCCTTCTTTTTTTAAAAAATAAAAAAGAAGGTGGCCTGAATAAAGTGTGGTTTCACTTTTTTTAGACGAAAGTAGAATTCTGCCGTGATCCAATTGAGAAGCGTCGATTCTTTTTTGAACAAACGGCAATAGAGGGGTTTGGGGTTCGGCACTGACAATTTTTCCGTTGGGGTTGCGCTTGTAATTGACCGTGTTGAA
>JGI24024J18818_10001225_pt1 | contig 10443 bp, 18 predicted proteins | sample Cruoilmetagenom2_FD_18818 | JGI IMG/M metagenome (IMG submission 18818) | reverse complement strand
CAGGACTTCTTTAATTTCGTTTAATGACTTGCGCCCGAAGTTTTTGGTTTTTAGCATTTCGCCTTCGTTTTTACTGACGAGCTGATAAATTTTGACAATATCAGCATTCTTCAGGCAATTGGCACTGCGAACCGACAGTTCCAGCTCTTCCACACTGCGATAGAGATTCTCATTAAAATGTGGTTCTTTTATTTCACCATTTTTTCTGGGCTCCGGAAAAGCATGCTCATCAAAATTAATAAAGATGGTCATCTGCTCTTTCATAATTTTGGCGGCATATCCCACGGCGTTTTCCGGCAGAATACTGCCATCGGTCCACACCTCGAGAGTCAGCTTGTCATAATCTGTCTTTTGCCCTACACGGGCCTGGCCCACAATATAAACCACACGCTTAATCGGTGAAAAAACCGCATCAATCGGGATAGTACCGACAGGCGCTTCGGGATCTTTGTTTTCTTTCGCCAGAGAGTATCCCTTGTCCACCTTTACGGTCATCTCCATATTGAGATTGGCCTTTTTATTCAGAGTGGCAATGTGCTGATCGGGGTTGAGCACTTCACAACGGCCATCATCACTGATAATATCCGCTGCCGTGATTGCCTTTTCACCCTCCGCTTTAATGTGGATGGTTTTTGGTTCCGAATCGGTAACCCGCAAGCGAACTTCCTTGAGGTTCAAAATAATTTCGGATACATCCTCCAGAACGCCTGGAACTGTAGCAAATTCATGCATCACATCATCAAACTTCACCGATACAATGGCGGCCCCGTACAACGATGACAGGATAATTCGTCTTAAAGCATTACCAATGGTAATGCCGAATCCCCGCTCGAGAGGCTCACAGATAAATTTGCCGTAGGATTGTTCAGCCGTATCTATTTGAACCCTTTCAGGCGTAATCATCTGTTGCCAGTTTATCTGCATAAGTCTATTTGATGGCATGGTATCATCTCCGACAAAATGGATAGGCATCCCTCTTAAAACTATATCAAAAGATGCCCTATTTTAAAGCGCTTTTCAGTTTATCTATTTCGAGTAAAGCTCCACGATCAGTTGCTCTTGCACCGGCATGGTTAAATCTTCCCGAACGGGCATGGATTTAACGATCCCCTTGATCTCGTCCTTGTCAAGGTCAAGCCATTGCGGGATTCCCCGTCTGACGACAGCTTCCATTGCATCGGTGATGATCTGAAGCTTCATGCTTTTTTCGTTGGGCTGGATGACGTCACCTTCATTAATCAGATAGGACGGTATATTCACTTTCTTTTCATTGATCCGAAAGTGATTGTGCCGCACCAGATGACGTCCCTGGGTACGCGAATTGACAAACCCCAGACGATAAACCACGTTATCAAGACGGCGCTCCAGCATGACCAGAAGGTTGGTACCGGTAATACCCCTTTGCCGTTCAGCCCTTATAAAAAACAGGTGGAACTGTTTTTCGGTCAGGCCGTACATCCGTTTGATTTTTTGTTTTTCTCTTAACTGAATACCGTAATCGGACACCTTCCGGCCGCGACGCTGACCATGCTGCCCGGGAGGATATCCCCGGCGATCAAATCCGCATTTATCCGAATAACAACGGTCACCTTTAAGAAACAGTTTTAAATTTTCCCGCCGGCATAGCCGGCATACCGAACCTGTGTAACGTGCCAAATGATCCTCCCCTGCCGATTTTTCGTTCAATCGTTAAACCGGCAAACGATTAAATAGTATTATCCGTATTAAACCCTACGACGTTTCGGTGGACGACAGCCATTATGGGGCACCGGCGTGACATCCTTGATCAGCGTAATGGTAAATCCCGCCGCTTGAAGTGCTCTCAAGGCAGATTCTCTTCCACTACCCGGACCCTTGACATATACTTCCACGCTTTTCATACCGTGTTCCATGGCCTCTTTAACCGCACTCTGGGCAGCCAGCTGAGCGGCAAAAGGGGTGCTTTTGCGCGAGCCCTTGAACCCCTGAACTCCGGCACTGGACCAGGCCACCGTATTTCCCGCTGGATCGGTAATTGTTACGATGGTATTATTGAACGTGGATTGGATATGAACAATCCCTCTGGCAATATTTTTCTTTTCCTTTTTTTTCGTGCGGGGCTTTTTAGCCATTGATTTTTCCTTTTATCATCTATTTACGTCTTTCGGGTTGCCGCTTTCTTTTTCACCGCCGTGCGGCGCGGCCCTTTGCGTGTGCGGGCATTGGTGCTCGTTCGCTGCCCCCTGACGGGAAGCGAACGACGATGACGCAGTCCCCGATAACAGCCTAAATCCATCAATCGTTTGATACTCATGGAAACACTGGACCGCAACTCACCTTCAACTTTATACTCGCTATCGATAACCTTGCGGATCTGGTTAATATCCGACTCGGTCAGGTCGTCTGTCTTTGTGTCCGGATCAATACCAACCTTTTCAAGGATCTGTTGGGATGATATTCGCCCGATCCCGTAAATATAAGTCAACCCGATTTCGACTCGTTTACGCCTGGGTAAATCTACACCTGCGATTCGTGCCAAGGTTTATCCTCCTGTCAATTCAGCCCTGCCGCTGTTTATGTCGTTTATTTTCACAGATCACCCGGACAACGCCTTTGCGCCGAACGATCTTGCACTTATCGCACATTTTTTTAACGGACGCCCTGACCTTCATTTTTTCGGCTCCTTTAAATCCTTCAACTTTCATCGAAACGATGGTTTCGACAAATCGCCTATTTCTCCCGGTAAGTAATCCGGCCCCGGGTCAAATCGTAAGGGGACAACTCCACAGAAACCTTGTCCCCAGGTAAAATTTTAATAAAATGCATCCGCATTTTACCGGAAATATGGGCCAGCACCTGGTGCTTATTTTCCAATTCTACCTTGAACATGGCGTTGGGCAGAGTCTCCAGGACCACTCCCTCCACTTTAATCGCTTCTTCCTTCGGCATGGATTATACTTGCCCCCTTCAAATATTAACGTCTTCCTTTTATTCTGGCGCTGCCCCGTTTTAAAAATCCCTCGTAATGACGCGTGAGCATATGTGACTCGATTTGAGACATGGTATCGATGGCCACACCTACCACGATCAACAGGGCTGTTCCGCCAAAATAAAACGGGATGTTGAATCTGCTGATCAAAATTGAAGGCAACACGCAGACCGCAGATACATACAGGGCACCGCCCAAAGTAATTCGGGTCAACACCCGATCGATATAATCGGCCGTGCGTTTGCCGGGTCGAATACCGGGAATAAAACCACCGTTCTTTTTCATATTGTCGGCCACGTCCACCGGATTAAAGGTCACGGCAGTATAAAAATAACAGAAAAAGAAGATAAAACCGACAAATAAAAGGTTATAAATTATTCCACCGGGAGTGAGGCTCGAAGAAATGGCCTGTACCCAGGGAATGTCAATGAAATTAGCGATGGTGGCCGGGAACATAATAATCGACGAAGCGAAGATTGGTGGAATAACGCCGGAAGTATTGATTTTTAACGGCAAATGCGTGCTCTGGCCGCCGTACATTTTCCGCCCCACCATCCTTTTTGCATATTGCACCGGGATTCGCCGCTGTCCCTGTTCAACAAAAATGATAAATGCCACCACGGCCAGCATGAGTATGACCAGGATCAGGACGGCAAAAATGTTCAATTCTCCGGTGGACAGCAGTCGGAACGTATTCAAAATGGCACTGGGCAATCGGACCACGATACCGGCAAAAATGATCAGCGAAATCCCATTACCGATGCCCCGTTCGGTGATCTGCTCTCCGAGCCACATGATGAACGCCGTGCCAGCGGTGAGGGTGATGACGGTCATAATTCGAAACGACCAGCCGGGTAACAGCACAACCCCCATCTTTTCAAGCCCCACGCTGATTCCCAAGCCCTGAATAACACTCAAAACGACCGTACCGTACCGGGTATACTGAGTGATTTTCTTCCGCCCCTGCTCGCCTTCTTTTTTTAATTGCTCTAGATAAGGAATTACCACGGTAAGTAATTGCAGAATAATGGATGCGCTAATATACGGCATGATTCCCAGAGCGAAAACCGACAACCGTTCCAGGGCACCGCCGGAAAACATATTGAACACACCGAGGATCGTTCCCCTGGCACGGGCGAAAATATCGGCCAGCGCAGCGCTATCGATTCCGGGCGTCGGTATGGCAACACCAACACGATAAATGGCCAGCAGCGCCAGGGTAAATAAAATCCGACGCTTCAGCTCAGGAACCTTGAAAATGTTCTGGAAACCGCTTCCGATCATTTAGACAACCTCGACCGTCCCACCGCTTTTTTCGATTTTCACTCTGGCCGTCTGGCTGATGCCATTAACCCGGACGGTCAACGGGCGATCCAGATCCCCCTTGCCCAGGACCTTGATGCCGTCTCTTTTTCCCTTGACCAATCCGGCCTTAATCAGCGCTATTTCATCCACCGTTGTACCACTGTCAAACCGGATCAAATCGCCGACATTGACGATGGCGATGCGTTTTTTAAAAATATTGGCAAACCCCCGCTTGGGCAATCGTCGCTGCAAGGGCATTTGACCACCCTCAAAACCGGGCCGTACGCCACCTCCCGAGCGGCTGTTGCTCCCCTTGGTACCTCTGCCGGCCGTTTTACCCCAACCGGATCCGAGCCCTTTTCCCAAACGCTTTCGTTTCCGACGGGAACCGGCAGGCGGTGATAGATTATTCAGTCTCATTTTCCTGCTCCTCAACCCTTACCAAATGAGAGACGGCATTGATCATCCCCCTGGTTGAAGGGGTGTCCGGCAGCTCGACGGTTTTATTTATTTTGGTCAGGCCCATCCCTTTCAGAACACGACGATGTTTTTCCGGCCTGCCGATCATGCTTTTAACCAGTATCACTTTTATTTTTTCCGACATGGAACCAATATCCTCTCGTCGCTACAGGTCTCCCACGGCTATTCCACGCCGGTTCGCCACTTCCTCCGGGCTCTGCAGCTGCGACAATCCTTCCAGGGTTGCCTTGACCACATTGTGGGCGTTGTGGGATCCCATGCATTTGGTCAAAATATTCTGCACACCGGCCGCCTCCAGAACCGCCCGAACCGCCCCACCGGCAATCAAACCGGTGCCTTCAGCGGCGGGTTTCAGCAATACCCGACCGGCACCGAATTTACCGATTACCTGATAGGGAATGGTTCCTTCAGACAAGGGGACGCTGAACATGGTTTTTTTTGCTTTTTCAACGCCCTTGCGGATGGCTTCCGGAACTTCACCGGCCTTTCCCAGCCCGAAACCGACATTACCTTTCCCGTCACCCACTACCACGATCGCGCTGAAGCTAAACCGACGACCGCCTTTAACCACTTTTGCCACCCGATTGATATGGACGACTTTATCGATTAACAGGTTTTCCTCTCTATTGGGTCTATACAACCGCCTGCCTCCGTTTGATGTTCCTGTTATTTACTTTTTAGACCGCTGATGATTACCCGTCTAAAATAATAATCCCGCTTCCCTGGCGCCATCGGATACGGCCTTTACCCTGCCATGGTAAAAAAATCCGTTCCGATCAAATACCACTTTTTGGATGCCCTGTTTTATTGCACGCTCACCCACTGATTTGCCCACCAGTGATGCAACGGCAATTTTACCTTTTAAATCCGATTGCCCCTTGACTTTATCCTCAACACTGCCCGCCGCGGCTATAGTCCGGCCGGTGGAATCATCCACTACCTGGGCGTAAACATGCTTTGCGCTTCGAAATACACATAAGCGGGGTCGCTCGGTGGTACCGGTAATCTTTTTTCGAATCCGTTTTTTTCTTTTCAATCGGGTCTGTTTTTTTAATTCAAGCTTTCCCATGATTATATCACCTTCACCAGTTTAGCCCGACACAATAAGGCAACATTTTATTGCGCTGCGCCGGCCTTGCCGGCCTTTCGCTGTATCCGCTCCTCGGCGTATTTAATTCCTTTTCCCTTGTATGGTTCCGGCGGTCTGAGCCGCCGGATGGCAGCGGCGGTATCTCCCACTTTTTCCTTATCAATTCCGGTGAGCCGAATGTTGTTTTTTTTATCAACTGTAGCGCTGATCCCCTCGGGAATCTTGAAATCAACCGGTTTGGAAAAGCCGATATTCAAGTTCAGGGTATCTCCGTTCAAGGTGGCCCGATAGCCGATACCATTTATTTCCAGTACACGTTCAAATCCTTCATTCACGCCGACAACCATATTGTTGATCAATGAGCGGGTCAAACCCTGCAAGGCCCTGTTATTCCTTGTTTCCTCACGAACGGTGACCTCAATAACCCCCGCTTTAACCTCGACGTCCACATTGGGATGAATCTTCCGCGACAAGCTCCCATTGGGCCCCTGGACTGTAATCTTCTGATCCAGCCAGGTGGTTTTGGTTTTAGCGGGAACCGGAACTGGTTGTTTACCTACGCGCGACATTTATCGTTCTCCTTGACCCGGCCTTATGTCTTAATCTTCCTGTAATAGAAATTGGGCCACTTACCACACGTGGCACAAAAGCTCGCCACCGATATTTTCCCGCCGGGCCGATTTATCGGTAATGATCCCCTTCGAGGTTGATAAAATGACAACCCCCAATCCATTCAGGACCGGTTCGATTTTGTTTCCTTTCACATAGACACGCCGGCTCGGTTTACTGATCCGCTTCAAACCGAATATAGTGTGGGTCTGATCAGGGCTGTACTTTAAGTAGACCCGCAGTACCCCCTGTTTGTTATCACTTACAAATTTATAGTTACGAATATACCCTTCCGATTTCAGTACTTTTGCAATTTCGGTTTTCATTCGAGATCCGGGAATGTCAACACTTTTAAATTTGGCCTTCCCCGCATTTCTAATTCGGGTCAACATATCCGCGATTGGATCACTCATCGCCATGGTTGTCTCCGTCAATATTTACCGGTTCTTTCACCGATTGTTTGAGAATCAATTAAACTGTCTATTTTATTTACTACGTCATTGTGAGCAACTTCGAAATCATTATTACCAGCTCGACTTGATCACCCCGGGCAGACTCCCCTGGGAAGCCAGGGTTCGAAAGCAAATTCGGCACATACCGAATTTGCGTAGAAACGCGCGTGGCCGCCCACATATAGGACAACGATTATACGCGCGAACCTTAAATTTAGGTTCCCTCTTCGCCTTCTCTCTTAGCGCTTTTTTAGCCAAATCATCTCCTTTTCAAAAGGCCTCAATCTTTATCTAGTTTCGAAACGGCATACCCAACAGCTTTAACAGCATCCTGCCTTCTTCATCGGTCCCGGCCGTTGTGATGCAAGAAATATTCAATCCCTTAATTTTATCGATTTTATCATAATCTATTTCAGGAAAAATAATCTGTTCCTTAATCCCAAGCGTATAATTGCCATGTCCGTCAAAACCCTTCGGCGATATGCCTCGAAAGTCCCTGACCCGGGGCAAGGCGACGTTAACCAGTTTATCGAAAAAATCGCACATCCGACCCCGGCGAAGGGTCACCGTGCAGCCGATAGGCATTCCGGCCCGCAGCTTGAACGCCGCAATGGATTTCTTAGCCCGGGTCACTATCGGTTTTTGCCCGGATATCATTTTCAACTCCTCAACGGCAGCATCGAGGATTTTAATATTTTGGATAGCCTCGCCAATCCCCATGTTCAGAACGATTTTATCCAGCTTTGGAATCTCCATTACATTTTTATATTTAAAATGCTCCCTCAGTTTGGGCATCACTTCGGATTGATAATAATTATTAAGATTCGACATGGTTATATTCCTCTATGCGTCGATAATTTCTTCGCATTTACCGCAAACCCGCACATGCTTACCATCTTCGAGCCGTTTACGCTTGATACGGGTAGGCTTGATACATTTGCTGCACATAAGCATCACATTGGCCATGTGGATGGGGGCTTCCGTCTCGATGATGCCTCCCTGCTTGGTTTGGGCGTTCGGTCGGGTGTGTTTTTTAACGATATTTACATTCTCAATCAGCAGTCGGGACTTTTTTCGATCAACCTTCAGGATCTTGCCGATCTTACCCCGATCTTTACCGGTTAATACCTTTACTTTATCATCTTTTTTTAAATAGCATTTGAGCTGTTGCATAACTTCGTCTCCGATGGACGGCTGATCGTTGTTAAACTAGTTTCGGCGGCGGCTATAGCACCTCGGGGGCCAGGGAAATTATTTTCATGAATCTTTTGGCACGCAGCTCCCTGGCCACTGGGCCGAATATCCGGGTTCCGATAGGTTCGCGCTGATTATTAATCAAGACCGCCGAATTATCATCAAACCGGATAAGCGAACCGTCCGGTCGGCGAATCTCTTTTTTTGTACGCACCACCACGGCCTTCAATATTTCACCCTTTTTTACCTTGGCATTGGGTAAGGCTTCTTTCACCGTCACCACGATAATATCGCCGATACTCGCATAGCGCCGACGAGAACCACCCAGCACCTTGATACAATACAATTCCTTGGCACCGGAGTTGTCCGCAACCGTCAATCTTGTTTCTGACTGAATCATCGTTTCGTCCCTCGGATAACGTTTTAAACCGCTTTTTCGACGATTCTGGAAATCCGCCACCGCTTAGTGCGACTAATGGGCTTAGACTCGGTCATAAGGACCTTGTCGCCGACGCCGCAGGAATTATTTTCATCATGAGCAGCAAATTTCGTCCGCCTGCGGATATACTTTTTATACAATTTATGTTTAACCAGCCGCTCTACCTGGACAGTCACGGATTTGTCCATCTTATCACTGACAACCGTTCCCACCAATTGTCGTCTCTTTCCTCTAACTTTCATGGTTTTATGACTTTCCTCTAAGTTCAGCTTAAGTCAGACTCCCGAATGATCGTTTTAATCCGGGCGATATCACGCTTGGTTTCCTCGATTTTTCTAGGATTTTCAAGCTGGCCGATTTCAAGTTGAAACCGCAGGTTAAACAAAGTCTGTTTTAAATCGATCAACTTTCCCTGCTGTTCTTCTCCACTCATATCTCTGATTTCATTGGCCTTCATGCGACACTGCCCCTTTCAACAAACCTGGTTTTGAGCGGCAACTTATACGAGGCCAAGCGCAAAGCTTCCTCAGCAATATCTCTGGAAACACCTTCCATTTCGTAAAGAATACGGCCCGGACGTATCACGGCAACCCAGCCCTCAGGGGGGCCCTTGCCCTTGCCCATTCGGACTTCCGCCGGCTTTTTTGTTACCGATTTGTCGGGAAAGATTCGGATCCAGATTTTACCACCACGCTTGATGCGCCGGGTCATGGCAATACGTGCCGACTCGATCTGCCGGGAACTGATATAGCCAGCTTCCAACGCCTGAAGGCCGTAATAGCCAAAATTCAAACGGTTTCCCCGTCTGGCCATCCCTTTCATTCGGCCCCGTTGATGCTTACGATATTTTACCTTCTTGGGACTTAGCATCTTTCATGTCTCCTAAAAAAAATCGATCCNCTACGCCGGTGATGCGGTCTTATGATCATCTTTCAAAATTTCTCCCTTGAAGATGAATACTTTAATCCCGATGGCGCCGTAAGTCGTACGAGCCGTAGTGAATCCGTAATCTATGTCCGCCCTTAATGTATGCAAGGGGATGCGGCCCTCTTTGTAAACTTCCGTGCGGGCCATTTCGGCACCACCCAGCCGTCCGGAGCAGATTATCTTGATGCCCTGGGCGCCAAATCGCATGGCCGATGCGATCCCTCGCTTCATGGCGCGCCGGAAAGCCACTCTTTTTTGAAGTTGCAACGCCACATTTTCCGATACCAGCTGAGCATCAGTTTCAGGTTTACGGACTTCCTGAATATCGATCGATACGTCCCGTGAAACCGTCTTCTCGATATCTTTTTTTAATAGCGCAATCTCCGATCCCTTTTTTCCAATAATTATTCCGGGACGAGCGGCATAGATCCTCAAGCGGATTCGTTTGGCCGAACGTTCGATTTCAATCTTGGCAATACCGGCATGCTGGAGCTTTTTTTTAAGAAACCGGCGAAGCTCGTAATCCTCGAGAATGTATTCGGCATACTTCTTATCCGCATACCAGCGTGATTCCCAGGTTTTAACAATCCCTAATCTGAACCCGGTGGGGTGTACTTTCTGGCCCAAGCTGTTGCCTCCTTTAGACCGTTTCGGCAGCCAGAATAACGGTTATATGACTGCTTCTTTTTAAAATCCGCGTACCCCGACCCCGCGCCCGCGCCTTGAATCTTTTCAAAGTGGGACCCTGATCGGCGGTGATATTACGGATCACCAGTTTATCAATATCGAGATCATGATTGGCCTCGGCATTGGCCACGGCGGATTGCACGACTTTCTCCACCAGCCGAGCCGCTTTCTGCGGCATGAAATGCAATCTGTTGAGGCCTTCCTCGACCGGTAATTTTTTTACGGCATCGATGATTTTATGGACTTTTCGCGGTGAAATTCGTTCATAACGCGCCACCGCTTTTACTTCTAA
>JGI24024J18818_10001221_pt1 | contig 10452 bp, 12 predicted proteins | sample Cruoilmetagenom2_FD_18818 | JGI IMG/M metagenome (IMG submission 18818) | reverse complement strand
CGCCATAGACTCCGAACGCCGCTACCTCGCCCAGCTCAGCCAGGACAGCATCATCCAGATCGTTGACAGCCCTCCCCGCTCTCCCCACATATCCGGCCTGCGCTCATCCGTCGATCAGCTCTCCCTCGCCCTCGATCCCGCTGCCTGGGTAGAACTCACCCTCCGCAACGAGTTTTTTGATCGTCAAGAGCGTGCCACAATGCTTCGTCGGTCACTCTTAAGCCTTCAAACCGAATATGCCGAGAACCTCAAGCTTAAAGAGGAGTATAAAGATAAGTACCATCAGTGGGAAACTCTTGGATTGAATTTTACACTCTTGATAACCTCCGATTGATCTTAGCCTATTGTTCAGTCACCGTGGTTCTGATGGGAGTAGCTTATAGCCTTGTGCCCATTATCGGGTCGCAAGAACGCGCTCAAATTGTTGAGCTATCATCAAAATCATCGTGACTGACCATTAGTGCACTGAATAAACTTTGTATCGTTGGCTCATACTGTCTGCGTATTTTGGTTTACTAATGTTACTTTAATGAGGTAATCTAGTATTAATGATAATATAAGATATATAAGGGTAATATTATCTTATTAGGTTGATAATTTGTGTATCTCTACTGCTAAGGGATGAAAACTTGGACGCCTGTCTCAGTGATGCTTTCACCGAATAAACGGCTCGTCGTTCCCGATTTTATCTACAAAGATCGAAATAACACGGAAGAGAGGTGTGCTATCTGAACATTTTGAAGAAGAACTGATTACTTCATCTACGAGCAAATCCACCAACGCTGGTGTTCCGTCAATCATGTTGTTAGCTGACTCAGGAATGATAGTTTTGTTCCTTTAAATTAGGGAAATTACATAACTTGACGGATAAAAATCTTGCTTAGTAGCTATGATGGAGCATTAATCGCAAGTTTAATTAAATCATCACATAACAAACTAGGAGATTTTAATAATGTTTACTTCCAAACGTAAGTCCATGTATCAATGGGTTGCAGCTCTGACCCTGATCTTAGCTCTGGCGATCGCGACTTCTGTGGTTGCCCTTGCCGCAGAGAGTAGTAGTAACCAGCGTGCTAGGGATGCAATGTCAGCCCGGTATCAAGCGTTCGCAGATCACGATGGCCTGAGCGACGCAGCACATCTTGAGCAATACTGGTCAGCCACCGCAGATCGCTACCAGGCAATGGCAGATGCGTATCTAGCCGATCAGGCCAAGGGGATCGAAGCTGGATGGGCGGCGACAGCGGCCCGGTATCAAGCGTTGGCAGATCACGATGCCCTGAGCGGCGAAGCACAGCTTGAGCAATACTGGTCAGCCACCGCAAATCGCTACCAGGCAATGGCAGATGCGTATCTAGCCGATCAGGCCAAGGGGATCGAGTCTGGATGGGCGGCGACAGCGGCCCGGTACCAGGCGTTAGCCGATGCTTACCAATCCACGGATCAATAAGTTTTCTGCAGGGGCAAATCACAAGGGATTGGAGATCCTCAAATTATTATAATAACTCATATTCACGGATCAGTGAGTTCCCTGCAAGGGTAAATCACAAGGGATTGTAGATCCTCAAATTAAATAACTCATAGAGTTCGGTTTGCTGCAGGGGTTCGTTAGAACCCCTGCAGCGCGATCTCAGCTTATATCCATACATTGATCGCAGGAAAAAACGATCGCACCGAACGTCTCGAACACCCCGCTGTGCTCCGTCCCAACCTCCACCACCTGCAAACTGATTACGATGAAAGCCGCTAGATAGTCCAGGAAGCCAAAGCTCGCTGCCTTCGCTGGGTAACTCTAGCAATCCCATGAACATTTGATCTACCTATCTCCCCTCTCCATACAAACCGCAGTTTAGCCGCGCTCCGGAGCCGGGAGAGGGACGGGCTCAATGCTTTCCTGAGCCCGGGTGAGGTCAACTCGCCTCACTCCCCCCCCCGAATATTTTAAGGTTAAAACCCTTGACAAACAAGAACATTTGTTCTATAATTAGCCGGATTTGTTTACCCCACATACTCACATTCTTTACGCCATCCGCGGGCTACCCGTCTCGTTATCCATCATCTTAAATTTGCCAGATCACAAGAGCCCTCACATTTCCCGCCGCAAACCTTCACCAGTTTTGTCAATCCGCTGAACCGGGGTGAGGTCCGGTCCCTTATCCGTTTTTTTCTAAATCCGGTGTAGTGTCCTCTATAATCTTGACATCAAATTCTGCCTTGTCCTCATTTGATCCACTTACCCTTCTTCGTTCCCTTTTCGTGTCTTTTCGTTTCCTTTCGCACCCAATATTCGTTTCTATTCGTTTTTTTCCGAGGAACGAATACCATCCCGGAGCACGATCCACATACTGCAATCCTCAATCAAAAATTCCAAATCCGAATTCCGCAATCCATCAATTGTTCCTCATTGTTTCATTTTCGCGGAACAATTCCTCTCCCCAACCTCTCCGAGCTCCCACGAGATCCTATGACTTCCCCCACCCGCCATCATCTATGTGTCGTCCTGATATATGTTTACAGAGGGTAAGATAAAAAAGTAAGAAAAACAAGGAGTCAGGATGATAAAGAAAAAAGTAAAAAGATATGGTGAAGCCTTCAAACGGCAGGTAGTTTCAGAATACGAGAGCGGAAGCAGTATTGGCAATCTGCAAAAGAAGTATGGCATAAACGGTAGGTTGACGATACCGAACTGGATCAAAAAGTATGCCAAGCATGGCTTTCGGCACGAACTGATAAGGATCCAGACAGCTGAAGAAGCCAATCGAGTAAAAGAACTGGAACAACAAGTGAATGAATTGGAGCAAGCACTGGGGCAAGTAACCTTAGAGAAACTGAAGTTAGAGAGCATCCTGGAAATATTAGAAGAGACGTATGGCGTGGAAGTTAAAAAAAACGCACTCCGATCATCACAAGACTTTTCCAGAAAATTGCAGAACAGGGAGGAGGAAAAGTGAACATGGACCAGATTTGTGCGCAGTTTGGTATCACACGCCAGGCTCATTATCAGATGGTAAAACGTGAAGCTCATCGACAAATAGAGGAAGAAATCATTGTAGAAATGGTGAGACAATTTAGGCGAAAACATCCTCGGTTGGGGACACGCAAATTGTTGTACAAAATTCAGCCCATGATGGTCATAGAAGGCTTGCAAATCGGCCGTGACCGTCTTTTTAGCCTGCTTCGTGAGCGTGATATGCTCGTGCCACGCAAAAAAGGCTATCGGCGCACCACAATTCCAGGCTATTGGCGCACGCCCAATCTGCTGCCTGGGGTGACAATCTCTCAACCAAACCAGGTATGGGTGTGTGATATTACTTATCTGGAGTTGGAGAATAGTCGCTTCGCTTATCTTTTCTTGTTGATGGATTTGTTTTCTCGCTTCATCGTTGGATGGCATATATCGAATTCGCTGGCTGCGGATGGAGCCACTGATAGCCTGCAGATGGCTCTTAAAAAACTTCCTGAAATGAAAAAAAACTTTATTCATCACAGTGATCATGGTGTCCAGTATACTTCTCGATCGTACATGGATATTCTGCTTCAAGAGGGTATCCGTCCCAGTATGGGAGAAGTCGGCAACTGCTACGATAACATCTTCGCTGAACGCGTTATTGGCACCCTCAAAAATGAATACCTTTTAGATGCCTGTTTCACTGATATTCACCAGGTGTATCCTGCTGTGAAGGAGGCCGTTTATTATTACAATACCGATCGTCCGCATCTGTCCCTCAGTATGGCTGCCCCTTTCGATGTTTATTTTGGAGCTTATCATGATGTTTTACCGGTTATAATCCCGGAAAGTGAGGTTTACATCACACCCTAATACCTAATATTTCCTGTAAACGTATTTTAGGACGTGACAGGAGGTGAATTGGAAGCGGGGAGTGAATCAATGGTTGGGTAATTAGCTGCCACATAAGACCTGGCAGGTTTTTATAGGTATCTTGCAGAACTGGTAGTATCGGTTTGCCTGATGCGTTTGTGAACCAGCAGTTCATGGAAACCTGCCAGGTCGTGGCACAACCCTAGTCGGTTTTCGTTGCTCCCGCTCACCCTGACTCTGGGTTGCTGATTTCTGAAATGCTGAGATTCTGAATCGGGGGGTCTGGGGGGATGTGCCAGTGGAGGCAGACCGTCCACGAATAACGGCACACGAATACACGAATTTTGCTCGCTGGGGGCAATTCTTGCTGGGATAATCTCTTTCTGAGGCAAATGTTTACCGGTTAACACCCCCATCTAAACTCAATCAACGTCATCCAAATTCAGCTATCTTTATTGCACATCCATTCGAGTGTTCGTGCAAGCTCAATAAAATTGAGCCCTAAATCGCGTTTAGCAATAATTCGTGGATGGTCGCTCGTACGAATCCACATCAGGCAATCCCAGCCAATCGTTTCCGCCTCCGGCTGGGGGGGGTGTTCACAACAGCCATTATCGTCAGGGCGGGGAGGTGTGCGACTTCCGGATGTATGCGGTTGGAGAAAATGGGTATCCGAATAATGGTAAAATCCTAGCTGCAGCCGAAACATATCCAAAATCATATCGAACATCATGTATCCACGGGAGAGAGAAAATGATTCAGAAGATTGGTCCACGACTACTCATTCTAATAGTTTTTGCGATCACAGCCCTATCATGCGGGACCAAAGAGCCGGCCCAGGAAGATGATGTATCCACCGACCTGCAGGCAGAAGATGCTCCAGCGGATCAACCAGAAAAAGAAGATGAACCTGAACCCTTAATTCAGCTCGGGGATGAGTACCGCAGCGAGGAGGGCGGCTACGCTTTTAAGCTGGTGCCGGAGTACTCGCTTGAAGAATTCTACGGCCTGGTTTCTATGGACGCACCTGACGCCGATCCAGACGTGGGACCATCAATGATATTGATTGGTGGCATAAATGATGATGATAAGTCCCTGGAGCAGCTCCTGGAGGACTTTATATCCGGTTTGGAAGAGGGTGTGGAGGTTTCGAACCGGCGGGATGTAATGGTGGACGATCTGCCAGGGATCATGGTGGATATCGAAGCAATACTTGAAGGCAAAGAATCCCTCGGGCGGGTGGTTGTGGTCGCAGTCACTCCCAATCAGATGTTTTCTATGATCGGAGCAGCTCCGCCGGAAAGGATGAGTGGGGAGCTTGAAGATATCTTTAACGCGGTCCTGGCTTCGGTCAGCTTCTTTGAGCCTGAACTGGACGATTTGGATGAGCCTGAACCTGAGCCAACTGCTGAACCGGTCTTCCTTGAAGAGCCGCCCGCCAGGGAGCTCATTCGCCAGTGGGCTTCGTCTGCGACCGCCAGTTCCCAGTACAGCGACCCGGATTGGTCCGCAGAGCAGGCCACCGGCGCTCCGGACACCCCGGACTGCGGAGACCTGGAGACTGCCTGGGCATCGTTGGAGCCGGACAGTATCGACTGGCTCGAAGTGGGCTACGATACACCCGTCTACCCAACTGAAGTACACATTTACGAGTCGCACACTCCCACTCAGGTCGCCCTGGTTGAGATCCTCGATACAGAGGGGTATTATCACGAAGTGTACAGCGCAGTGCCGGTCATGGAAATCGATTGTCCATGGGTGCTCATGGTGGAGATTGAGGATGCTGATTACCTGGGGGTGGCTGTGAGGATCACCGTCGACCAATCTGTCATTGAGTTGCCCTGGGATGAGATCGATGCCGTGGAGCTGGTCGGTTACAGTGAGTCTGACGGAGACATTGCAGCCCAGCCCGCTGAACCTGAAGAACCTGTTGAACCCGAGGAACCGGTCGAGCCAACGGAGGAGCCAGACGACGCGGGGTCAGCCGGACCTTCAACGACGACCCCGGTGGATGTGACAGACGTATCCGGCTGGAAATGGACGAACTATACAAGTGCGGATGGACTATCAGACGATATGATCCTATCGATTGCGGTGGCTGAGGACGGCACGGTCTGGGCAGGGAACTTCAACGCCGGTGTCTCCCGCATAAAAGACGGTGCGATCACCAATTTCGGGGTTGAGGACGGCCTGGGATACAGCAACGGCAATGCACTGGCGATTGAGCCGGACGGGTCAGTCTGGGCGGGGACGACTGTCGGGCTGGGGTATTACGACGGCAGCACCTGGACGAATTATACAAGCGACGACGGGCTAATCTACGAGACGGTCAAGTCGCTGCTGATTGCGCCTGACGGGACCTTGTGGGTTGGCACCTCCTCCGGTGTCTCCCATTATGACGGCAGCACCTGGACGAATTACGATAAGGATGACGGGCTGGTGGGGAATTCTGTCACTGATATAGCCATCGATGACGATGGCAGGCTGTGGTTTGCGACCCTGGACGGTGTATCAAGTTTTGATGGTCAGGATTGGATATCCTATACTGAGGCGGATGGATTAGCCTACGATATAACGACTGCGATCGCGGTTGCACCGGACGGCGCGGTGTGGGTCGCCACATCTGGTAATGGTATCAACCGCTTTGATGGTGAGAACTGGGCAACCTATCATGAGAGCGATGCGTATGACCTGTCCTACGTGAAGGCGATCGTCGTTGGCCAGGATGATGCCCTGTGGTTCACGACCGAGGGCAATGGTATTTACCGTTTCGATGGTGAGAACTGGCTGAATATCACAAAAGACGACGGTCTGCCAGGCAATTACGTCGATGCGGCGGTCGTTGCCTCGGACGGCACACTCTGGTTCGGTTTCCGCCGGGAGGGTGTCGCCCACTTCGGACCCTGAGACTGACTTTCCGGATTTCTACGAGCGCACCATTGGGAACAGATCCGGTTGATTGACACGTATATCGGTATGGTATTCCGATTCATTTAAGTACCTGCAATCTACCGGTAATCCCTCGAATGTTTTCGAGGGCTGATATCCAAAACCCGTTGAAACGGGTTGGGGGTGCGCTGATCGAATACGCCTGCGCCTGGTCGAAATCGAAAGGGACGGAACGCATCACGGTTGGGGTAGCTCTCGCACATGCACCGGCGGCACCCAGACTTCAGGGATCAGGTTGGCTGCTAACAGCCGGGCCAGGATCAGAGCATCGCGCTTGTCAGTCTTGGTACGCGCTTCGGCGATCTGCTTGACCCGGACCGGGTTGGCGACCTTGACTTCAGCAACCAGCGGAGCCAGCATGTCGTACACTTGCCAGGCGTTGGTTGTGGACTCGATGACTACCTGGTCTTCGGCAAACAGGTGACCGGTGGCCCAATCAGACAACTGCTCATTGGTAACCTTGCGAGGCTTCAGCAGGCTTTGGCTTTCTCGGTCCACTGCGGCAACCACGGCATAATGTTTGTGGATATCGAAGGCTATGTAACGGGTACTTGAGCTGGTAATGAGTTTCATGCTACACTTATCCTTGATGGTGGATTGGGGCGTGGATTTTTGGACGAGGAGTGATACACACCGATACGGGCTCGAAGCCCAGACGAAAATCCACCGGGCGGCCTAGCCTGGCCTGAGCCTGTCGAAAGGTAACCCGACGGGATCTAGGACCCATGGCTGTCAACGGCCTGCCCAAGCAGTGTTCTTTACTGCCATGCTCCTGCCCCGGATGGCCTCCCCGGTACTGTGTCAACACTAAGGAGACCTCCGCCACGCCCCATTCGTTACATTTTAGTAACCCCGCGTGCAAGCGACCGCCTTCGGCGAGGGTCAGCGGCGCGTTTTGAGGCAACTTGGTTCGGATTGAGCAGTTTGTGGAGCAAACCCGGCGGCTGCGGACACAATTGTTGGGCAGCGAATTATTTAGGAATAAGGTAATAATGTGAACCAGGCGGAGAAGTGAATGGATAACGAGAAGCATTATCGAGCGTTAGAGAAAATGTATTTGTCCGCTCCTATAAACGAAATTTTTAAGCCTTGCATACGGATTTCACATAAGAGCGCCGAGATCGAGATAGAAGTCAACGAGAAACTGTTTCATGCGGCCAGAGCTGTGCATGGTTCTGTATACTTCAAAATGCTTGATGATGCTGCGTACTTTGCTGCGAATTCCATCGAAAGAGATTATTTCGTGCTAACAGTATCATTTACAACATATTTGACCAGGCCAATTTCTGGAGGGCGTATGAAGTCTGTTGGTAAGGTTGTAAACAATAGCAAGAAACAGATCACAGCGGAAGCGATCGTGTATGATGGGGAAGAAAGAGAGATAGGCAGGGGTAGTGGAATATTTGTAAGGGGCAAAGTTCTATTGGTTGATACAATGGGTTACGGTGATGAGTTGTAAAAGAAATGATTGAAATACGTCAAGCTACCAGCGAAGATTTGGCTGCTCTTATTTCCCTTTATGAGCAACTCGAAGATATGGGTGCTGCCTGGTCTGATGTGAAATTTTCGACCAAAGATAAAATGCTTTCACAAAAGGTGCTTGCGCACTTGACAGACTACCCTGATTACAACGTCTACGTTGCCGAAGCGGACAGTAAGATCGTAGGAACCTTGGCATTATTCATAATAGATAGCGTACCAAATGGTATCCCTTCAGCAATTGTCGAAAATGTGGTGGTGTCCAGGACTTGGAGGCGCAAAGGTGTGGGTCGACAATTGATGCAATTTGCGATTGATCGAAGCCGATCTAAAGGATGCTATGAAATCGCTTTATCTAGTAGGATGAACAATGAAGCCGCCCATCGATTTTACAGATCTTTAGGTTTGCGAAAGAAAGGCTATACTTTCGCATTAAAAACTTTACCATCGTGATATGCTCATACAGCGAAAAATTACACCTTGGTTTTGACTAAGGGCGTGTACAAGGCTAAGAAAGTTGAAGAGTAGATGCCGTTATTGTTTTTCGTTCGAGTTCAGATTTAGTTGGCTGGCTAGCCCCACATGCATTTGATCGTGCTGCGCATGAGGGTAAGCGGCGCGTTTTGCAGGCATTGGCTCTGGCAAAAGCAGCGCTCGGAGCCAACACGCCCGGCTGGTGAAGCAATCGTTAGTGCGCCAAGCAAAATTATGAGTAAGATTTCTCGATAAGCGATGAAATTTCAGTGGTATCATATTTGTGAAGCAATTTGATCTTTTATGGCATTTCTCATGAGTCATCAACGAACAGTAGAAAAAGTATTTACCAAAGTAAAGCTGGAAGAACAAGGGTCGGATTTTGTGTACTGGCAGAAACAGCCGGTAGAAAAACGTTTAGCAACTTTGGAGCAGATTCGCTCAGAATATCATTCATGGAAATATGATACTCAACCCAGATTTCAAAGAGTTCTTTCAATTATTAAACGCTAATGGCGTCCACTATTTAATTGTTGGGGGATATGCCGTTGCGTATCATGGATATCCCCGGTATACGAAGGATATCGATGTATGGATATGGATAAACCCAGAGAATGCGGAGCGAGTAGTGAAGACATTAGATGATTTTGGGTTTGAATCATTAGGATTAGAAACAAAAGATTTTTTAGAAGCGGATACGATCATCCAGTTGGGATATGCACCAAACCGAATAGATTTGATAATGGGAATTCCTGGGGTTGATTTTGAAGAGAGTTACTCTGCCAGAGAGGTAGAGGATATAGATGGCGTAAAGCTCAACTTCATTGATTTGGAAAATCTAAAGAAATCTAAAAAGGCTGCGGGGCGGTTACAAGACCTGGCAGATATCGAGAATCTAGAATAAATATTTGGGTCAGTCCCCCGACAAACGTTCGAGAGAGCTGTCCGGTATAGGGGGAGCGGAGGGTTGGAGCCACTCGGCTGTGGGGAGGGAGGGGTGCGCCTTTTTGGCTGCGGAGCGGCTCTGGAGGGATTGGTAGATGCTCAGGCCGGCGACGTAGCTGAAGCCGCCAATGTAGAGCGGCAGCCAGAGCACCAGGCGCCAGACACCCATTTGAAGGACGATGAGCAGCAAGATCAGGCTGTAGACGGCGAAAGCGATCTCGAGCAGCACGATGGGGTCTATGGGCAGGGTGTAGGCGCGGTTTTCATTCACAGCCTGTTTCCCACGCACGTTGAACTTGGGTGTGCGCAGGAAGGAGGTTTTGATCCCCAGTAAGGCTTCCAGTACCGCACGGGAGTTGTTTATTGAAAGCCCCATGCCTGTGATCAGCAGCACTCCGAGCTGTGCAGTGCGCGCCAGGCGCGTTTTGCCATGCGCACCTATAGAGAACCAGTACATTAAAATGGGACCGAGGGCGGCGACGGTGAAGACCGGCATGATGTGCAGCAAGGGACTTCCCGAGAGGATGACCGGCAAGGTGAGCAGCAGGTTGAGCAGGATCAGCGGGTGGACAATGTAGTTGGTCAAGTGAATGGCAGCGGTGAGCTTTATGCGCAGCGGCTGCCTGGAACGCCACAATTCGACGAGCAGCTTGCGGGCAGTCTGGATGCTGCCCTTGGCCCAGCGGAACTGCTGGCGCTTGAACGCGCCGATGTGTACGGGCAGTTCGCCGGGGACGCTGACGTGGGGCAGGTAGAGGATGCGCCAGCCGAGCAATTGGGCGCGG
>JGI24024J18818_10001219_pt1 | contig 10456 bp, 12 predicted proteins | sample Cruoilmetagenom2_FD_18818 | JGI IMG/M metagenome (IMG submission 18818) | reverse complement strand
TTGGCACTGAAAAACCTTATAGACAATGCTATGAAATATGCGCCTGACCATAAGGTTACCATTACGATCACAAAAGAGAGTCTGGTATTTGCCAACAAAGGGGTACAGTTTACTGAGTCATTAGATACCTATGCCAAACCATTTCACGGAAAAGGGCATGGCTTGGGCTTGGGACTTTATATTGTTCAGAATATTATGGAGATATTGAAGTTGGATCTAGACTATACTTACTGCAATGCAGAAAATGTGTTTACCATAAGTGTACCTAAGGAGCCAAGATGAACTTTAAGCAACTAGATAGTTATATGCTAAAGAAGCAAGGGGTTACTTTTGATTATCCGTTTGATGAAAAAGTGCGTGTGTACCGCATTGCAGAAAAAATGTTTGCCTTGACTGCTGATGAAACACCACTAGAAGTTAATCTCAAATGTGATCCTATCTATGCACTGGAACTTCGTTCTATCTATAAGGGAGTAAGAGCAGGATATCATATGAACAAAAAGCATTGGAATACAGTGGCTTTAACCGACAGTGATGTAGATGACGAGAGTGTTAAAGAGTTGATCGATCATTCGTATGAGTTGGTGTTTTCCAAGTTAACGAAGAAGCAAAGAGAAATGTTTAGCTAGTGCCGTAATATAAAGAAGGAGATATTTTGCAAAAGATCCATCTACTCAGACACTTTCGGGTGAATGATAAGCAAAAAGGTTTAATGGATGCAGATGATTTTTTAGCATGGGTAGAGCAGTACGACAACATGGAAATGGAATACAGTGATGTAGATCTGCCAGCTAAGATCGATAAGGTTTTTGTGAGCAGACAACAAAGAGCCTTAAAGAGTGTTGACTATTTGGCACTTGAAAGTGAAACAAGTGATCTGTTGGTTGAGGTAGATGCACAAACTTTTATGTCCGGGAAGATCAAACTGCCAAAAAAACTTTGGTTGTTTATGGATAGGCTACGTTGGTATTTTAATTTGCGTAGTGTAGAAAAAAGATCTTGTACAACTAAACGAGCCAGAGATTTCATAGAGAAGCTTAATGAGACAGATGATGTGCTTATTATCTCGCATGGATTGTTTATGCATGTGCTTATAGCGGAACTCAAAAAAGAGGGTTTTGAAGGATCAGTAGATAAAAAGATCAAAAATGCAACGGTTTATACATTGGAAAGAAGGTAATAGAGGGAGAGATATTAGACTAGGATTTAGAGATTAAGGTAAAGGACAATAGAGTCCCTTATCTCAAATAGTTATTTCAAAGATTTTTTTAATTTTCTTTCTATGGCATCCGGGGTACTTGATATTTTCATGAATTGTCCCAAAGTGAGTAGTGGATATGAGACTGCCAGGTAATATTTTGCATGAAGTGCATGTGCTTTTCCATCTTCGAGAAGGATAGTATATGGCAATGCAAGTGCTTTATCTTCACCGATAGACTCTATAAAATTTTCGGTACTTGAGAGCTTAACACCAAACAGTGTTGAACCATTTGCCAATTTTACTTCAAATAATTTTTTCTTTGGATCGACTGTAGTCTTTCCGGCTTTAAACTCTAACATATCTTCATAGTAGGGCATAGAAAATGCATAGTGGTACCCTGTGAGGTCTCCACTGTCCAATACATCTTTTGTTGCTGTCAGTTGACCCAGTGCTTTCCCAATAGATGCTTTGATATCTTTACAGCTGCCAGCTTTGAAGTCCTTCTGCATGAATGCTCGGAGCCAATACTCAGTGTTTGTTACACGTACGGTTTTTGCTTTAGAGTTTACTATAACTCTTTGTACTGCTGCAAAACCACGAAGCTTTTTACTGGCGATACTTTTAAGTTTATTATTGGTAAAAACGATCACTTTTAAGTAGTCTTTATTGGCAGGGGAATATGTTGTAAGTACTTTAAACCCTGCTTTTCCAAGTTTTGTTTTCACAGTTTTTGCATTTGCATACGGTGCATCATAATATGCAGATATATCTTTAGCTTGAAGAGAGACAGCAGCGAAGAAGAGAAGGGCTATTACAGCAGAAATTTTTGAAATCATTTTTAACATGGTTTTATCCTTTATTTTTTAGTTTAATCTAAAATTTTTATGTTCTAAATAAATATAAAGTTATTATGTCATATATTTATTTATAATTATATTAATTTACTTTAATAAATTATACTTATGAACATAGATAAATGATTAAATGTAAATAAATTTAAAATTAATTTGTATATCAAATAATATTAAGTAGTTGTAAAGTTTTCACTTGATATTCTTTGATATTATTTTTTAAAAGGGAGAATAAAATGTTATTAAAAACGATCTCAGCAGTTTTACTTGCTGTAACTTTGAGTACTACGGGTGCAATTGCTAGCAATGTAAAACAATTAAACACACTGGCAGGAAAGCAGCAGATGCTTTCTACGAAGATTGTTAAGGCATATAGCCAAAACAGAAAAAGTGTCAATATGATGACAGCGATCAAAGCTTTGGAAGCAGGGCAAGTTAAGTTGAAAAAAATTTCAGTTCGTAATTCGGAGATTGATAACTTGTTTGTTTTTCTTACTATTTGTCTTAATGAGATGAAAGTATTGGTAAAAAAACCATACTCTTCTGAAAATGCACAATTGGTAGCTGATCTGGGTGCTTCCATTTCTGAAGGAAGTCGTTATATTGCAAAAGCATAAAGACTGCTTCTTATAACCTTCTTGTCCACCTTCTATAGGTGGAACGTATTAAACTTCAACTATACTCACATATTTTTCTTAGTCTTACTAGTAGCCTGAGCAGTAAGTGGATCGTCTGGCCAGTAGTGTTTTTTGTACTTTCCTCTTAACTCTTTTTTCACTTCATCATAAGTGTTTTCCCAAAAGTTCTCTAAGTCTTGTGTGACTTGCATGGGTCTTGAGGCTGGGGAGAGCAGATGTATCATCAACTTTACTTTTCTGTTTAATACTGTAGGTGTGGACTTTGTTCCAAATATCTCTTGAAGTCTTACAGCCAAGACAGGTTGTTTCACATCTGAGTAATCTAGGTAAATGTTTGAACCACTGGCGACTTTTATCTTAGGTGGTGCAAGAGTATCAAGTGCTTGTTTTTGTGCAAAGGTAAGTAGCCCTGAGAGGATGGTATGTAGGTTTAGACTTTGACACAACTTTAGTGAGTTTTTACCTTCAACATAAGGAAGAAGCCACTCATGCATGGTTTTTAAAAGAGTCTCATCTGAAAAGTCTGGAAACTCTAAGTTTCCTAAAAGGTCCTTGTGAGCATTTACAAAGTTAATTCTGTGTCTAAGTGAAAGTGACTCTTTGTTCCAGTTCAATGACTCTAGTCCAAGCTCTTGTATAGTAGATATAAGAACTGTGGAGACTTCTGCAGAGGAGATATGTTGTGTCCCTGACTCTTTTAAAACCAAGGCTCCCAATGTAGTGATCTTTCTGGCTTCCACCCTCTGGGCTTCATTGTTCCATGTTACTTGTTCTTTTTCTTCTATCAGTTGGTTCAAATGTTCTTCTATTTGAGCTTGGGAGAGAGGTACAGCTTTATAGATGAGTGCATTTTCAGACCTTGCATCTAAATCACTCACTACTAAGTAGGGTGCGTTAAAAAGTTCATCTTCTTTATGTAGAAAAGCTCCTTTTGCATTTGAAAGAAGGTAAGAGTTACTGTTTGGAGTTCTCTGCTGTGCGATGCGGTCAGGGTAGGCGAGTGCTAGTAAGACTCCTAGCATCTCCAAGTTTATGTCATCTCTTTGTACCTTCTCTATGCGTTTGGCACTTTGCAGTAAAAACTTACATTGCTTTATGTCTATATAGTTTGCATTAAGTGTTAGTCCTCTTTGAACATCATGTAAGATGGATACACGTTCTTGCATATCTGATGACCTGTAAATACTGTGGTAGATGTCTTTTTCGGAAATAAGTACACAGAGTAGTGAAGCTTCATAAGAGAGGTTCCTCTCTTTGGCTTTTATCATCATATGTGCTAGGCGAGGGTGTAGACCAAAAGAGCTCATCTTTTTTCCGTGTGCAGTTATTATCTGACCCCTGTTGTCTATGGCTCCAAGTTGAACAAGAAGTTCTTTTGCATGAGTGATGGCAGATGGTGGTGGCAAGTCCATCCATGAGAGTGTGGTGATGTCATCATTGCCCCAAAGTGAGAGTTCTAAAAGCATCTGAGTAAGATCGGCTGAGAGTATCTCAGGGGCATCATGTTCCAGGAGTATCTTGCCCTTATGCCAAAGATGGTAAGCCTTTCCCTCAGACAAACGTCCAGCCCGTCCAGCTCTTTGCGTAGCCGAATCTTTCGAAATAAAAGAGGTCTCAAGTTTGTTCATGCCAGAACTTGCGTTAAACACAGATCTGTTTTGAAGACCAGAGTCCACGACTATCTTGATGCCATCTATGGTGAGAGATGTTTGTGCGATGTTTGTACTTAGAACAATTTTCCTTGTTCCGACCAGGGGTGCTTTTATGGCTTTGTCCTGTTCTTCTTTACTTAGGTTTCCATATAAGGGTGAGATAAATACGTCTTTAATGTTAGTTTCTTTTAACTTGCTCTCTAACTTCTTTATGTCACCCACCCCAGGTAAAAACACTAATATGTTTCCCTCTTCCTCTTTGAGAACCTTTTGAAGAAGCGTATGGACAAAAGTAGGGAGTTCTTTTTTCGTAGGCTGCGATGTCTTTGCATCTAGGTAGATCTCTTCCACAGGGTAAGAACGTCCTTCACTTTGGATGATAGGTACATGGTCTAAAAGTGAAGAGATGGCAGAAGTGTTGAGTGTGGCAGACATCACAAGGATTTTCAAGTCTTCACGAAGAATAGACTGAGACTCAAGCGTAAGTGCCAAAGAGAGATCTGCATGAAGACTTCGCTCATGAAACTCATCAAAAATGATGAGTGCCACATCTTCCAAGCTAGGGTCATATTGCAACTTACGGGTCAAGATACCCTCCGTGACTATGAGTATCTTCGTATCCTTACTCTGCACAGACTCCATCTTTATCTGATACCCGATTCTTCCACCGACCTTCTCACCCAAAAGTTCAGCCATACGTGCCGCAGAAGAGCGAACTGCCAGACGTCTAGGTTCTAGCATGATGATCTTTTTGTCTTTTAACCAGGGTTCATCTAAGAGAGCTAGAGGAAGTGTAGTAGTCTTTCCTGCTCCTGGAGGGGCTTGTAAAACGAGACGATTATTTGTTAGTAGTTCTTGTTTTACTTGAGGTAGGACTTGGGTTATGGGTAGGTTTTGCATGGTGTGATTATGTTTTGATATGCTTTATCCATTCAGCTAACATGATTATCTCATCTTCAGCGATAGTATGATCTTTCGCATAACTTTTAAACGCTATGTCGAACCCACCATTTTGAAGTACTTCAACTTGTTCTCTTGAAGTGCTAAAAGGCAGAACTTCATCATAGGTTCCATGTGTGCATAGCCAGTTTGAAGCCTTGACATCTTGGTTCATCTCTTGAAGTAGTTTGTCCGCATCGTAGATGTAGCCACTTACTGCGATGTACCCTGCAAGTACTTTCTCGTATCTGGCACCAAACTCAAAAGTAAGTAGGGAACCTTGTGAAAATCCAAATAAGAAACTTTCATGTGCATTAAACTGCTCTTCAAACAATGTATCTAAAACCCCTGTTAGTACGTTACGTGAGTACTCGATACCCTCTAACTGATGAGGAGGCAAGTCATACCAGGAGAAGCCACCATAGTAATCATAGGGAGCATCTAGTAGAAGGTAGTTCATCTCATCTATGTTTAGGTACTCTGGTAAAAAAGTAAATCCATGAGAGGAGTCTCCACGACCATGAAGTATGATCATAAGCTTTTTAGAAGGCACTTTAGAGCGGATAAAAATGTTATTTAGGGGTAAATTTTCCATGGGTGATTATACTAGATTTATATTATAATATACTCTTTAAAATACAAGGAATTCTATGGCTACCAAAGCAACCATCTATAAAGCACTACTCAACATCGCAAATATGGACAGCCATTATTATGCGGATCATAACTTAACCATGGCAAAACACCCCTCTGAAACAGACTTGCGTCTCATGGTTCGTTTGATTGCATTCATACTCAATGCAGATGAAGAGTTGGTCTTTTGTAAAGGTATCTCTCAAGAGGATGAACCTGATCTGTGGAAGAAATCTTTAGGTGGAGAGATAGAATTATGGGTAGATCTGGGTCAACCAGATGAAAAGCGTATTAAAAAAGCGTGTGGTCGTTCTGAAAAAGTGATTATCTATACCTATCAAGAAGGTATGGCTGCGGCTTGGTGGAAGCAGATAGAAACCTCACTTACACGGTTTTCCAATCTTCAAGTGATTCATCTTGAGATGGATGGAGATATAGAAACACTGGCGAAACGTGCTATGAATTTACAAGCCAATATCTCAGATGGGGAACTTACGTTGATAGATGAAGAGCATAGTGTGGTGGTTAGAGAAAAGAGTTGGATGACTCCATAAATTGAGGATTTAAATAGTATTTTTATATTTTTTCGAAATGCTTTTTATTTTACTTGTGGTGTTGTTTCTCTCTTCATTTTTTTAGATGAGAAGCGTTAAGTAAACGACAACTGCTTGTCGTTTATAGCTTCGGAACCGAAATGGTCGGAGCAAAGCGTAGCCATGTAGGCAGAAGCAAAAAATTGTTGTGGCTCTCGAATCGCTGCGCTTTCAAGGGTGTTCGCCACAACAAAGGCACACTACGTGTGATTAATGGACATGCTTATTCTTTTCTGCAATCCACTGTGACATATATTTGGTACTCATCATAGTATGATGTTTAAGCATTGCACCTGTGAAATTATTTAAGCGATGTTGCTCTAAATTTTCTTCAACTTCATTTATTTTTCTTATTAACTGATCACCTAACATTTCACTGTCGTATCGTGCATGTAAAAGGGCGGTTCCATTTTGTTGTGCATTAAGCCATGCTTGTTCATCGTTATAGAGTTTAACTGCCGCTTCTACAAATTCAGTGATATCATCTGTTATGACACCAGGCCAAGGTTCTTGATCATGCATGCCTTCACTACCTAATGATGTGGTGATGCTTGGAGTCTGCATTATCATGGCATCGAGTAATTTACCTTTGATACCGGCACCAAATCGTATGGGAGCTAGACAGATACGAGATTGTTCCATCACACTGAATGCATTTTCAGCCCAACCTTTGATGAGAAAACCTGTTTTGGGGTTATGCAGGGCTGTCGCTTTTGGTGGTGGGTAAGATCCATATATGTGTAACTGAGCTTCAGGAATTTGCTTTCTGATCAAAGGCCAGATCTTTTGTAGATACAACACCACATCCCAGTTGGGAGCATGACGAAAATTACCAATGGTCATAAAATGTTTACGCTCAGAAAAAGGAGTTGTTTTATCTGGGAACTTTGCTAGGGCAACCATAAATGGAAGATGATGAAGCAAAGAAGCATCTACTTTAAAGGTATTTACCAGCAGTTCCATCTCGTAATTAGAGATGATCAGAGAAATATCACAGCGCAATATGGCGGCTATTTCACGTTTTGCCAGATCACTAAATAGATCTGCTTGTGTAAGCTCACGTCCAGCTTTATGTGCTTGATGACGAGCATGACGTAAACATTGTAGATCTTCCGTGTCCAGTATTTTTAGTGCATTTGGGCAATTTTTTTCGACTCTCCATCCAAACTGCTCTTCCATCATGAAACGGTCAAACATGACTATGTCTGGTTGGTACTGCGTAATATACGCATCAAAACTATCGCAATTTAGCACGATGCTTTGACTTGAGATCCCTTCATCAGCCAGATTGATCATATGCTCTGTTGCTTGAGCAGGTGTCGCAAATTTTACTTGCCAGTTTTGTTGTTTATAGAGTCGTAAGATAGACATCATGTGGCTACCCGCAGCTGATGAATTTGGTTCAGGCCATACATAACCGATCACTAATATTTTTCTCATTTAAGTACTTTCATATCAAAATAATATAATTCTGAAATTAATATAAGGTTACCTACATTTTTGTTCTAAAAAATCCTTCACACAATCATCCACCATCTCAAACACCTTCTCAAACCCCTCAAACCCAGGAAAGAAATAGGGGTCAGGAACATTGGCTCCTTTGTATCCTCCAAAGTCACCTAGTTTATAGACATTCGTAAATCCAAAGTTTTCCAGATCACTTTTGTTCTGTGCATCCATCGCTACGATATAATCAAAGTTCTCTATATCTTGTTTTGTTACAGGTCTTGATCTTTGTTTGCTGATGTCTACCTCATTTTGTATGGCAACTTTGATAGAGTGGTTACAGGGTGCTTCACCTTCATGCCAGTTGCTTGTTCCTGCAGAGTCCACCACTAGGTTTAAGTCCTCTTTTTCTAAGATATATTGAGCGACTCCTTCAGCCAATGGACTTCGACAGATATTGCCTAAACATACAAAAAGAATTCTTATCATTTTGTCTCCTTATTTATCCATTCTAGATAGTCATTATTGGCATCAAGAATAGGTGTCATAATGATCTCCGGTACATCATAAGAGTGCAGTGCTTCTATCTGAACTTTGATCTCTTCAAAAAGTGAAGCTTTGGTTTTCATCTGTAGAAGTATCTCTTCACTTGTCTCTAAAGTGCCATTCCAATGGTATTTGCTTTGTATAGTGTGACTTTGGACACAGGCTACCAGATGAGTTTGAAGCAGGGTAGAGCTAATCTGATCAGCAATGTTTTCATCGTCTATCGTTGTGGTGATGATGCAGTAGTTTTTTGTTTTCATAGAGACTATTTTAGCAAATTTAGTATAATTTGTTATGAAAGAGAAATTTTTTCTCAAAGATGAACTTTCTAATTTTATGCTAGTATAGGTTTTAAATTTGAATTAAAGGAGAAGTAATGACCAATGATTTTACAAAAGCCATGGATTTTAGACATGCCTGCAAAGAGTTTGATGAGAGTAAAAAGATAGATGATGAAACGATGCACTACATCCTGGAAGCAGGGCGAAAGTCACCTTCTTCTTTTGGGATGGAAGGTTGGAAGTTTTTAGTCATTACCAATGAAGCGCTAAAAGCAAAGTTACGCCCCGCCTGTTGGAACCAGGTACAGATCACTTCCTGTTCACATTTGGTCGTGGTTTTAGCCGCCATAGAAAATGTGAAGCCCCAGAGTGGCATACCTGCCAAACGATTTGCCAGACGTCCATTGTCAAAAGAACAATTAGACGGATACATCGACCTTTACTCAAATCATCTCAAAGAAACGTTCAGTACAGATAAAAATACCTATGCATGGACAGCCAGACAGTCTTACATCGCACTGGGCAATATGATGACAGCTGCAGCTTTTGTGGGTATAGACTCTTGTCCTATAGAAGGCTTTGAGAAAGATAAAGTTGAAGATATTTTAGGGTTAGATACAAGTAAGTATCAAGTCGTTGCATTTTTACCTTTTGGATACAGGCTAAATGAACAGTCAGAACAGATAAGGCTATCTTTTGATGAAGTGGTAGAGTTTATTTCTTAATGTTTGAAATAGCAGAATACATTGGTATCATCGCTTTTGCGATCTCTGGCTTTTTTGTAGCAGTACGAAGTAAACTAGATTTCCTCGGGGTTTTGATATCGGTCTTTTTAACGGCACTTGGTGGAGGTATTATCAGAGATATCGCTGTAGACAAGACACCGTATACTTTCACCCATAATATCCCTGCGCTGATCATTATTACTGTAATGGTGCTGCTGATACTTTTTAAATTTCACAAGAGAGACAGCATAGAAAACAGACCATTGTTTATCGTAAGTGACTCCATAGGGCTTATCTCTTTTAGTATCACTGGAGCATTGATAGCTATCGAGCAGGCTCTGAATCTCACTGGAGTGCTGGCTTTGTCTTTTGTAACGGCTGTGGGTGGGGGTATCATCAGGGATGTCATCATCAATGAGATTCCTTTTGTATTTAAAACAGGGTTTTACGGTACGATATCATTATTGATAGGGTTGAGTTTATTTGTTTTAAATGTATTGGATATGATGCACTTCTATGCTATAGCCATTATCTTTGTTCTGGGTGTTGCACTCAGAGTTGTAGCATATTATAAAAAATGGTCTATACCGTTGATATGAAAGATCAGGAGATGACAACAGAGATGTTAAATCAAACCATGACATTGGCAGATGGAAGAATTTTGGGTTATGCCCAATCTGGTGATCCAAAGGGTACGCCGCTCTTTCTTTTTCATGGGTTGAACTCTTCACGTTTGGAAGCTAACATTGTTCATACACAAATGTTAAAAGCAGGCATACGATGCATAGGTGTAGATAGACCTGGCATAGGACTCTCCACATTTCAAAAAGATCGTGAAATTTTAGATTTTGTAGATGACGTAGTGACATTGGCAGATAGTTTAGGTATAGAGAAGTTTTCCGTAATGGGCATCTCGGCAGGTACATCTTATACTTTAGCTTGCACATATAA
>JGI24024J18818_10001218_pt1 | contig 10460 bp, 7 predicted proteins | sample Cruoilmetagenom2_FD_18818 | JGI IMG/M metagenome (IMG submission 18818) | reverse complement strand
ATAAGAATGCAATATTACATTGGAGAATCAAGTAAGATAGAATTATCAACTTCAATAAATAGTGATGATAAAGTAACTTCGGCTTTGTTGTATAGGTTTAATACACATGGTTATGATATTCAATTTTTAGGAGGAGTTTTTACTGAAAGTGATTATGTTATTGGAGGAGGTTGGTCAGGAAGTATTGCCGGTGGAGGTTTTAGTGGAGAGATGACCTATTACCATCCTATGGACAATTTTTCTGATGAAAACGGAACATTAACAGCAACTTTACATTATGATTATACATTTAGCAATTCTTTAAATTTGCAGTTTGAAACCNTGTATAATGGCTTTGGAGCCGATGATATGGAAGGAGGTTTGGGAGAAGTTATTTTTATGGATCTAAGTCCGAAAAANCTATTTCCAACCAAAGTTGCACTATTTGGAAGTGGAGGATATCAAATAAGCCCCTTGGTTTATCTTATGCTGGCAGGAATGTACGGACCAGAAGGTAATTTTGTGTATGTTGGACCAACATTGACCTACTCAATGGCGGATACGATGGAGTTGTCTGTGATTGGGCAATATTATTCTATGGATGAAATAGAAGATAATGATGGTAACCCATTACCCAATAGTGGTAGTGCATTATTTATAAGGTTAAAATGGGCTTTTTAATAGTGGATTATATTTTTGATAAAAGCCACCAAAAGCTAATGTTATCCGGCAAATACTTATTGTAAACGTGTATATTTGTATGGATATAACGAGTTGGCTTTAATGCCTGACAAACAAAAATTGAAATAAGTATATTAATTTAGAAAACAGAAAAAGATGACTTATTTAGGAATAATTGAACCTGCGCAAATGATTTTAATATTGTTAGCATCTCTCGGAATTATTGCTACAATTATCGCTCTGATTGATATTTCAAAAAGCAAATTCAGTGGCAATGATAAAATTGTTTGGATATTAGTAGTTCTATTTACAGGCTTGCTTGGAGCAATTTTCTATTTTATCCTCGGCAAAAAACAAAAACTGACTAATTAACAATTTAAAAAATATCCGATTTAAACTCAATTGCGGAATTGAGCAACGAATCGAAAAAGCTTAAAAAGAAAAATTGGAACAAGCCTACGAACTTCTGACTTTTTTCCTTTAGAACGTGATTATTGAAACGGAATTTGAGCCAGTTTGCAAAATTAATAACTTACCGAAAAAAAATAGGAACGAATTATTATACGGGAATAAAGCACTAAAAGCCAACAACAACTACAAAAAATAGGGGTTTTAGGGTTTAATTTCAAAGGTAATTGTATATTTATAAAGAAATTAATAACAGACTATTTGAGCTGTTTTAATCCGCTACATTTTCGTAGCTAAAACCGTTACCTGCAAGCAAATGAAAATTTTAAACTACTCTTCTAATAATTTATCAACGAAATAATTTAACATTTTCTCTACCTCTTTAACATCGTTTTCGTTTACAGAAATGTCCGTAAGTCTAGGTAGATGTTGAGCAAAATAGATACTATTGTTAGACATTTCAAATAAATTTGTGGCTAGCGCATAAGGATATTTAAAATCTGGATTTACTTCAGAAATGACTTGAGAAACAGAATTTGTCAAATTCTTATAACTTTTAAAAAATCCTTTAGAATTTTCTTCATCTACTTCTTTTGTATGATACGCTTTCATACCTTCAGATATAACAATGTTGTGTAATTTACTTTCATTGACGTATTCTACACTAGGATTTTCTTTATAGGCAAAAACAAAAGAATGTATTATAATTCTAAGTTTAGATTTGGGGTCATTTACATTCATCGTATTAATTGTAATTAAATACATTACCCATTCCCAATACCAACTCACTAAAAAAAGAAGTAATAGATGTTTGTTTTCAAAATATCTATATATAGATGCTTCAGTTGAATTTATTTTTTTTGCTAATTTTTTAAAAGTAAAGTTTTCAAAGCCGTATTCTTCAATTAAGATAATACTAAATTTAATAATTTTTCTTCCAAGAGTTGAATCTTGAGGCTCTTTTAAGTATAAACCTTCGTTTAAAGATATCTTGATTTCAATGCTCATACTTCCTGTCCTTATTTGGTTTTATGTTTAATAATTTTAAGAAATAAACTAAGTTTTGCAAACATACGAAAGTTTAACATCTTTTTATGATAGCAATACTATCATTTAGTAAAGTATTATTATATTTGCAATCGAAATAATTATATTAATGAAAATTAAAATCTATGAATAACAATTTATTTTCAACTATTAAGAGTGATTTGCCAGCAAGTGTTGTTGTCTTTTTTGTTGCGCTTCCACTTTGTCTTGGTATTGCATTAGCAAGTGGCGCTCCACTATTTTCAGGGTTAATAGCGGGTATTGTTGGTGGTATTATAGTAGGAGCTTTAAGCGGCTCTAAAATTGGTGTAAGTGGTCCGGCTGCTGGATTAGCTGCGATTGTATTAACATCCATTGGAACTTTAGGAGGTTATCAAAATTTTTTGGTAGCTGTTGTTTTGGGTGGAATTATTCAACTTGTTTTTGGAATATTAAAGGCAGGTATAATTGGTTATTATTTTCCATCTTCTGTAATTAAAGGAATGTTAACGGGAATTGGAATTATAATAATATTAAAGCAAATACCTCATTTCTTTGGTTATGATGTAGTTCCCGAAGGGAATTTTGCATTCTTCCAAGTTGACGGAGAAAATACTTTTTCAGAAATTTTTAAATCGCTTAATTACATTAAATTAGGTTCTGCTTTAATTGGAATAATTGCTTTATCAATTCTATTACTTTGGGATAAAGTTTTATCCAAAAAAGGTAAAATATTTCAAATTATTCAAGGGCCTTTAGTAGCAGTGGTAGCAGGGATTATATTCTACANAATAACCAAATCTAATACAACGCTAGGAATATCTCAATCTCATTTAGTAAGTGTACCAATTCCAGAAGATATTACGTCATTTTTAGGACAATTTAGCTTTCCAAATTTCAGTGTTATAACAAGACCCGAAGTATGGGTTGTAGCGTTTACGATAGCTCTTGTTGCAAGTTTAGAGACATTACTATGTGTTGAGGCTACAGATAAATTGGATCCAAATAAGAATGTAACTCCAACAAATAGAGAATTATTGGCTCAAGGAACGGGAAATATAATTTCAGGAATGATTGGTGGATTGCCAATAACACAAGTGATTGTAAGAAGTTCTGCTAATATTCAGTCAGGTGGTAAAAGTAAAATATCGGCTATAATTCATGGATTTTTATTATTGATTTCTGTTATGATTATTCCAAAATTATTAAATATGATTCCTTTATCTGTTTTAGCTGCGGTTTTATTAATTGTTGGATACAAATTGGCAAAACCAGCCTTGTTTAAAAAAATGTATGACTTGGGTTGGAAACAATTTATACCATTCACAGTAACTGTTTTGGGAATTGTTTTTATAGACTTATTATATGGAATAGGACTTGGGTTAGGAGTTGGTATTATTGTAATTCTTATAAAAAGTTACCAAAATTCTTATTTCTTGCATAAAGAAGTTGAAGATATTGATGATGGCAAGATTAAAATGACTTTAGCTGAAGAAGTTACTTTCTTTAATAAAGGTGCAATTTTAAAAGAACTAGATAGATTACCAAAAGATTCTTATTTGGATTTAGATGTAAGCAAAACGAGATATTTAGATAATGATATTATAGAGATTTTAGAAGATTTTGCATTCAAAGCACAAGAAAGAAATATAACAATTAATTTAATTTCTGAACGAGGTACAGTTGAAAACCCTCCTAGTTATATAGAGTTTTTTAAATTAAGACCAAAATCAGCATAAAAATAAAATAACACTTAAAAACTTAAAACAATGAAAGCACAGACAAAAGAAGCGCAGTCTTTAATGACACCAGAAACATCGTTACAATATTTAAAAGAAGGAAACACAAGATTTCAGAATAATCTAAGAGCAAATAGAGATTTACTTGAGCAAGTTAAGGATACAGGTGAAGGGCAATTTCCATTCGCAACAATCTTGAGTTGTATTGATTCTAGAGTTTCTTCGGAATTAATTTTTGATCAAGGGCTGGGAGATGTTTTTAGTGTCCGTATAGCAGGAAATTTTGTAAACAAGGACATTTTGGGAAGTATGGAATTTGCGTGTAAACTTGCAGGGACAAAGATTATAGTTGTTTTAGGACATACAAGTTGTGGTGCTGTNAAAGGCGCATGCGATCATGCAGAATTAGGAAATCTAACATATATGTTAGAGAAAATAAATCCTGCAGTAAATGGAGTTTCTGAGCCACAAGATGAAAGTTTAAGAAATTCAAAAAATATAGATTTTGTAGATGCTGTTGCTAAAAAGAATGTTGAATTAACTATTGCTAGGATTGTAAACGAGAGCCCCGTTTTGGCTGAAATGCAAGAAAATAAGGAAATCAGTATTGTAGGAGCAATGTATAATATTCATAGTGGTAAAGTGGTGTTTTATGGATAAAATGAAATTTGCCAAGGTGTCATTCATAGTACTTTTAATGCTGCCTATAAAATTTTTTGGTCAAGAAAGCGAATTGGGAAATTGGTTGATATATATTGGAAATAAAAAAATTAAATCTAAATGGAATTGGCACCATGAGGTACAGTATAGAAATTATGATGCTGTAGGTGATTTAGAGCAACTATTACTAAGAACTGGTATTGGCTATGATTTAAAAGAGAATAACAATAATCTTTTATTGGGTTATGGTTTTATTCGTAGTGAAAATTACAATCAAGATTCACAAGAAAAATTTATTGTTAATGAGCATAGAATCTTTCAACAATTCATTACTAAACATAAGTTAGGGGTAATTTCATTACAACATAGATTTCGATTTGAACAACGTTTTATTGAAGATGACCAAAAATTGCGTTTGCGATACTTTTTAGGAGTTGGTGTTCCTTTGAATAAGAAGGAAATAACGGATAAGACCTTATACCTTTCTGGTTATACAGAGTTTTTCTTTAATACAAACGATGATATTTTTGATCGAAATAGATTGTATGGCGGATTTGGATATAAGTTTAACAAGAAAGTAAAAGTTGAGTTAGGCTATATGAATCAGTTTTTAGGAAATGGAAATAACCGAGACCAAATTAATATTATTACGTTTGTAAATTTTTAATACTAAGGATATCAATGCCAGCAGGTAACAATGACTATAATTCATTGTTGCAATTGAACAATAAAAGAAAATAAAAACATAAATTTAGGTTGATTTCATAAGCGGAAAAGTCTCCGACATTCTCCACAACGAAATCATAGCCAAGACCGTCAGACTGTGCATTATTGAAATTTTAGTTACTAAATATGATTCAACTGAATGCGAGTAGTTAACCTTGTGAAAGAAATCAATAAACGTATTAATCAACAATAAAATCGATACAAAAAAACATATTATGAAACTTATTCGCTCTCTTTATTTTTCACTTTTTGTCTTATTATTTATAGGATGTAAGACAACACAAACGACAATAAATTCAACCCTTAAAACTACGAATTTCGAAAAAATTGCAGCAATAAAAAATGTTGTAAGTATTGAAAAAAGAGATACTGTAAGCCATTTTGATGAAAACTACGAAATATGGTTTGAGCAACCAATGGATTATAATAACTTATCGAAAGGTACATTTAAACAACGTGTATTTCTAGGGTTTGAAAATTCTGCGCAACCAGTTATTGTAGAACTTAGGGGCTATGGAATAGGTAGAGAAACTGCGGGAGAATTAGCAAAACATTACAATGCGAATCAATTAACGATTGAGCATCGTTATTTTAATGACTCACGTCCTAAAGAAATAGATTGGAATACGCTTACTGTTGAAAATGCGGCTAAAGATCAAGCAGCTATTATTGATGCTATTAGAAATGCGCTATATCCAAACGCAAAATTTATATCTACAGGAATATCTAAAGGTTGTCAAACAACAATGGCACACCGCAGGTATTTTCCAGAGAATGTCGATGCAAGTGTGTGTTACGTTGGCCCTTTGAATTATCAACGTGAAGACCCTCGGGTGTATGAATTTCTGGAGGAGGTTGGAACAAAAGAAGCTAGAGAGAAAATTAAAAATTTCCAAGAATTGTGTTTTGAAAATAGAGAAGCACTTTTAACGAAAATGAAAATCGTTGCTAAGGAAAAAGAATTAACTTGGGAGTTTGGTGTAGAAAACGCAATTAATTACACCATTTTAGAGTATTCATTTGCCTTTTGGCAATGGGGTAATAATGTTGATGATATTCCTACGAAAAATGCATCTGTAGATGAAATATACGATCATCTTATTAAGGTATCTGGTTATGGTTTTTTTGAAGAAAAGTCTGTGGATAATTTACAAGCATATTATTGGGCAGCACTAACAGAACAAGGAATTTATGGTTATGAAACGGCTCCCTTTAAAAAATACTTTAATAATGAATCAAAAGTTTACCAATTTGATTGGGCTTTTCCAGAAGGTGTTTCAAAGCCATATAATTTAAAACCAATGCAAGAAATTAAATATTTTCTTGATAATTCAGCTGAGAAAATGCTTTTCATTTATGGCGAATATGATGCTTGGAGCGCTACTGCAGTTGAATTAAATACAGATGCTGTAAACAGAGAATTATACAAATTTGTAAAACCTGAAGGAAATCATAAAACGCGAATCAAAAGTTTTAATTCTGAAAATCAGAAAGATATATATGACATTATTGATCGTTGGTTAGAAAAGGATTAATTATGATGTAGTTCATTAAACAACTTTCCTATTATTTTAATATTCTATTTTTTGTACATTTGCGTAGTAATACATTAAATTATGACTCATTCAAACATCATTAAAGGTCACCACCGTTTATTCGAGTGTTTGATGTTTTACTCATCGTCTCTCCTTTATTACCCGTAATTTATTATCATTAAACCTCTACTCGTAATCACGATTAGATATATTCATTTATTTAAAATTACATTTTAATGGAAAATACTATATCTTTAAAAGGGAAAATAGATCCTAACGGAGCTGGACTACCATCAATAAAAAAAATACTAAAAAAAGAAGATTCAACTATAATAGCAGAAAGAAGTGCATCTGCTGAAGGAAATTTTTATGAACCTTTAGGAGAGAAAATAGGCCCTGGTATGAACCCTCGAATTCAACGACTTAGAAAATTAAGTTTTGATGCAGAGCCAAGTATATCTATAGAGCGTGCATTACATCAAACAGCTTTTTACAAAGAGCATTATGGAAAATATTCAACACCTGTTTTAAGAGCTTTAACTTTTTTAGATCACTGCCAAAAGAAAACTTTATACTTAGCCAATGATGAATTAATCGTAGGTGAAAGAGGACCTATACCAAAAGCAGTTCCTACATTTCCAGAATTAACTTGCCATAGTGTTGAAGATTTTCATGTTTTAAATACAAGAGATCAACAACGCTATACAACCTCTCAAGAGGATATTGATACTTACGAAAGAGAAGTAATTCCTTATTGGGAAGGTAGAACCCAACGTGAGCGTATATTTAATCATGTGCCTATTGAATGGAAACGTGCATATGAAGCTGGCTTGTTTACAGAGTTTATGGAACAACGAGCGCCTGGACATACAGCACTTGACGGCAAAATATACAAGAAAGGTATGTTGGATTTCAAGAAAGAAATTCAAGATCATCTTGATTCTTTAGATTACTTGTTGGATGAAGATGCTAATAACAAAGCAGAACAATTAAAAGCAATGGCTATTTCTTGTGATGCTGCAATAGTATTTGCTGAGCGTCATGCTGAATTAGCTATAGAAAAAGCAAAAACAGAAACAGATCCAAAAAGAAAAGAAGAATTATTAAAAATAGCAGAAGTTTGTCGCTGGGTTCCAGCCAATGCTCCTCGTACTTTTTATGAAGCAGTACAAATGTATTGGTTTGTTCATTTAGGAACAATCACTGAATTAAATGGTTGGGATGCTATGAATCCTGGTCATTTTGATCAACATTTAACACCTTTCTACGAAAAAGAAATTGCAGAAGGAACGTTAACACGTGATGAAGCAAAAGAGATTATTTGCTGTATGTGGGTTAAAGTGAACAACCACACTGCTCCACCTAAGGTAGGAATAACTGCCAAAGAAAGTGGAACTTATAATGATTTTACCAATATAAATATTGGTGGATTAAAATCTGATGGATCAGATGGTGTAAGTGAAGTTTCTTATATATTATTAGAGGCTGTTGAAGAACTACATGTTCTCCAACCAGGATCATCGGTACATATTAGCCATAAAACACCAGAGAAATTCTTAAAAGCAGCATGTAAAGTGATTCGTCAAGGGCATGGTTATCCTTCAGTATTTAGTCCAGAAACCTACATTACTGAAATGATTGCCATGGGTAAATCATTAACAGATGCTCGTGAAGGCGGTTGTAGTGGTTGTATTGAAGTAGGTGCTTTTGGTAAAGAAGCGTATGTATTAACAGGATACTTAAATGTTCCCAAAATTTTCGAAGTTACATTAAATAATGGTATTGATCCAGAAACTGGAAAAGTAGCAGGTTGTGAATCTGGAGACCCAAGAACGTTCAAATCGTATGACGATTTATATAATGCATTTCACAAACAAATGAATTATATCATCGATCAAAAAATTAGAGTAAGTAATTACATTGATACCATGTTTGCTAAATATGCTCCAGCGCCATTTTTATCTGTTGTAATTGAAGATTGCATTTCTACAGGGAAAGATTATTATAATGGAGGCCCTCGATACAATACAAATTACATTCAATGTACAGGTTTAGGAACTGTAACAGATAGTTTATCTGCCATGAAATATCATGTTTTTGAAAATAAAACATTTGATATGGATAGGATTTTAAATGCTGTTGCAAACAACTTTAAAGGAGAAGAAATACTACGACAAACTATCGTAAACAGAACACCATTTTTTGGTAATGATGATCAGTATGCAGATGATATTGCTCTTAAAGTTTATGACGATTTAATTAAAGCAATTGATGGTAAACCAAACGTTAAAGGTGGTAAATATCACTTAAATATGCTATCAACAACTTGTCATGTTTACTTTGGTAAAATTATGGGAGCAACGCCTAATGGTCGTTTAGCTCATAAATCAATTTCTGATGGAACTTCCCCATCTCATGGGTGTGACGTAAAAGGACCTTCAGCAGTAATTCGTTCATTAACCAAGTTAGACCATACACGCTCAGGAGGAACATTGCTAAATCAACGTTTTTTACCTAGTTTGTTGAAGCGAGATGAGGATATTGCCAAATTAGGGCATTTAATCAGAAGCTATTTCACTTTAGGAGGACATCACATTCAATTTAATATTGTTGATACAGCAACATTGCGTGCTGCACAAGAAACGCCTGAAGACTACAAAGATTTGTTGGTACGTATGGCTGGTTATAGTGATTATTTTAATGATATGAATCCTGACCTTCAACAAGAAGTAATAGATAGAACTGAAAACGAATCATTCTAGGCTAGAACTTTGAAATATAGATATTGTTAAATTTTATTTTGTCCAATTCTACCCTTTAACAATAGGTAGAATTGGAAACTTTTAATCTACCCATAAAACATGAATCAACCAACATTAATATTTGATGTAAAACGATATGCAATTAATGATGGTCCTGGAATTAGAATTACTATCTTTTTAAAAGGGTGCACATTAAACTGTACATGGTGTCATAACCCTGAAAGTATTCCAAAGCAACAACAAAAAATGTATTCTGCTGACAAATGCATTGGAAGTAAAGAGTGTATCAAACATTGTCCAAATGATGCGTTAACATTAACTCCAAAAGGGATAGTGACCAATGCTGATTTATGTGCTATGTGTGGTAAATGTGCTGAAGTTTGCCCTACAAAAGCAATAGAAATGACTGGTGAAGTAATGACTGTAGATCAAGTAATGACGCAAATCAAAAAAGAAACTATATTAATGGATAAATCTGAAGGAGGTGTTACTTTCTCTGGTGGAGAACCATTAATGCATCATGAGTTTTTATTAGAAATGTTAGACGCTTGTGGAAAAGAGGGCATCCACCGCTGTATTGATACAACGGGTTTTGCAAATACTAAAATACTCTTAGAAGTTGCTAAAAAAACTGAGCATTTTCTTTATGATTTAAAAATGATGGACTCCAAAAAACACAAAAAATGGACTGGTGTCCCAAATGAAAAAATATTAGAAAATCTTAAAGTTCTTGCCGCAACAGGTGTGAATATGAATATTCGTATTCCTTTAGTAAAAGGCGTAAATGATGATGATAAAAATATTCACGAATCTGCCAAGTTTATTGCTGCTCTAGAAGGTAAAAAACCTATCGTAAACATTTTGCCATTTCACAATATTGCAGCAAAAAAATACGAAAAACTAGGGCAACATTATGAAAAAGGAATTATGGGTGAACCTGATTT
>JGI24024J18818_10001217_pt1 | contig 10461 bp, 11 predicted proteins | sample Cruoilmetagenom2_FD_18818 | JGI IMG/M metagenome (IMG submission 18818) | reverse complement strand
CAGGTTCTAAGCCACACCCAGGTCAAGGTTCATCTTGGTACTCTAAAGGGCAAAACAAACAGCTTCACGCTACAGTTTCTATGAACTTTGGTGATGTTGTTATTTGGGATTCTGAATGGAAAGTTGTAAAACACGTTGAGACTGCCGGTGGTGGTCTATTTATTGGTACTGCTCACCACACGCCATACCTTTGGGCTGACTGTGTACTTGGTAAACCAGATAAGTACAATGAAGTTCACTTAATCAACAAAGATACTCTAGAAGTAGATCGTATTATTAAAGTTGGTAAAACAAAAGGTCATCTTATCGATGCTAAGACTAAAAAAGTGCTTCAAGAGTGGGATACTACACAACATGTTGTAGCACCACAAAAAGAAGTAAAATTCGGACAAGAAAAAATTGTACCTCATACTGATAAGATGGGTCCGGTTGTGAAAAAAGCAGTACAACCTAGACTTCTTCACGCAGAGCCAGCGAACCACGGTGAGTGGACGATGATTTCTGAGTGGACAACAGGTAGAATTGGTATCTACGAATCTAAAACAGGTAAGTTCATCAAGTATATCAATAACTTGACAACACCTACATTTACTTACTCTGTTGAACACAGACAGCACATTCCAGGTGCATAAGTAAAATATTACTTACGTTGACGGACGCAAAAGGGACAAAGTCCCTTTTTAGCTACGTTAACACTGGGTTGCCTTCATCAGGCAGCTCATGTGACTTGTCGCATTTTATCTTCTCTCCTTTTAGAGAGAGGGTGATTTATGGAAGTGATTTGAGTCTCCCTTGAAATCGCTTCCATAAATTACCATATTCTGGATGTCTCATGAAACAACTTCTTTTTCTTTTTATACTGTTCTTTTCTTTTTCTCATGCGGAATATATGGATAACCATGCTTGTAATGAGTGTCATGAAAAAATTTATGAAGAGTATCAGTCTTCTGCACATGCCAAAGGGTATTTTGAAGGTACTTTACATCGTAAAATAGCAAATAAAGTAAGTACGAAAAAATACGAATGTGCCTCTTGTCATATGCCTATGGCAGATAACATAGATGCGCTTATCTCTGGAGAAGCAAGACCAGACAGTACGAATAAAACCCATACTGATGCGGTGAGCTGTTACTTCTGTCATACTATTGCCTATGTCAAAAATGCACATAACGCAAACATCAATACCAAGGCAAAACAGGCTAAAAATTATAAACCTACACTCTATGGCAGACTGGTAAATCCGGACGACAGTGATAAGCACTCTTCATCTTCCAATCCTGTCTACGCTAAAAAAGTCTGTATGGGATGTCACTCTCATAAACTGAATGGTAACAATGTCACTATCTTTAGAGCTATGGATAAAAAACAGGACAGTTTAGGTTGTATTAAATGTCATATGCCTAAACTCTCCGGCGGTCCGGAGAAGATAGATAAAAAAACCAGAGGTGAACATGTCAGTCATAAGTTTTTAGGTATACATGATGTAGAGTTTAGAAAAACGGGTGTAGATATCAATATTTCTACAGAAAATGAAAAGCTCACAGTAACTCTCACCAATAAAATGGAACATCCTCTCATTGTACAACCAGCACGTGCAAAATATTTGAAAATAGAAGTACGAAGAGATACTAAAGTTATTTGGCAAAACTATGAGAAAGACCCAAGTGAAGATACACAGGGCTACTTTGCTTATGCTTTTAAACAAGAGGGTGAAAAAGTCATCATTCCTGCACATGCAACACAAGGGGAAGTACATAACCTTGAAGCAAAAAAACGTAAAGACTTAGTATATAATATACCGGCACTTCAAAAATCTGACACCATACGTGTGGCTTTGTATGTAGAGTTGGCAAAGAGTGACTGTATAAAAGTGATAGACATAGATAAAACCCACCCAGAGTTGATGAAAGAACTCTTTTTTACTCAACCTTGATATGTGTCAACGGTGTTGTTATGTCTATTTAAGTACAATAGTATCACTATACTAAAGGATGCATAATGAAATTGCTATTATCTGTTTTACTGCTAAGTACAACACTCTTTTCTGATACACCTACTGCGCGTGAGAAAATCTTTGTGGTTGAACGGGAGAGTGAATCTATTGCAGTCATCAACAAAGGCTTGACACAGTCGCATATGACAAGTATGCATAACATGAACCACGGTATTATCAAGTTTGATGGCGCGGATGGTTACCTTATAAGCCGTGATGGTTATGTGGTGCGCTTTGACCCTGTGAGTGAAAAGGTACTTAATGAATATAAAACATCTAAATCTGCCATTGGCTTTGTCATAGGTGATAATTATGTGGCAGTTGCTAACTATGATGACAAGTCGGTTGACATATTGACACGTGATCTCAAACCCATTGACAAGATAGTGACGGGTTCTAAAAATGTGGGAATTAAAATTTACAAAGATATGCTCATTTTTGCACAAATGGACAGTGATAAAGTCTCTGTACTTAAAAATGAAAATGCTGGTAAAGGCTTGCCAAAGTTCAAAATGTTTAAAGAGTTCAAAGTGGGAGAGATGCCTTTTGATGCGATGATCAAAGAGAACACTTATATCGTAGGTTTTTTCCTTTCTAAGTCATTTGGTGTGATAGACCTGGATAAGATGGAATTTTCTGAGATCAAAGTAACAGCTAAAGACAATAAGCCTGTACTTAAAGTACCACATTTTGGTTTTTGGTCTCTCAGTGAAGATAAAACATTTATTCCTGCAGTGGGTGATAATGCAGTCATGGTGTATGACAGTAAATTTAACTTTATAAAAAACATAGAGACACAAGGTTTACCTGTGTTTACTGCACTTAGCCCAGATAAGAAGTATTTGGCAGTGACATACTCAGGTAAAGATTTTCCTACTATTCAGATAGTGGACACCAAGACACTTGAAGTCATCAAAACATTTACTTTTACAGCAAAAGTACTTCATGTACGTTGGTCTAACCTGGATGATTACCTCTATGTCTCAGTTAATGGTAACAGTGAGGAACGTGATCATAATAAAGTAAATGTGATCAATACAAACGAGTGGTTCTTAGAGCGTGAGATCTATCAGCTCAAACACCCCTCAGGGATTTTCATTTATGAAATGAATGAAGAAAAATAGCTAGCATGAAGCAGCCAATAAAATTCATTTTATTTTGGCTGTTATTTACACTCATCTCTTCTGCTAATCATGTACAATGGTTAGGTAACTATGACAAAGCCTTACAAAAAGCTCACAAAGAGCATAAACCACTATTAGTTCTTGTGGTTAAACATAAAGACCCCCTTTCAAATACAATTATCAAAAACCACTTTATGAACCATGACTATGTGGATGTTATAAATCAAAAAATGATACCTGTCATTGTAACGTATGAGGGACGTATTTCTTACCCTATAGAGATGTACTATACACGTATATTTCCTACACTGTTTTTTGTAGATACAAAGACAGAAACCTTTATAGGAGAACCTTTGTATGGGGAGGGGATAACACAAGAGATCCTAAACGAAGTATTGAATAAATTATAAAACTTTTAATCCCTCTTCAATACTCTTAACCCTACTGATTAAAAATAAAATGACTGCAGCATTAAACTTTGCCAACTCTTGGAATTCTTTACTTGGATTTTTAACAAGTTCTAAAGATGTTTCCAATGAGATACGTTCAGTAGATTTAACATAGTGTATACCATACTCTTTGGGATCTATTTTTATCTCTGACACTTCACCATTCTCTACGATGGTCACAGCACATTTAGAAAATATCTCTGGTGTCCCTTCATTTCCTTTGATGATGATGAGTTTTTTATAACGGTCTTTAAAAAGAGCGATATACTTTTCTACAAAGGGTTTATGAAAAGCTCCTATGATGGCTGTGTCACTCTGTGTGATGTTAAGTAGTTTTTCTATGGTGTTAAAAGAAGAGCGTAGTCCAAGTTTTGCTCTGATTTCACTTAGTGCATGAAGCTCCGGAAAGTAAGTGGCTCTGTCAAAGTAATGGGTATTGTCAGTGAGAGGTATGTTGTCACAGACTTCTTTGAGTGTAGTTCCGCCTTTGGCTGGTTGGAGTAGGTCACTATGCAGTGAGAGTTGCAGATCAAACTTTTGTAAGTACTGTGCGGTGAGGGTGATGAGGTAAGGGTTTTTTACTTTACCGTCATAGGGGTAGCCAAATTCTATAGAGTTTTCTAAAGGTTTCTGTTTTACAAACTCATCAAAGACTTCTATGGCTCCTGCAAATTCGTCTATGCTCTCTCCTCTTACTCTCCACCCCAGTATAAATGCAGAGGCCTGTTCAGGGATAACCTCTTGATTTAACATCGCACGGATGACAATTTTTATTTCATCTTTTGTCATTTCACGGTTACGTTTTGGACCTGTGCCTACTGTCTTTAGGTAGGGTAAAAATTCTGCTGTGCTCATCATCTAAAAATCATTTAAATCTATACTGGATTTTGCGTAGTTTGACACATTAGACTCAAAGAAATTACTTTTAACTTCATTCATCTCAAGGTGTTTGGTGACAAGCTTTTGTAAGTAGGTAGTATTGCTTTCATCAAAGATGGGGTTGAGTCCTATTTTTCTTAGTCTATCATTGGCGTAGTTGTACACGGTCTGTTCCATCAGCTCATGGGTCACTCCCATAATAGGAAACTGGTCTAGCAGGTACTTTCCATACTCTAGTTCGATTTTCACAGCATCTTCTATCATGGTGTAGGCAGCATCTATGGTGCTTGTTTGGATTTTGTTTTCTTTTTGGATGGTTTTAAATATGTTTGCAAAAAGAGGTAAGTGGGTGTTGAGCTCATCACGTGCGATGAACTTTATCATATCTCTGGCACCTGGTACTTTGTCTCCCAGCAGATAGATATAGCTAAAGCCCAAAAGAAAGTAGATACCTTCCAGGTTGACTGAAGCCATAGCTGAGAGTAACATCTTATCTACAGAACCGCCATCGATGTAACGGGCAAACTGTTCGGCTACTTTTTGGTTTTTTTGGTTAAGCATCTGGTCATGTTTGTAGAGGTTAAAGACTTCATCGGAGTTACCACAGGCATCGAGTAAAACAGAGTAACTTTTAGAGTGGTTTACCTCTTGCATAATTTGCAAAGAGAGGACAGACTTGACTAGACGGTTGTTTGCCAAACGTCTAAAGTCACTAAGATACTCTTCCTGGGCAGAGTCATTGAAGCTAAGTTGTGCAAAAGTCATCTTGTAGATAGACTGTTCATTATCTGTGAGTTTGTCAAAGTTCTTTTTTTCAGAAGAGGTATTGACTTCAGAAGGAAACCATGTATTGGCATTCATAAGGTCATAGATGTTAGAGTCCCATCGGTATCTGGAGCGGTTAAAGTCTACAAAACCTGAGGGACTTCCTCCAAATATTTTCTCATCAAGTATCTCTTCACCGTTTGGGTTATAGTAGTGTTTTACATCCATGTTGTTCTCCTTCAGTAGTAGAATATTTTATCTTGATACCTATCAAAATCACTTGATAGATATCAATCTACAAAGTTTTGATAGATATCAATACTATGATTATGTGTTTTCATTATAATGTTTACTATGCAAAATTATCAAAAAAATGTTCTAATGACAAGAATTAGTATCAGCTATGAATAGTAAAAAGATACGTATCTTCATCAATGGTTTTGGACGTATAGGAAGAAGTGCTGCACGTATCCTGCTTAAAGACGGCAGTTTTGAATTGGTGGGTATTAATGATCTTTATAGCTATGAACAGATGGCGTATCTTTTAAAATATGATTCTATCTATGGAACACTTGATCATGATATAAGTGTGAAGGAAGAGAGACTTTTCATTGATGATCAATCAGTCAAACTTTTTTCGGAATCTGATCCACAAAAAATAGAGTTAAACTCTTTAAATGTAGATGTTGTTTTACAGTGCAGTGGTATGTTTTTAACGACTGAGTCTAATTTACCTTTTATCAAGAACGGTGCAAAGAGAGTAATTATTTCAACTCCTGTGACAGATGACACTCCAACGTATATTTTTGGAGTGAATCATAAGGAGTATAAGCAAGAGTCTATCATCTCCAACTCAAGCTGTTCGGCCAATGCTATTGTCCCTATATTTAAGATCATAGATAAGTATTTTGGTATTAAGAGTGCGATGATGAGTATGTATCATAGTTATACGAGTTACCAAAACCTGCTTGATGGAAAACACTACTCAAAAGATATACGAAGAACACGTTCTGCTACCCAAAATATTATTCCTCTTATGAGCTCTGCTGCTGAGGCAACGGCTTGTTTTTTCCCACACCTCAAAGAGAAGCTATATGCAAAAAGTATCAGAGTGCCCATTCCCAGTACTACACTTTATGATCTAAGTATCAAACTTGATGGGAATTATACAAGAGAAGAGATCAATCAGCGACTTGAAGCAGAGGTAAAAGCCACCTATAAAAATATACTTGATAGTACCAATACTCCAAATGAGTCTAATGACTATATACAAAATCCTCACAGTGCCGTGATCAATCTTCCTTTTACTGTTATATCAGGTAATTTACTTAGAGTCTCTGCCTGGCAGGATAATGAATATGGATATGCTAAAAGATTAATCGATATGGCAAAGGTGCTAGCATAGTATTTAAATATATTTATTGATCTCAATCAAAAAATAATTTAAATAAAACAATTAACTAAATAGTTTTTAACTTATTGATAGTTATCAAACCATTTAAAAACAGCTTCTAATATAATGGTCTTCTTGTAAAAGTGTAGGAGGAATAGTGATGATAAAAACAATTATAAAAAGAGATGGTAGTTCTCAGAAATTTGTGCCTTTTAAGATAGAAGATGTTATTAAAAAAGCATTTGAAAGTGAAGTAAAGGACTATGACAAGGGTATTTTCTCAGAGTTAATGGATAACATTAAAAATAGAGATGAGATCTCTGTTGAAGAGGTTCAGGATATCATAGAAAAAGTCCTTTATGCCCATGGGCATTTTGAAGTGATGAAATCATTTATGCTCTACCGGCATATGCACAAGATCCAAAGAGAACAGATATTAGGATTGGATGAAGATACAACCTATATTAACTCCACACAAACCATCAGGGAGTATATCGATAAAGAAGATTGGAGGATCAATGCCAACTCCAATACAGGTTACTCTAATGCTGGACTTGTTAACAATACAGCAGGTAAGGTGATTGCCAATTTTTGGCTCGATACTATCTACTCTAAAGAAGAGGGGTATTCACACAGGGATGGAGATTATCATATCCATGATCTGGATTGTTTGACCGGATATTGTGCAGGATGGAGCCTTAGAGTCCTTTTGGATGAAGGGTTTAACGGGGTGAGAGGCAGAGTAGAGAGTAGAGCGCCTGCACACTTTAGAGAAGCATTGGGACAGATGGCAAATTTTCTGGGTATTTTACAAAGTGAATGGGCAGGAGCACAGGCATTTTCATCATTTGATACTTATCTTGCACCCTATGTGTTTAAAGACAAACTTTCATTTGTTGAAATTAAAAAAGCGATAAGAAGTTTTGTATACAACCTCAATGTTCCGGCACGATGGGGACAAAGCCCTTTTACCAATATTACCATTGACTGGACAGTTCCCTCTGATTTGAAAGATCAAATACCAACTAGAAACCAGAAACATCTGTTTTTTGGGTTGGATGATGGAGCTTTGCTGGAGAGTGCTAAAGAGAGAGGTGAAGGTATCAACTCTTTGGAGAGTATGACCTATCAGCATTTCCAAGCTGAGATGAATCTCATCAACAAAGCTTACTACGAAGTGATGACTGAAGGTGACAAGAGCGGACAGCCCTTTACTTTTCCTATCCCAACAGTAAACATTACCGAAGATTTTGATTGGTATGGAGAAAATACAGATATCCTTTTTGAAAATACTGCCAAGATAGGGTCTTCTTATTTTCAAAACTTTATAGGTAGTCAGTATGTGAGAAATGAAGAGGGTGAACTCATACCCAATGAAGAGGCATATAAACCTGGACATGTACGAAGTATGTGTTGCAGGTTACAACTGGACCTTCGTGAACTTCTAAAAAGAGGTGGGGGTCTGTTTGGAAGTGCTGAAATGACAGGAAGTATTGGTGTTGTAACGATCAATATGGCACGATTGGGGTATCTTTATGCAGGAGAGGAGGAGAAGCTTTTTGCAAGACTTACCAAGCTCATGGAGTATGCTTATGCAACACTTGAGAAAAAAAGGATATTTATCCAGGAGATGTACGATAGAGGACTTTTTCCCTATACTGCAAGGTATCTTCCCGGGTTCAACAACCACTTCTCTACCATTGGTGTCAATGGAATGAATGAAATGATACGAAATTTCTCTAATGATAAGCACACTATAGCTGACGCATTTGGAACCCAGATGGCTATGAGGATCTTGGATTTTATGAGAGATCAGCTCAAAGAGTTTCAAGAGCGTTCTGGTAATCTTTATAATTTGGAAGCCACACCGGCAGAGGGAACAACGTATAGGTTTGCCAAAGAAGATGCCAAGAGATATGATGACATCATTCAGGCAGGAACGAAGGAGAACAATTACTATACCAACTCTTCGCAGATCCCTGTCTTTTATACGGATGATCCTTTTGAGGCACTCACACTGCAAGATGACCTACAGTGTAAATATACAGGGGGAACGGTATTACATCTGTATATGAGAGAGAAGATCAGTTCTGCAGAAGCGGGAAGAAAACTAGTGAGAAATGTTATAAGTAATTTCAGACTCCCTTACATTACTGTGACACCGACATTTTCGATTTGTGAAAAACATGGTTATCTCTCTGGGGAATATGAGTATTGCCCTAAATGTGATGAAGAGATTTTGCAGAAAGGGTGTTGATGATCAGTGTAGGTGAGGGACGCTATAGAGTTAGATTAAAGTCTTATACGATAGGCAATGACAGACTTGTCATCATTACAGGAGGTGAAGAAGAGCATATAGGTGCAGCAACTTTGATAGAAGAGAAAGGTCATTTACAAACGATGATCAAAAAAGGTCATAAAGATCATATCATCTCAGAGAAAATGGCTAACATCATTTATGATACAATGGAAAAAGACCTCTTGGTTATTTGCGGTATCCATATAGATGATGCAAGTACGGAAGAGATCGATAGTTTACTACGTAATGCTAAAGAGTGCGTAGAACAATTTTTATTAATAAAGGAGGAAAAACATGAAAAAAGATGAGATACTTCAGCGATATGAAGCACAAAGAACAAAATGTATTGTTTATACAAGGGTGATGGGTTACCATAGACCAGTTGAGAGTTTTAATATTGGTAAAAAAGGTGAACACCAAGAAAGAAAGTTTTTTCTTGAAAAAGCATCACAGATTAATGCCGCATAAACCTCTGTATGATATTACGCCCTTTACTGTCTTAGATTACCCTGATCATCTGGCAACTATTTTTTGGTTTGCTAAATGCAATATGCGCTGTGTGTATTGTTATAATAAAGATATTGTATTTGGAGATGGGAAGATAAGCCAAGAAGAGGCATTAGCTTTTTTAGATAGTAGAGCAGGTCTTCTTGAAGGGGTAGTTTTATCTGGAGGAGAAGCTACACTTTATGGTGATCTGGTAGAATTTTGTCAAAAGATAAAGCAGAAGAAATTTAAAATAAAACTAGACACCAGTGGTATAAATTTTGATATGATTTATACTTTGGTAGAGAATGGCTTGGTTGATTATATTGCTCTTGATTACAAAGCACCCAAAGAGAAATATTTTGAGATAACAAAAGATAAACATTTTGACAGTTTCTCCAAGACACTCAAATATTTAATCCAAAAACAGTTTCCTTTTGAAGTAAGAACAATGGTACATAGTGATCTGTTAAGAGTAGAAGAGATCAATAGGATCATTAAAGACCTGATCAAAAGAGGATACAGGGGTACGTATTATTTGCAACCCTTTGTCTATACCGAAAATACAATCGGAAGGGTTAAAGAAGAAAAAAACCCTTTTGATGCCTCACGGCTTTCCACTGAGTTGGAAGTGGTTTGGAGAGAGTAGAGATGACCCTCTTAAATTTTTTTCTTTTTCATCCATTTTTTAAAAGGCTGTAGGGAATCTATATAATCAGCTACATCTTTAAACTCTTGATCTTCCAATGGAAGTGTAGGCATTGCGTTGGCACTGTAACCAAATGTTTTATAGAATTTATATGGATCCCTAGAATAGTCTTCCAGATCTTCTTTCTTTCTTGTGTAAGAGACTATATTCATATCAGGTCCCAAAGCACTTCCACCGTTAACTGTATGGCATGTAGCACAGTTTGCAGCAAAAACTGCTTTTCCATTTTCTACATTTGCCGGTAGATCGGTTCCTATTAATAATGCCAGTAAAATTGTAATGTGTTTCATAAGTATATTCCTTATATAAATTTCTAAATAGGATAAAATTACTCCTATTTAGTTCTAAGTGAAATATAACCTAA
>JGI24024J18818_10001216_pt1 | contig 10489 bp, 9 predicted proteins | sample Cruoilmetagenom2_FD_18818 | JGI IMG/M metagenome (IMG submission 18818) | reverse complement strand
CTCCGGATGCCCCAAGTGAGCCCTGAGATGGAATGACCGGATGAATGGCATGGTTCACCATATATGCCAAACGTTCCAAAACTTCCACTCGAATTCCGGAAAAGCCTTTCAGTAAAGCGTTCAAGCGTAAGACCACCATCGCTCTGGAAACACGTTCTTCAAAAGGCTCCCCTATTCCACATGCGTGGGAACGAATTAAATGAAGTTGCAATGCATGCACATCTTTTTCATTGATACTGACGTCACTGAATTTACCGAACCCCGTATTGATCCCGTAAACAATTCGCCCTTCCCTGACGATTTTCTCGACTGCTTCACGACTTTTTTGTACTCGGGATAATGCCTGTGCATCCAATTCAACTTTCTTGTTTTGATACAAAATGGAGCGCATTTCTTCAATGTGTAATTTCTCTCCTGTCAGTAAAATCATACCGAACACCCCTTTGTATAGAGTATAAATGGGTCAATAAAGAAGAGCAATTAAAATTTGTAAAATTATAACAAATCGCAGTAGTAGTGTGCTATCTTAATAAAGTGGTAAAATGGGGAATATTCGCACTTTAAAAATGGGGGATTTTAATGGAATGGCAATCGATGTTTCAATATCATACGTGGGCAGTGCAAAAGTTGCTCAATCATGTCGGAACATATGGGGACACCTTTCACAAAGAAGGGAAGAATTCATTTATATCAATCAGCGAAACATTTGGACATGTTATTACGGTCGACTTCTTATGGTATAAGAGGCTGACTGGAATAGAAAAACCGGAACTGGCAGATTTTGATGTAAGTTCTGTTGAGTCCACAAAAAAGGAATTTGCCAGACTGCATAAAGACATGGGAGCTTTTTTCGAGTCTCTTTCAAAAGCAGAGTGGAAAGAAACCTTGAAATTCACGAATATGAAGGGTCTTCCTTTTTCGAATACCCGTGAAGAAATGTTCTTTACGTTCATCAACCATTCATCTTATCACCGTGGTCAAGTGACTTCATTTTTACGTCAATTTGACTTGGAAGGAATCGCAATTGATTATATCTACTTTGCAAGGGAAACAAAAAATGAAATTTCATATCTACCAGAAGTGAAAATACGGCCTTTTCAACCTGGAGACATCGGTTATGTTGGACACCTACACGGCAAACTCTATAATCAAACCTATAAATTTGGGCAAAAGTTTGAATACGTTGTTATGAAGGGTTTAACAGAGTTTATGATTAATAACGATGGTGGCGAGCTATGGGTTGCTGAACTGGATGGTGAGGTGGTTGGATCTATTGCGATTACTAAATCAAATGATACCGATGCTCAGCTAAGATGGTTTGTGTTAAATGAAGAGTTCCATGGCAGAGGGATTGGAAAGAAACTTATGGAAACCGCTCTCAATTTTTGTAAAGAACAAAATTATCAACGTGTATTCTTATGGACAGTCAACATTCTGGAATCTGCTCGTCATCTTTACCGAAAATACAACTTTACATTAACTGAAGAAAAATCGAATGATGAATGGACAGGAACGCCGTTATTAGAAGAACGATGGGGCCTAGATTTTTCTGAAGAAAAGTAGAAATCCTTTATTAATTCGGAGGGTAAGTCATTGTCATTTCCTATTTTTGAAACGGATCGTCTTCAATTGATTGAACTAAATCCAGCACACGCCATTCATCTTTTCAAACAATTTTCACGCAAAGATGTCACCCGCTACTATGGGATGGATCCATTGGAGACTTTGGAACAGGCTGAAAAAGTGATTGCAAACATGATTGCTGGTTTTGCCGAAAAACGCTCGATTCGATGGGGGATTCAATTAAAAACGACTCATGAATTTCTTGGAACGATTGGATTGAATAACCTGCAAACATGGAACAAAAAATGTGAGATCGGTTATGATTTACATCCTGATTTCTGGGGACATGGCTATGTGTCGGAAGCAATGAAAGAGGTTCTTTCATATTGCTTTAATGTGTTGGACTTAGCTCGTGTTGGAGCAGTTACATTCCCCGATAATGAGGCATCATGGAAGTTATTGCTAAAAGCAGGATTTGAAAAAGAAGGATTGCTGCGGAACTATTTATATCAAGGTGGCCAAAACCACGATGCCATTATGTTTTCGATAATCAGGAAAGATTTTAATTCATTCACTCAGCAAGGCAACTAGTTTGTGATTAAAGAATAGTTGATATAAAAAAGAGGAAATCCATATTTGGATTCCTCTTTTTCTCTTTAATAATACTATTCAAATTCTTACATCTCATCACATAAACTAGATTAGGCAAATGGAATTAAAAGAATCATATATCCACTCGTTGACGCTGGCGATTAAATGTTCTGATTTTTAATATTACTTTCCCTAATCGATTTTTAGGCTTGTACTTTGAAAAAGCTTTCACTTTTCATCCTCCAATAAAACTTTCATTTTCATTCTATTTACCTGCTAGTCTACTTCACTTATCACTCGTGTTTTCGATATATTGAGAATTTGTACTTTCGATATTTTATTGACCCGTGAAAACCCAAGGTGCTTCAGATGCTTTGTCAATGATTCATCACGATTGGATGTGGAAATGAAAATATTTTCCCCTTGTTGTTCATGACGTAGAAATGAACAGATTTCAGGAAGTTGATGAACTTGCCATTCATCCACGAAGAAACTTTGCCTCGGTAGGGATTCTAAGTAATCCACTTCATCCATTCGAATAACTTTAGGGTTGACCCAAAACATGGAAGCGTCAGTGGATCGATATGGCAAAAACCCACTGTAGAATTTTTTGTTCACATCGGTATGCTCAAGTTCTTCTTTTATTACTTCTTCATGCTTCATCAATTGAAAATCGACAACCGCTGCATCGCCTTTCGGTTGCTGATATAAATCAATGGACTTACGTGAAAAAAGAGACCCGCGGATTTTTTTCAGTCCATTCACCCACTTGATTTCTTTTATATGATTCAAAAAATGGGTCGACCGTCCGAGAACCTGGCGTTTGATTAACACTATCTTGTAATTCTTATTTAATGCAGCATTTAGATAACCTTTGCCTTTCATCAAATGGATCATCAATCTCGTCGTCAATTCATTTGATGAAAAGAGAATAGTATTTGTGGTATCGAGTCCTGTGTGCCAATCCAGTTTATAGGGTTCATAGCCAATGCTCATATCAAAGATCTTCACTCTTTGATTTTTACTGTTTCTAATCAATTCTTTCACCAAGATACGCCCTGGACTATATAATTTGTAATCATCATCGTGCCCAATCAGATAGGAAAGATAACGGCCACGACATACAATCCCATATGTAAATGCAATCATCTGATTGTTTAAACACAACGTATCTACTTTTACTTCCATCGGTCCATCCTTGACCGACAGCAATGATTGATAAAATTGCTTGTGTGCTGGATTCGTGAATTTACTTGTATCATGTTTCTGTTTCCAATGTTTATCGTGCAAAGCAAAAACGGAATCCAAATCACTTGGATCATTCGTTGCTACCTTTACATCCCCTAATAGGCGAAGCCTTTTTTCCCTTCTATCCAATCCATGGAGCTTTGTCCTTGGTTTCAAGTAGTCATTCAAATCAATCGATTCCATATTAATGTAGGGGGTCACTACTGGGAATACGGTTGTCTGGTATTGCCTGTTTTTTAAATAGGCAAATAGGATATTGGTAGTTTTACTACTTGACATCAATCCGTGTAGATTGAAAATGACATTTGGAATTGCAGCTATGAGTTGATCGAGGACAAACGCGAGCGTAGTTTTTCTATTATTGTCGTAAACAATCACATCCATATATTTCGCCTCATCACGCCCAATGAATTCCACCATTGTCGACTTCCATTTGTACGTGAATTGGAATGGAAAAAAAGCAATCATCTCTTCGTTATCTTCCACTGCGATTATTTCAACAGGTTTTTTCTTACCGATATATAGCCACCAATTCACGATCCACTCAAACTCAATAAAAGGATTTGTATTTTGATTGGTTTCCAGAATATGATTCCAGTTTTCCTTATATTTTTTTAATTCTTCAATCGTTCGAATATGATAGAGCTTCAAAATATCACCTTCCATCCTTATGTATTGTAAAACCTAAAAGAGTCTTTTAATCTTTCTCCCTACGCTTTATTAGGGAGCGGAGCCGCTTATTTCTGTTAAGATGTGTTGTTGCCTTTGATTTATTAACGATAACCCCTAGAATCTGGGCTTGGACTAATTTCAATTGCTCAATATAGTAAATCGCTTTTTCAAGTTTTGAAGTTTCTGCATTGACGACGTAGAGGCATCCATCCACCATTGTTGACATTTTTAACGTTTCGACAAATAGAAGAGGAGGAGTATCCATTATTACTACATCGAAAGTCTCTCTCAATTCTTCAATTAAATGGGCAAACTTTAGTGAAGACAACAGTTCTGAAGGATTAGATTGCACCGGTCCGGCACTAATAAATGACAAATCGGGATTTTTGGTAAGTTGAATGATGTCCTTCAGCTCACATTCATCCCTCAAAAATGTGGTCACACCTCTATGGCTTGGATATTCGAATAATCCATGTCCTGTGGCGCGTCGTAGATCTGCATCTATATACATTGTTTTTTTCTTTTTCCTTGCAAACGCCACACTTAAGTTGGCACTAATAAAGGATTTTCCATCCCCCGATTCCGCGCTGCTTACAAGGAATGTTTTCCCCTGATTATTTGACAAAATTTCCTCCAACTTCTTCTGGACTAAATGGAAGTTTTCGATCGTAATTTGATCAGATGGAAAATCACGGACCAGGACCCCTTCCATTAGAGGCATTACTCCCAGTATCGGTAATTTCAATGCCTTTTCGACTTTTTCCGGTGAGTCCAATACACTCAAAAACATTTCTTGCATCAATATGAAGGCATAACTCAATAAAAAACCAACAATGGCGGAAATGCCAAAAAACAAGATGCTAATTGGCGTCATTGTTTTCATGTCCTCTTCCACGTCCGCATTGTTTAACATTGAAACATTGTTTGAATTCACTGATTCTATCAGATTAACCTTTTCGGAACTTGCTTCATTCAATGGTTGAATAGCAAAACTTGTAACTCCACCAATAAACGTCATTAATAAAGTAGTAACGATTACTAGTTTTTTCTTTTTTTTTAACAGAAGAATGAAATTATGAAATTTCATAGATTTAATCGAATCCAAAAGCCCCCTATTCCCCCTAAATCATGGTGGTGAGCATTATGATTTTATAAATATGATTAGTTACCAACGGAATCAATTCATTCCCATAGATTATATTCATTTACCCCTATCATGCAGAACCAAAATTTATAACAATCACAAAAGTCTCCCGAGGTAACTGGGAGACGTCTTAGAATATTATTTTGATGTCTTTGTTATTACTTGTTTAAATCCGTTTCAACTTCTTTCTGTTCTTGCGTGTCTGGCATATCGAATTCATCGTCACCGATCATTTTATTCTCTTCTTCTACAGGTACCTCCTCAACGTCCTTATCCACCTCTTCGTTTTCATCGTTTCTTGGTCCAGCGTCTTGCTCTTCCTGAACTTCCTCTTCATTTGCAGAATCATTTGGCTGATTTGCTTCCTCATCACCGCAACCAACAAGGAGAATGGCTGAAAGTGCAATGACCAGTGAACTTTTTTTGTACATACTAATTCCTCCATTCTAATTCTTTATGTATTTTGCCCGATAAAGAAAAAAACTATGTAAAAAATTTTTGAATTGAAAAAACAACGAAAAAAGAGGTCATCCAAAGTTAATTTTCATTAACTAAAGATAACCTCTTGCTTTTCAGTTACTCCGAAACCTCATCGTGAGGTTCTAACTTCTGAGCAACTTGAACATTTTCTCTGATTGTTTGTTTTAAACTTTGTTAAAGTTTTTTCAAAATTATTTCCACATGAACATTTAAACAATAGTTTTTGTGAGAATCCTCGATACTCATTGGAAAGCAATTCACAATCTGAATTCTTCTTGACAAAATCACGTATATTTTCGATTGTCCATTTTTTATTCATATTAGCACCTCCATTAGTATCCAGATTTATTAACAGGAAGAAGTTACCGATATCTTCCTTTCATTTTGGCTCGTTATTTCTAATCGATGTGATTCCCTATTATACCATCACTTCAGCGACTTGTATTAGCCATTGATGTTACGCCATTTATTGGTTGTACACAAGATTTAAAAAGCCATGATGACCGATGTTTCTTCGGTCATCATGGCTCTTAACTACATAAATTGCATTCAGTCAATTGAATGCTGTATGGAGACGGCGGGAATCGAACCCGCGTCCAGAAACTCCAACACTTAAGCTTCTACGCGTGTATCTTGCCTATTGAGGTTTCGCGTAGCATTATGCCGACAAGCGGGCGTCTTGTACGCTAACTTGAAAGTCTCTTCCCGGCGGCTCAAGTTGCACCGACGATCGTATCCCACTAAGAGTGAGCTCGTACAGGACCACATGGGCGATGGTCAAGACAAGCAACATCGTCAGCTTACGCTGCGAATGCTAGGTTTTGGTTTTTGCCAGTTATTATAAAATGACGTTGATACGGAGCCGATCCCTCCGACGCGCAACTCAAGCTCAGACCATCCCTGTCGAATCCGTAACGTCCCCTTAATTAAGGTGATCAAAAAGTTGTTCAGTAATATTTCTATTGCTGCTTCTTGAACATCACTTATTTACAGGAAGTTCGGGTGAACTACATGTGAACCTGGCAAGGTTGTATTCTTAGTATAAGACAAACTTGGTCAAATTTCAAGTAGCATATTATTCCTGGTTGCGGGATTTGAATGCACGTTCGATATCGCGCTTCGCTTCTTTTTTCCTTAAAACGTCACGTTTATCGTAGTTCTTCTTCCCTTTACCCAATCCGATTAATACTTTTGCAAAGCCATCTTTTAAGTACATCTTGATTGGTATGATAGAGAAACCGTCCTGTTTTGAAAGGCCGATCAACTCATTAATTTGCTTCTTATGAAGCAACAACTTTCGTGAGCGTAGCGGCTCATGGTTAAACCGGTTGCCTTGCTCATATGGACTGATGTGCATATTTGAGATCCATGCTTCATTATTACGAATTCGGACAAATGCGTCCTTTAATTGCACTTTTCCTTTACGAATGGATTTCACTTCCGTTCCTTGAAGGACAATTCCGGCTTCGATTGTTTCTTCTATAAAATAGTCATGATTCGCTTTTTTATTTTGAGCAACAACTTTCCCATCGCCTTTTGGCATTCTGTTTACACCTCGCTGTTTAGAAAAGAGCGGCTATACGCCGCTCTTTGTATTTACTTTTTCTTACGCTTACGGCCGTTTTTCTGTTTTTTTGCAATTTCTTCATAAAACTTTTTCTTTTGCTTCACGCCTTTTTTCGGACCAGGACTTGATTTATCGGAGGTTTTTTTACTAGCCCCCTCCTTACGTCTTGCATGAATCACTTTTGGCGTCTCTTTGCGTGGACGATTGAAGGATTTAACCATTCCTACAATTTCAAAATCAATCGCCGATTCTTCAGGTTTTACAGAGGTGACTCGAACAGTTACTTCATCCCCAATTCGGTATTGTTTCCCTGCTCTTTCACCTATCATCATCATTTGACGATCATCGAATCGATAATAATCATCTGTCATATTGCTTACATGGACAAGACCTTCAATGGTATTTGGAAGTTCAATGAACATTCCAAAGTTTGTAACTGAGCTGACAATCCCTTCAAATTCCTCACCGATTTTGTCGGCCATGAATTGTGCTTTTTTCAATGAATCCGTATCACGTTCCGCATCCACTGCTCTACGTTCACGGCTAGATGTATGGTCCGCAATTTCATCCATAACCGCTCCCCAATGCGCGATTGTTGGTTGCGAAACATCACCATTAATTAAATATGTGCGAATTAAACGATGAACGATTAAATCTGGATACCTACGAATCGGGGATGTGAAATGCGTATAATATTCAGTTGATAAACCGAAATGTCCCAAACTTTCAGCATAATATTTCGCTTGTTGCATGGAACGAAGCATCATCGTTGAAATAACTGGTTCTTCTGGCAAACCTTCAATTGACTCGACGATTTCCTGCAGCGCACGTGGATGAATTTCATTACCAGATCCTTTTACCACAATACCGAAATTCGTAATAAATTCGAAGAAACGTTGCAGCTTCTCAGGTTTAGGATCTTCATGAATTCGGTAAATGAACGGTACGTCCATCCAATGGAAATGTTCTGCCACAGTTTCATTGGCAGCCAACATGAATTCTTCGATTAAGCGTTCGGCTACTGTTCGTTCGCGAATAACAACTTCAGTTGGCCAGCCTTCATCATCAACAAGAACTTTCGATTCTTTAAAATCAAAATCAATTGCTCCACGATCGGCACGTTTTTCTCGTAATATTGCAGCAAGTTCAACCATCAACTCGAACATCGGCACTAAATCACGGTACCGTTCAATGAGTGCTTCATCTTTTTCTTCCACAATTTTGTAAACATCTGTATACGTCATACGTTCTGTTGTCTTGATGACACTTTGGAAAATCTCGTGTGAAACAACTTTCCCGCTTCCATCAATAACCATTTCACATGACAGTGTTAAACGGTCCACTTGTGGGTTTAATGAACAAATACCGTTAGATAAACGATGTGGAATCATTGGAATTACGCGATCGGTTAAGTAAACACTTGTTGCACGGTCATATGCTTCCGTATCAATTGGTGAATCCTCTGTTACATAGTGACTGACATCGGCAATATGTACTCCTAGTTTATAGGTTCCATCTGGATTCTTTGTTACTGTAACGGCGTCATCCAAGTCTTTTGCATCTGCACCATCAATGGTCACGATGACTTCATTTCGAAGATCGCGACGTCCTTCTAAGTCAGCTTCCGCTATTTCATCGGGCACACTGTTTGCTTGATCAATAACAGCCTGTGGAAATTCCGTTTCAATTCCATGTTTATGAATGATCGATAAAATATCGACACCCGGGTCATTTTTGTGACCGAGAATTTGCGTAACCATACCAGTCGCTGATTTACGTCCTTCTGGCCAACCTGTTATTTCCACTACAACTTTATGGCCATCAATTGCGCCAAGCGTATCTTCTTTTGCAATGAAAATATCCATTGAGATTTTTTTATCGTCAGGAAGAACAAATCCGAATCCTTTATTATCCTGGAACTGTCCCACTACTTTTGAAATGCCTCGTTCGATAATCTTTGTAATGGTGCCTTCTCGTCTATCGCCAGCACTCACGCTTGATACACGTACTAGTACAGTATCGCCATTCATTGCCCCATTGATATCTGTTGGCGGAATGAATACGTCATCCATGCCTTGTTCTGCAGGGGATACAAATCCAAATCCACGTGGATGTCCAATGAACTTACCAAGAAGTAAATTCATTTGTTCAGGAAGTCCATATCGATTCGACCTCGACCGAATAACACGTCCTTGTTCTTCCAATCGAGTAAGCGTCTTCACTAATTCCTTGAATTCCTCCGAATATTCCAGTCCAAGTCTTGCTTCCAACTCTTGAACTGTCATCGGTTTATAATCTTCTTCTCGCAAAAGTGCGAATAATTGTTCTTCTAATGTTTGTTCCATCTTACATCCCTCCTTCTCACAGCGTGTGCTAGAATGGCAGGTTTTACACCTGCCACTCCAATGACTGTAAAAATTCTAATATGTCTTCATGTAGCTGTTCTTTCTCTTGATCAAGTGTAATCACATGACCGGATTTTTCATACCATTTAATTTGTTTCTCAAATGATTCGACCTCGTCATGAATGATATTAGCCGAATTCACATCAATGACCGTATCTTGACGTCCTTGAACAGCAAAAAGTGGTGCATAAACATGATCGATATGATTACGAACATCATAGATAAGTTTCCGTAAATCCGATAAACCTTCCATCGACTGTTTCTGTAGTTCTTCTACTTCTTCTTCGATATGTGATGTGTCTTTTCCTTCATAACGTTTGTAATCACGTGCATATTTCAATACACCCTCAAACATGAGCTCCGTTGTTTTCATCGTCATCGGTGCACACATCGTTACAATTCCTTTGACAGGAACTGTATACCCTAATTTAAGCGAAAAGACACCACCTAATGACAAACCAGCTACTGCAATTTCTTCATATCCCGCTGATTTCAATTGATCATAGCCTCGCATAACGTCTTTCCACCAATCTGATGGACCTGTATGTATTAATTCTTCTGGTGGGACACCATGACCTTTATAATGAGGCGCAAGTGATGTATATCCATTTTTCTCTAAAAATCGTCCAAGCATACGTACATCTGACGAATTCCCTGTAAATCCGTGTAATAAGAGTACGGCTCTTTTACCCGCTTCAAAAAAGAACGGTTTGGGTTGCGCGATTCGCATTCAAAAAACCTCCATGTAATAAGAAAAGTATAAAGTGCCACTTTAAGCCTGACGCCTTCCAGGCTAAACCCGCGACGTCGTGTGGGCCC
>JGI24024J18818_10001215_pt1 | contig 10498 bp, 10 predicted proteins | sample Cruoilmetagenom2_FD_18818 | JGI IMG/M metagenome (IMG submission 18818) | reverse complement strand
TTCAAGGCCAAGGAAGGCGAAAATTTTAACCACAGGAATACATTGAGTATTTTGAGGATTAAAATTTGAGCCTGACGCCGGGATTGGGCAAAAAGGGACGTTTTGCAAAGGTCTCAGGATTTCGGTCTTTATTTCATCCTCAGTCCGGCAGTCTATCCAGAAAAAAGAGATTTGGTACAACCTAATGATTCGTTGTCATTGATTCGAATTTTATGGGGATTTTCTTCATTTCACTGCGCACACTGATTCTCGCCTCATCATTGGCTTTTTTTGCCTGTTCAGCGTCAAGTTCTTATGCTGAAACTTTGACACCCATATCTCCATTAATGAAAAGTTCCTTTCTTTATCAAACACACGGGTCGAAAATGTTCCCATTTGGTTTGGAAACGCAAGATCTGAATCTTATGTTCGCATCCTTGCAGGAGGATATCGATGATTCGAAGCAATCGCCACCTGCAATTGCGCAAATCCAAGATTCAGCTCCGGAACAATCCAATATAAATTCAGGATCTTTTGATAATATAGAGACTTCAGAAGAGGCTAAAGATTCTTCCCCTTCGATTTATATCGATCAGTTGATTGATGAAGATGTTCTGGAAGAAGAAATGAAAAGGGATATCGAAGAATATGAAAAGAGACGGCTTGGACCCGGATCACTGGGAATTACTTATCGGTATTATAGAAATAGTAACGATAGTAACAACACAATAATCGAACATGGCGCCCAATTTCGCTGGCGGCAGAAAACCATAAGCAATGGAAGTTTTGAAGTTCTTGCAGAAGGGCTGATATCTGATGAGCGTGAAGATGAAAAAATAAAAGACGGGCGGTTTCTTTTTCGTCAGCAGGACTACGTGCTTAAAGACTGGCTGCAAATAGACAGCGAGGTCGGACATTTCCGAAGTTATACGCCGAGACTGCTCAGCCGGAGCTATCGATTTTATTTGCCAACAACCATCTTGCAGGGGGCCAACACCCGACTTTACAACAAAAATACATCCGTTTCATTGAACATAGGAGAAATCGGAGGGTATGAAGGCGTCGCCGCTCTCTCTTTTGAAAAGACTCAAGGAAAGTTGTACGGGTTCGGCCTGAACCATCGTATGAATGAACAATGGGATTTTGGTGCTCAATTCTGGAATACCAATGATCCTAAAAAGGGGGACAACCATCAAAGTTACGCCGGCGTTATGCAATATGGCGACACCAATCATTTTAATAAGCATCAGCTCCATTTTCTTGGCGACAACCTGGGCAATGTCGGCTTGTGGTACGACAATCAATTCAAATACAGCAAATGGCATCATTACACCGGCGCATTTTATTTTGAACCTGAATTGCTCTGGACCGATGTTCCAATCGACAATGACAGGGAGGGACTTTACTGGCGCGGAGACCGTAAGTCCTTCCGCTGGCGATGGACCGTCGGGAGTGAGGTTTCCAGAAACAATTTAGATAGAGATCCAGAGATTGCCGGTAATATCACAACGTTGTCATTTCTTAACGGGACATGGCGCTTTCGTCGAAAAACGCAATTCGGAAGCTCCTTGAATCTGAACACCCGCCATGCTGATTCCGGTACCGCCGAGGATGATAGCTATGTTTACGGCCTAAAAAGCTTTGTTACTCAGCAGTTTCCAATCGGTACCAGCCGCTTTCAACTGAGTCTTTCCAGAAATGACGCACCGGAAGACGATACAACCCTATACGGACTTCTATGGGATCAGGGATGGAAGGTGCCTTTTTTGACACGACTAAGTACAGACACTGAATACTTCCGTTCCGATGATAGAGAAGATGAACTCCGCTTACGTCTGTCAGCCGAAAAATCTCTTCTGACAGATATAAAGATCACAGGCACAGCTCAACAAATAATAACAGAGGATAATACTATCGGAAAATCGAGGGCTACAAGTTTATCCTTTGGGCTGATCTGGCAGTTTTATAGAAACTGGCTGATAAGCCTGAATGCTGATTACAACCGTAATATGATTGATCCGGAAAATAACGACGGCACGACCACGACAACAGATGGTACCACGGTTTTGCTTTCTATCAGCTATGCAAAGGCTTCAGGGAGACAGCCGATGCTATATGGGCGTCCAACGGGAAGCCTCGGACGGGGAAGAATCATCGGAAAAGTCTTTCTGGATGAAAACAAAGATGGTAAGCAAGGGGTGAATGAGACTCTTTTGAAGCATATCCCTGTTCACTTAGACGGCCGTTTCAGCACTGAAACCGATTCAGATGGCCGGTTTGAATTCTGGCCTGTCGCCTCGGGTGAACACCATGTTAGCATAGGCATTGAAGATATTCCCCTGCCATGGGGTCTCGAAGAGGAAATGCCGCGGCGGGTGGATGTTCCTATTCGTGGTGAAGGTGAAATAGATTTTGCATTGATCAGGCTAAACGAGTAAGCAGGAAAGAGAGGAGATCTGGAGATTTGCTATTCGAGTATGGTATCCACCTTATAGGTACCGCCATCCCATTCGATCAATCCTTTAATATGTAAGGGAAATTTCAGTTCCTCAATATTCTGAATTTCCGATATTTCCCTGTCTATTGCTAAATTAGTATCGGTGGTCTGTCCGGGCAGGATAGGGAATGGTACTGAAAGGAGTTCAACCTTTTTCCTGTCAGCGTCTTTTACTATCACGCTGCCGAACGGACGGGCGTGGGCATTTCCCCGGTTATGCAGCCTGATCGCAAGTACTGTCTTTCCATCGCGCTTTTTTTTGATCGCACCTTTAAATTCGAGTTCAGGTTTCGCATTACCCACTTTAACATACACGATAACTGCAATTGCACCGGCAACAGGAACATCGAAACTTCCGAATTTCATCGCATCGATAGTCTCAGGGGCAGGTGAAATTACCACGGCAAACCTGCTCTCTCCATCCCGGACATCTCCAGGTATATGAACTTCAAAACGGTAACGCTTGACCCTTTTAGGAAGAAGCTTGAAAGTTCGCCGTTCTATCCGTGTCCATGGACGGCATGATGAAGCTGCCAGCGGTTTATCCGGGGGATGGATAACGACTCCGCCCTGCTTATCCAGTTCCCAGTCGGCTGTTCGAACCTGGTAAATTCCTGGAGCCATGTCTGCATTTTCAATTATGATAACCTCCCTTAGTACATCACCCGGCTTTCCCTTCAGCTCAAAATTCGGCGGGCTTATACGCACTGCAAACATAGCTGCTTGTGTTGCACAAGGCAAGGCCTGGATTGAAACTAAAAAAAGTATCAGTGATAAAAAAGCGGTTTGTTTAGTATAATTCAATTTCGTAAATAGGTGCATAGCGTAGTTTTCCGATCAGACGGTTTGCATCGACCTTAAGTGTAAATGTGAAAAAATCGGTCATAAGGGTGGAGTCAATAACTCCGTCAAAAATAAGTGCACGACTGCCGGGTATTATCGAACCCGAAGCGAATAAGCCTCTGGTTTTCCAGGTGAGCAAGAATCCCCCACTGCCATTGAATCCGTCAATTTGTTGGGAGAGAGTCAGGTAAATTCGGGCCCGCTTACCAATATAACTTGCTGTATCCAAACGAACTTCAACATCAGGCATGTGCGCTTTCAGCAGGAAAAATTCATCTTTACTTACATGGGATAAATTTTCCTGACATGCCCATTCGAATCGAACGTTAAATTGTTGCCGTGGAGACCGGGAATCGTCTAATATTTCAGCGGCCTGGCTTTTAAGTGAGAAAGCAATAAATATAAAAAAGATGAGACCAAGCCACACCTTAACTTTAGGCATTTTAGGCACTTTAGTTCACTTTAGTCACTTTTCTCTCCGAGCCGTAGGCTCTACCCTACGGGCAGGAAGCAGAGCCGGAGTCCGGGTTAGGTTAACCCATTAAAAATTATGGGACCGATACGGTATAAGTAACTCTCCCTGTATATACTCCATAAGGTACAACCTGGATATTATTATAATAAAATGTGTGCCAGTCTCTAACCAGCCATCTTGCACGAGTAGGCCCCAGTATGACCTGTGCGGGCGAGCCGTTAAAGTTTCCAGAGGGAATGTCTCCATCCCGCGCAGTCCAGCTGATATTTGTAAAGGAGATTGTGTTAGTGCCGTTGCTAAGCGGTGTTGATGAATCCACACTTATTATGAAATAGGTGCGTTGAGCGGCCCGACTAGTTGCTCGCCTGGCAGAGGCCTCTATGAGCACACTGTTTGGCGTACCCTCAACCAGTGTGCCGTCACCAACATGTGTAGCAGGAACATCGTGGGTGACTGTTGTCACACCTGTTTCAGCACCCACCCTAATCCTCACTTCGGCCGGTGGGCCCCAAAAGTTAAGCATAATCTCAGCATGTGCGATGGGCTGGAAGATAAAAATTATCAAAGTGATAAAAAAAAGAGGCCTCATCACAAAACGTCCTTTGCTCCAACCCATCACCAGAGCCGAACACGCTGCAGCGAAGCAAACACAACGGTGTTTAAATTTAATATGCCTTAAACATTGACACCTGAGATTAAGGAATGGCAGCGGTGTAAGTCACTCGACCACCATTTGCTAAACCACCGTAGGTGCCTGCTTCAGGTATAGTTGCCGGGTTGTCGTATGTATAAGTCCATTGAGCCTGTCTAACGGTAATGTTACCGGAGGTAGGCAGAATGCTTACCGAGTTTGAACTTGCATCGGACAAACTTGGTGCCGACAGATTTCCATCGTTTGTTGCTGTATTAATTTGGCCGTAGGAAATAGAATGTCCAGATCCATCAGTTAAACCGCTCCCGCCGCTGTTGTTAGTCTCGGTTATGTCAACACCGCCTGCATTGCTGACAAGTCTGACCGTTACAGTCCCGCTACCCACATCGCCACCTGTACCCGCTATGCCGGGAGTTGCGTTAGCTACTTGATCAGCTGTCGGGGCAAAGCCGATTTGATCGATAGCAGCACCGCTCGATCCGACTCTAAATAAAATGAATTGGGGAATTACAATTTGAAAATCGAGATTCACCGAAGCGCCGGTACCACTTGACTGGGCTGCAGCCCCTGTTGCAAAATCACTCTCCGCACTAGCTGGATTAGCATAGCAAAGCGCCACAACCATTACAAGTCCTAAGATAATAATTTTTGATATTGTTTTCATTTTTTCTTTCCTCCTTTCTTACTTTTTTAATAAATTTTCATTTAAATTTTGCTGATCCTGTTTTTATTTTCCGTTAAAGCAGCTAAAGTGTGTGCAAGGGCTGTGGCTGAAAACGGTTTTTGAACAAAATCATGTATCGTTGACTTATTTTTTATTGATAACTTCTCTCTACCGATCTTTCCGGAAATCAATACATTTGCTGTATCGGTTTGATAGATTGAAACGTGTTTAAAAAAATCTAAGCCATTCATTCCCGGAAGTTCAAAATCACTGATGATGATGTCAAAGTTATTTTTTTTCAACACGATCAACCCTTCTTCAGCAGATTCGACAGTCATTAAAAAACAACCCTTTATTAAAAATGCCATGCGCAAAGAATCTCTGACCAGCTCATCATCATCGATAAGCAATGTTTTCATATTTTTTATTTTGCCAAATGGACCCATTTTGTTCTCTCATTATTTCAATGGCATATCATTTTAATAGCATTTATCAGCACAGAGCGTGCCAAACCAGGAGAAAAGCACCTAATTCCTGTAATTACAGCAAGTTAAATTGATTCTGTCTATAAGCATACTTTAGTGATAGCAGGTGGTATTGTGTGAAATAACACAATCGACTGTGGAAAATGATCCAATTGTGTGAAAAAACCCAATGGGTAAATTGGCTCGGGTAAGAAGTGCTGGAGATGATAAAATAGGATTATTTTTTTCTGCGGTAACGGAATTTATCGCGGCTGAGCCCAAGAAGGCCGGCGGCCTTACTTTCATTGCCCTTTGCCATTTTAAGGGCTGAGTCGAAATAATATTTTTCAATCGATTGAAGGATTGAAGAGAGATCGATACCTGAGGCCGACAGGGGAGTATGAAATGACATGTCATCGGGAAGGAGTGCGTCTTTATCTATAGGGACATTTTTTAAACCGAGGTTTTCAAACTTTAACACCGGGCCATCCGACATCAGCACTGCCCGTTCAATAACGTTTTTCAGTTCTCGAACATTCCCGGTCCAGTGATAATTTTTTAGAACAGCCTCGGCATTGGATGAAATGCCGGTAAAAGTCTTTCCAAATTTCTTGCCGAACTCTATTAAAAAGTGTTGGGCTATAGGAATAATATCATCTCGCCGCTGGTTCAGGGAAGGAATCTCTATTTTAACAACGGCGAAACGGTAATATAGATCTTCTCTGAATTGGCCGTCTGCAATCATTCGGGACAAGTCTCTATTGGTAGCCGAAATAATTCTGGGCCGTACCCGATGTTTTGTGGTGCCGCCGACACGATAATACTCTCCTTCTTCAAGGAAACGCAGAAGCTTTGCCTGGGCAGTCAAACTTAAGTCTCCTATTTCATCAAGGAACAGTGTCCCCTGTTCCGCTTTTTCGACGAGACCTATTTTTCCGGATGCATCAGCTCCGCTAAAAGCACCCTTATCATAGCCAAAAAGCTCGCTCTCAATCAGTTCTTTAGGTATTGCCGCACAGTTGATACTAACCATTGGCCCTTTGAAACGAGGGCTTCTATAATGTATGGCCTTGGCGATCAGTTCTTTGCCGGTGCCTGTTTCTCCTATAATAATGGTGGAAGTATCAGGGCTTTCGGCTACTTTTTTTACAACCTCCATAATATCCTGAATGGCATTGCTCTCACCGATGAAGCAGGGCTGGTTTTCTTTGAGATACTTTTCATGGAGCACCTGGATCTCTTTTCGCATTGATATTGTTCCAAAAGCGACCCGTACATTAGTTATCAAAGCGTTCATCTTAAGCGGTTTTACTACGTAATCATAGGCACCGAGTTTCATGGCGTTAATAACCGTTTTAATATCCTCATAAGCGGTTATCATAATAATAATAACATCCGGATGGCGCTCCTTAATTACTTTTAGTGCCTCGATGCCACTCATACCAGGAAGCCCAATATCGAGAAGAATCAAATCAGGCGGACCGCTTTCCATGGCATCAATAGCTGTCTCGGCTGAAGCAAATGCCTGAACCTGATAATCCTTTTCAAGGGCTAATGCGACACCTTCCCTTGCCACCACTTCATCATCAACAACGAAAATTGAGTAATTCATCATCTCGGGTTCATCCTTTTTTCAGCTGGAAGTTCCATACTGAACTCAGCGCCCCCCAACTTGCTCGTTCCCACACGAATAGTTCCATTGTGATCAGCTATAATTCTCTGCGCAATGCTCAGCCCGATACCATATCCATCAGAATAGGTTGTAAAAAATGGATCAAATATTTTGTCTCTTAGCTTGATGGGCACACCACGTCCTGAGTCGGCGACACAAATAATAAGACTTTGATCCGCAAAATAAGAGGTAATTTTTATCATTTTTACGTTATCATCTTTGCTGATTGCCTGGGTCGCATTATTAATCAGGTTTAAAATTACCTGTTCTATTAAATGCGCATCTCCGTAGCAGTTCGGGAGATTTTCAGCCAGAGATGTCTCTACTTTTATGCCCATTTTGCGGAGTGTAACCAAAGAAAAGTTAATAGCTTCCAGCAGGGATTGATTTAGGTCTATTTTAGCCATTTTAGGTCTGTTTGGCTTGGAAAAATCGAGAACCCTTTTAACAACCGATTCAATTTTATTCGATGCAACCTGGATTTGTCCGGTTATCTGTTTCATCATTGGAAGGTTACCAGGTTTAAAAGTGTCGGCATCACAAAGATCTTCCAGAGTGAACAGATAGGAGTTAATGCCGGTTAGCGGATTTCTTATTTCATGGGCGATGCCGGCCGCCACCCGCCCCAATGAAGCCATTTTGTGCTTGATCATGACCAGATGTTCCAGTTCCTTTGGCCTGGTAATATCCATCATGTTAACCAATATCGCATCCTCACCAAGATATTTAAATGCGCTCGCACGGCACTGCACCCATCTCATATCCGTCCGATCACCAAATTTACCTGAGGGGCTAAACCTGAAGTCTATCTGAACCGTTTGGGCATTACCAGAAAGGACGATTTCATATGCCTTTTTGACTTTAGTAATGTCATCAGAATGAATATATTTAAAATCTGAAATTTCAAATGAATCGGATAGATCACCGAATAAGTTGTGTTGTTCTGGATTTTGATAGACAATCTTATTATTTTGAATAATAGAAATACCAATCAATGAATTCTCAACCAGATTGCGAAAGCGCTCTTCACTTTCTTGCAAGGCGATTGCAGAAAGCTTGCGATTTATTATTAGTCTTTTGTAATCGAGAGCATTCGCGGTTGCTTTTAACAATTCCTCTTTCTCGATAGGCTTTCTAATATAATCGTAAGCCCCCTTTCTCAATGCCTCTATGGCTGATTCAATGGTAGCATAGCCGGTAATTATAATGATCATGGTTTCAGGGCTTTGGCATTTAATGTGATCCATTACCTGATAGCTTTTTAAATCAGGTAAAATCAGATCGAGCAAAACAAGGTCATAACTATTTTGGGCAACTTTCTTCAAAGCTTCACGGCTGCTATCAGCCGTTGCGACTTGATAGTTCTTTGTAGACAGTAACTTTTGTATATAATTGCAGATATTAGGTTCATCATCCACAATGAGGATGTTGGGGATATAAGACATTATCTCCTCCACTGAAAATTTTATCTATAGTATATTCAATGTTATTCACTTAAGATTGGATATTGGCGCAAAAGGAATATTTTTTTCAGTGCCATAAATTTATCTTGTTATCCGGATGTCGAAGGTTGGACATTATTAATAACCTATGAATTTAATTGATATTGATAAGAAGTCACTTGATGAAAGCGTATGGAGCAAAAAGATCGAATTGTGTACCGCTTGCAACATAACCACAAAATATGGAACACGACTGTAACCGGTCAAGATTATTATTCAGATATCAATAACAAACCAGATCGTCAACCCGCAAAATTTCACCGGGGTCTAATTTAAAAGTTGACATGATCCAATCGATCATTATATTGTAATACTTATTATTATCGATGGAGGTATTGTCGTGCAAACAGTCACTGTATCACCAAAATATCAAGTCGTTATCCCAAAAACAGTAAGGGAATCTTTACAACTTCGCCCCGGACAAAAAATGCAAGTCATAGAATATGAAGGACGAATCGAGTTTATCCCGGAAAGAGATATTGCAGAACTTCGCGGATTCCTAAAAGGTATAAACACGGAATTCGAGCGGGAAGAAGATAGAATATGAATATCGTCGATTCTTCCGGATGGCTCGCATACTTTGCAGACGAACCAAACGCGAAACATTTCCTGATTCCTTTGAAAGATACGGCTTCCCTTGTAGTCCCAATAATAACAATTTATGAGGTCTTCAAGGTTGTTCTTCGGGAATCTACTGAAAATGATGCGCTTCAAGCAGTTACTGCCATGCAAAAAGGTGCGGTTGTAGCTTTATCATTCAAGCTGGCAATTTCTGCCTCAAAGCTCAGCCTGGAACATCGTCTTCCAATGGCAGACAGTATCATCCTCGCAACGTCGCAGGCATTCAACGCTAAAATTTGGACTCAAGATTCAGATTTCAAAAATATTTCCGGGGTGAAGTATTTTCCGAAAAAAACAACCCATACCTAACTCCCGGAGACCTTCGAAAAATGTTCAATTTTGCCTGCCCAGGTTAATTCGTATTTAATATTTAACCGGGGTTCAAGTCCAAGGAAGGCGATAATTTTAACCACCCCAGTACGATCTATCGGACCTACGGGGCAGGCAGGAATACATTGAGTATTTCGAGGATTAAAATTTGAGCCTGACGCCGGAATTGGGCAAAAGAGGGCGTTTTTCAAAGGTCTCTATAACTGATAACCTATTTTTTAGCCCTATACCGATGCTTTTTACATTTAACCTTTCACTTTTCACATATTATCTATGAGCAATGAACTATCAAAATTTAATCCTCCTGCCATTTTGGCGCCGGCCGGAAACAAGGCTTCATTTCTGGCCGCCCTGGCAGCAGGGGCCGACGAAATATACTGCGGGCTAAAACAATTTTCAGCCCGCATGGAGGTCAAGAATTTTTCACTCGAGGAACTTGCGGCTCTGACTCGGTTGGCCCATGCCAAGGGAACCAAAGTCCATGTGGCGATAAACTCCCTGTTAAAGACCGAGGATCTGGACAGGGCAGGAACCCTTCTCAAGCTACTCGACCGATGGGTAAAACCCGATGCTCTAATCATTCAGGACCTATCCCTTTTACAAATAGCCAGGCAAACAGGTTTCTCGGGCAAACTCCATTTATCTACCCTGTCCAATGTAAGCTTTGCGTCAGCCCTTAAACTTGTTAAAAAAAAATTCCGGGTCCACCGGATCGTTCTTCCCAGAGAACTGAACATAGACGAAATCAAGTCCATGGCCTCGGATTGCCCCAACGGTCTGGACCTGGAACTATTTATAC
>JGI24024J18818_10001214_pt1 | contig 10499 bp, 6 predicted proteins | sample Cruoilmetagenom2_FD_18818 | JGI IMG/M metagenome (IMG submission 18818) | reverse complement strand
TCATAGGCGGAAAGCCAGCCGTCATCGATGGTTATCACTACGGATTTTTCGGGGATCTGAGTTTTGAAATCGAGAAAATCAAAAAATTTTTCCATCGAGATGACATGGTATCCTTTGTCTTTCAGCAGCTTCATCTGGGCTTCAAAGGCAGCGCTTGTAACGATCATTTTAGAAAATTTGTTTTCTGAAAAGTCGTGATAGGAGAGGACCGGCACCGTCTGGTATCGGTCTGATGTCAAACCACCGACCTGATAGGGTTTCGTAGGGATGATCAACTCCTGGCCGGCCTCAATGGTGTCGATCCGGTTAAAGCCGGCGATCATCCATCCCAGGGAAGGATCTTGCAAGTATTTGGCCGCCAGGGCCTCAAAGGTGTCCCCAGGCTGGGCGACAACAGGGATAAAGTCGGGAAGAGTTGGCTGGGGCGTGGCTTCAACCGTTACCTGCGGCCCTGCGCAACCCCCGGTGAATGCCAGAAGCAGAATGAAACCGATCAATAATAAAAAAGTATGATGAGAATTAGTGCTTTTAACCTTCATGTTTGTTCTCCTGATAACCATCATCCGGTTCATTTATTCCCAACACCTGATATACTTCGACCGGCTCCGATTTGCCTTTTACGTTTTGGGATGGCAGTGTTTCCGTGGTGACCAGATCCGCCACCAGCTCAAGCGTGTTTTTGCTGATTAAAACTTTCCCCGGCCCGGCGATGTCGGTAATCCGGGAGGCGATGTTGACGGTGTCGCCGATAACCGTGTATTCGATCTTCGTATCGGAACCAAGGTTTCCGGCGACTAACGTACCTGAATTGATTCCGATGCCGATCCTTGTCAGGAGCGGGTTCCGGCTGTCGTCCCTGGAACTCAATTCCTGCTGCATGCCCATGGCGGCCCTGACCGCGCGCTCGGCATGATCCTCTTCAAAGATCGGAATGCAGAAAACACCAAGGACCGCATCACCGACAAATTTATCGATATATCCGCCATGTTCCAGTATATGCCGGGTGACGATTCGGAAATATTCATTGAGGGACTCGACCACCTCTCCCGGCTCTCTCTTTTCGGCGAAACGGGTAAAACCTCTCACGTCGGCAAACAAGATGGTCGCTTCCGTGTGGGTTCCCTGCAACCAGGATTCTTCCGGATTGGCAAGAATGATGTTAAGCACTTCGGGACTCACGTATCGCCCGAAGGATTTGGTGATCAGGAATTTCTTCCAGAGTTCATGGGACATGTAATTAAACGCTGAGGCTAGATCACCAAGTTCATCCCGCCGGACCAGGTCAATCTTGAATTCATAGTTTCCCCTGGCGATCTCCTTTGCAGCCAGAACAAGCTGATAAATCGGACGTGAAAAACCGATGCCGAAAAAGATGGCAGTGGATATCCCCAGCGTGATGATTAAAAGGCTCAGAATGATCAATGACTTGGTTGCCTTGCGGGTCTGCTCACGGATGAAATCAAGAGAGACCCCCACGTTGACCGCCCCCAGCACTTTATCCATAAAAGTAACCGGCTGGGAAACATTTAGAATATTCGTGCCGGAAGGCGATTGATAATTATAATAGGTAATAGAATCTTCCGTTTTCTTTCCTTCCGCATTTTCCAGGTAAGGGAGGGTGCTCCCGATTTTATCGGGATCGGTATGGGCTTTTATCACCTGCTCGCGATCCACGATAATCGCATAAAGGAGGCCCTCAACGGATGTGGCTTCTTTGATCAGGGTGTTCAGTTTTAACGTGTCGTCATTTACAAGGGGAATTCTCGCGCTATTGGTAAAATATCTCAGGGATATTTTACCTACCTTCAATGTCTGTTGATACAGCACCTCCTTTTGCCGGTGCAGAATGACAAAGCTCAAGATCAGGACGGTGAGCCAGATGGCAAAGGTGATGGCAACGGCAAACTTGATGCTGATCGGCATTCTGAGGTTCGAAATTCTGTGTCGCCAGCTGAGCGGTCTGCGCTTGATACGATCTTCAATATCTTCCGAGAGGGATGACACCTGGATGTCATAATGCTTTTCAATGGTTTCGATGATATCCTGTTCTTTGGCATAGCCCTGATCAATGAGGATCTTGCCGAGCTTTTCCTGATTCAGCCTCTGGATGTCCAGGGCTTTCTGTAACTGGCTGACCGTGATGACATTGTCCTTGAGCAGCGCCTCTCCCAGGAGCAATTTGCTCTCGTAATCGGGTTTGCGGAATATATTGGTCAGCGCGTCAATCGTTTTCATCCGGTTTTCCTAACGGTTAAGACGGTTGGCTGAGTCAATCCTCGTTCACTTTCACCTTAAGCGCCCAAAAGGTTTTGAAAATGGTTGATTTTAGGAAGGTATAGGTCCTGCTCGATCAGGCAACGCCTTGATTATAATGGCCTTGACCATACACAGAATGGTTAAAATTGTCCACTATTTAAGTTCAATCGATATCTGCCGGCGAGACTCTGCCGATGCGCGGGGGGTATTGATCTGGTATCGGAATAAAAGTGAGTTAACCTTTATTCCGGGATTCCTGCCTTGCGAAGTGCAGCAATCTCAATCATACGGTTTTATCCATCTTCAGTGGTGGGCCTTTTTCATCGGTATCTTCTCATAATAGTTTCGTTTCAGAACAATATCGGGGGCATACACGATTCTGTTAGATGACCGTTCAATGGCTTTTTCTCACGGTAACTCAGTGATGAGCTTTCGGTATTCATTCTCGGTAAATACCCTGAACGTTTCCGTTCGGATTGCACCCGCTGACCCGATAGTTATTGCGGCTTTGGTTGCGGTTTCATCATCGGGTGCTTCCGAGATAACCACGGCATCATACCTTCCCATTGCCAGATAAAACGCCTTTAACTCTGCGCCCAACGATTTAAACAACTCTTTGGCAGCATCGAGCCTGGCAGGACTTTCTTTCATGTTTTCCACGCCCTTTTGTGTATAACTTAAAAGACTAATATATGTATTCATCGGTGTACCTCCTTTCCGATTTCAACAATTGTATGCCCCCGGATTTTTTTCAGGATTGAAAGTCAGGCCCTCTGGCCAGGATTCTTTACTATCTCGGATACCATTTGCACCGACAATGTATCCACCCCGAATCGCGGGAGTTCGTCAACGAAATTCCAATGTATTCCTGAACTACAAGCTTTTTGAGCTTTGGCCCCACTTGTTTTGTTGTTAAATATTTTTTATCCGGCTTACCATTTTTATCGACGACTGTGATTTCCCATTTCCCCTTTTTCTCATATGCTCTAATCCGCCACTCATATACACGGTTTTTCATGATGATGCTCCTTCTTTTAATGTGTTTTTAGCCAAGCAACCTAATTTTAGGACATTCTCCAACTTTATTTTCGATTGGATCGACCACCTCCTTCCTTGAGTTGCAGGATTATCATCAAAACGACAGCGTTACCTTGGCCAGCAACATAAAATTCGGATAAATCTGTATCGCCGTCGTTTGCGGGTCCTGGTAGTTGAAGCTGGCATCAAAAAGGTTTTTAGCCTCTAAAGAGATGCGCCCGTATCTTTTGGGCAGGCGATAGGAAATCCCCACGTCCACCACCCAGAAATCATCCTGACCATGGGTGGGTTCATTGAGAAAATCGATGAATTCCCCCTCCTGATCAACATAGGTGGCCGCTATCTCGGCACCGAAACCCAATGGATGAAAAAACCTGAGGCCGAACGGTAACCGCAACGTTTTAAGTTCATGTAAATAATCGGCTGCTGAGAATTCTGGATCTCTTTCGAGCTTTTCGTAATAAAATCCGCCGCTGGCGGTCAGCATTCGATGCAATATCCAGTACAGATATACGCGTGCGGTGTTCTCTTCCCAATCGGCGTCTCGAATGATAAGCCCAGGTGGCGCAGGGGGTGGTGCAAAATCAAGGTACGGGACCTCCAGATCCCTGCGGGACCATTCTGCTCCAGCAAAAAGCGAGCGCCCAATCTTTTGGTCAATCCCGATGCCGTAACGCCATATGTCGCTGCCGTTGGCATCATCAAAGTACTGGTTGAATCCAGCCACCTGAGTCGGTTCGATGGTTTGATCGGCAATCAAGTCGCGCTTGAACACCCGAAAGGCGGCGGCACGCAGAGTAGTCTCACGAAGCGGTTTCCACATCAGCCCAAACTTGGGGTTGAATTGATCCGAGTCAGTCAACTCACCTTTGTAATCATTGTAGCTGGCTCCCAGTGTCCAGGTTAAGTTTTGAGGGTATCGAAAGGTGGTATACAGATATGCATTACCATGGCGCGTATCGTTTACCTGGTCAATGGACGGTAAAAAAGGCAAATCATATCTAACTTGTTCCTCTTCTTCCATATCGTAATACCCGCCGCCCAGAGTAATATCGATATATTCGGAGTTGAACAAATAGGCCGTTTCGGCGATGTATGCGGTCTGATCCAGGGAGATGTCGATTCCCTCGTCCTGTGTATGGGCGGGCCCACTCTGACGCATGAAGGAAAATAAAAGGTTAGAAAATGGCGTCATACTGTGCCGCGCGCCGACCCTGATCGTGCGAATCTTGTCTTCATTTCTTTCAGATGGCCAAAACAACTCCGGGTCAAATCTTAGGACCGAATCTCCCCATAGGGATTCTTTATACCGATATTCCGCCTGTATGCTGGTTTTTGGAGTGATGCTTACTTGTGCGAAGGCGTTGTAGATATCGTGTTCCTGGTCGTTGTTATCCCGGAACCCGTCGGTTTCAAAGTGAAACTGGCCGACCGAAAACGAGCTGCGGTTCCAGAGCCCGGCCACAACCAGGTCGTTTCCCCATGTGCTTTTGCTGCCGGCCACTCCATCTGTTTGCAGGGCAATGCGGTTGCGGTTAAACAACGGCGTAAATTCGTTAAAACTCGTCTGAGCCGGACCTACTCCTTCCAAAGCGAAAAGGTCGCTTTCAAACAGTTGTGGCTGTAAGGGTGAAATATTGATTGGCTGCAAAAGCTGGCTCTGTAAAAGCTCGCTGACCCTTGCTATTTCATGGCGGGGTAAAGCAGCATATGTATCGGCGAGCAGGCGGTGGGCCGAGTAGTTGGCAGGGTCGGTATTAACCGATCTCCAGGTCTCTACAAGGGCCAGTTCTTCAAACCCCAGATCACGATATATTCTACCCAGGCTGGCACTGCGGGCAGCGAGGTCTTCATCGAGGAGTAATTTTGAGCGGTATACGGCTCGGTTGTCATTTTTCTCGATGGATTCCTGGAGATCATAAAATGCTTCAACCGGCCGGTTTTCAGTTTGCTTGCGAATGGCGTCATAAAAATACGGCGTTGGATCATTGGGGTCGAGCTCTTTGGCAACCGCATATTGCCGGGCGGCCAGGTCGTTCTTTTTTTCCTCGTAGAACGCCTTTCCAAGGTAACTGCGGACAAGAGCATTGCCGGGATCAAGGGCGGCGGCGATTTCGATTTGCACCCGGCCTGCTTTTAAATCGCCTTCTCTGATCAGGGCCAGACCCAATCCTAGTCTGGGCAAGGGATCAGCCTGATCGAATACGATGGCTTTCTGGAAAGCCTCCTTGGCATTTTGTATTTTAATCTGAGAAATATAGGCATATCCCAAAACGGTCTGGGTGCGGCTGATGTCTGGAGACAGGGCGGCAGCTTTTTCAGCCGCGGATAAGGCGTTATCCAGATAGCCGGTGGCCAGCCACAATTCAGAAAGCCGCGCCCATACGAGTGCATTTTCAGGGTTGTCAGCCGCAGCCGATTGCATGGTACCCCGGGCAATCTCAACGTTAAAAAACGCCTGCTGAACGTATCCCAGGGCCAACTTGGCCGGAGATGAAGTGGGGTTACTCGCGATGGCCTTTTCGGCCAGCGTCCTTGCGTCTTCCTTCCGGTGTAACGTGAGGGCGATAATGGCATTGAGTGCCAGCGCATCGCTATTGCCCGGATCTTCATTTAACACGCGGGTTAAAATATCCTGTGCTTCCGTCACCTGTCCGGTTTGAAGTAATTGACTCGCGGAGTATAAGTCTTTTTGTGTGCCGGATCCTTCCGGAGTTCCGATCGAGGGATAGTACAGCGACCAGTTGACGGCATCCCTGGGTCGCATGATCGTTATCATAGAAGGCGCCTGATCTTTGGTCGTGATAGCGGTTTGCCCGCCGGTAAGCAGAAGTTCGCCACTATCGTTAAACGTTCTCACCCTGCCCCGGAACACGCTGAAATAGGTTTGGGATGCTTCCACGCGAACAAAAAACTCGGTTCCTTCGACGGTGGAATTGACAAAAGGTGTCGCCACTTTGAGGCTTCGGGGAACTCGGCTGAAAAAGTGAACAGCGCCCTTGATCAGCCTGAGCAGCAGGGTCCTGGACTTTTCTTCCGCTTTTACGGTGATGGTCGTATTTTCATCCAACCGGATAACCGCTTCATTCCGAAGAACCAGAGCGGCCCGGCTTTTTTCCAGGATCCGAATCATATCGCCCGGACAAAAGCGATCTTCAAGCTTGATATTTTTCCACGTCGAAACACCGACCCGTTGCACCTGTACATTGCCTTGAACGGATACGGCCCTGGCCACCCACTGCTCACAATCGGCGGCCATGGCGGGTTTCGATCCCATCAGGACTACCAGTAAACAGCCGGAAAAGATAAAACTTGAGATCCATTTTGCGTGATTCAATTTGGAACCTCCTTCCTGCAGTCGATTCAACCCGGAGAAGCATGAACCATGCGGTTCACCTATTTTTTTGCAGCAATCACGACGCCATTCCAGCTTGTGCCCGGCGGCGTCTCCCGCAGGTTGTGGCACATGCTTGAATAAAACAACGTCGGGCCGTCATCGGGGAATCGTTTTAAAATACGATCAAAGACCTGAAGCGCTTTTTCCCATGAACGATCCAGATAGGCGTTTAATCCGTCGGCAAACATCCGGGCTAAATATTTCTGCCGGTCGGTGGCGTTTTCGAAACCCGCAAGCAGTTCGAAAACTTCCACCGGCTCTGATTTGCCGCTGAGAAGAAAGGTGCCCACCCTTCGCTTCAAAAACCCGCTCACTTCCTGGAGGGCATCGGCGGAAACCAGTGTGTAGGTCCGTAGATGCTTGTTGAGATTTTCGATTCGCGAGGCCGTGTTCACGGCATCACCGGTTGCCTTATATTCATAGTGGTTCCCGGCGCCGACATTTCCGAGATGGACATGGCCATAATGAACACCTATTCGCGTGGGAAGATGTACCGGTAACTCGCTGTTTCTCCAGAATTCCGACAGGGCGGCACAAATCTGCACAGCTGATTCACAGGCACGATAGCGGGACGAAATTTCGGGCTCTTTGGTGGTCCAAAGAGCCATCATGGAATCGCCTGCCAGATCCGATATGATTCCCCCATTTTTCTGGACCGGCTCGAAAATCGTTTTGAAATATTGATGCATCAGCTGGCTGAGAGATTTCGGATCGGTTTTTTCTGAAAACGAAGTGTATTTTTCCAAATCCGTGCATAAGATGGCGCCATGCACCATTTGACCACCGGCGGTCACCGTCCCTCTTTCAGTTGCAATCTGGTTGACAACCTCCGGTGGCAAATAAAACTTAAACGCATGCTGAATGGCTTTTCGTTCTTTATTGACATCGGTATATCGAATGAGTACCCCGACAACGAACGCCAGTGGTGCTTGAAAAAATATAACCGTAAACACCGGTAGCCAGATGCCGCCGGACCTGAAATAAAATCTTGTAACTAGAAGATAGAAGAAACAGAAGGTGATCACACCGGCGGCTGAAGCGATATTTGAGGAAAAGCTACAAAGCAGCATAAGTAGACCACCACAAAGAAGCAACACTCCGACCTGTAAATACGGCGATAATGGACGGACCGGTTTGTTTTCTAAAATGTTCGCAAAGGCCGTCGCGGCAATTTCCACGCCGTTTAAGTCTACTCCATCGGATTGTGAATAAACGGTATAAAACCCGTCTGTTTTGGTCGGGACCTGTCGCTCCGACATTCCAATAAATACGGCCTTGTCTTTAAATTCCGATAAATCCGAAACCATCCAGTCATTTCCTTTGCGAGAGATCAACTGGTGATAGGAAATGGTACGAACCGTTCCCGGGGGGCCGTAGTAATTGAGAAAATGGCTGTCGGGAGCAGCATACATTCGGATCAGTCGATCCAGGAGCAGCACCTGCTGTTTTTCAGATGCCCCGGCGGAAGCTGGTGTTTTTTCGATCAGGGTATCGACCAGGCCTGGATCGGCCTCGAACTTGTCCCGGATCATCCGGACAATCCGCTCAACCCTTCCGGATGCCAACAGCAATTGATCATTTAGCGGTAATTCATCAATGCGAAAGCCGGTTTGCCGGAGCAGTTCAACCAGTTGGCCATAGGCCTCCCGGGCAAAAATCTGAAAGGTAACGATGGGAAGCGACGGGGTGTTGCCCGCATCGGCAATAAACGTCCAGTAACGGCTTACTTTCACCGGCACCTTGGGAATTGGAAACGGTGCCGAGGCGGCGGACGCATCCTTTAGCAGATTAATGGGCTGAACCAGTTTTCTGATCTCAAACTGTCCGGTCGATTGCCTGGAACCCGAATGGCCTGGAATTTTCTCTTTTATCATCAGCTCGACCAGGGCGACATTACCGGCTGTTTTTATAGACTCGGCCAGGGCCCGGTCATGGCTTTCATCTCGTTTTTCCTTGAAAATAATATCAAATGCGATGACCTTCGCTCCGACCCCGGCAAGGTGTTTGAGGAATTCTGCATGGAGAGATCGGGGCCATTGTTCAAATTTGGTTGAAAGCTTGAGTTGACGGGCGGATTCCTGATCGATTGCTATGATTGCCACCTCCGATGGCGGTGTTCGGGCACCCCGGAGCTTAAAGAGAATACTCAACCCCAGGTTTTCTTCAAGGTACCGTCCTGCCGGGGACAAACAGAGGATCGTTCCCGATATAATTATTCCTGATCCCAGAAGCAGGGTTTTGAAAAGCCTGGACATGGCAAATCATTCGCATCAAAAACAAAAGGTTTAAGTCCGTCTTGACTCTAAAGAAACAGGTCCGAGCGAAATTGCAGAATCGAAGTTTTTTAAAAGCAAAATAAATTCTACAGGTGTTCTAAATGTAACAAGAAAATTAGATGGTGCTTTAAGTTGCTAATAATTTAATTGAAAACGTCTTGACAAAAAATATCATTGAAAGGAAATGGACCTCTATACCAAAATAATGACAAATCCGGTTTAGGGTGTCAAGCACTATTTAAAATTGAATCGATTCAATTTGTTTCTGAATCCAGAGGTTTGCATTTCAAAGGCCTCGTTACGGAATGCCGTATTCATTCGACCCGGCCCTGAGGTTACAATTTGTTACAACTTGTTACGCGGGAGAAAAGCATCGGGTGACATTCTGTCTTATTATCCGGTTCAGGGTAAGAAAAATCATTATCCATTAACCTGAAACGAAAAAGGAGGCAGACATGAAAAAGAAAAGTTTGATCAAAGGCGCAANTGTGGCCGGAGTGACTGGATTAGTGGTTATCGCCTTGCTGGGCGGAATTTTCGTGGGATGTGGACATCGTGCATATCATTCCGGATCTCAAGATCCGGGGATGCATGTCGAATGGCTCAGTGAAAAGATCGCCGATCGGCTGGAATTGACAACGGACCAGAAAGCCCGGTTGGAAGAAATCGTTACTGATTTACACGAAAAGCGCCAAGAGGGGCAGGAATGGCGTAAATCCGCGCGGCAGGATGTAATCAATCTGGTTCGTCAAGAGCAAATCGAGCAGAAAGACATCGACCGGTTGGTTGACATGCATCGGCAGCGCATGGACAAGTTGATCACTTATTTAAGTGGCCAAATCATCGAATTTCATGCTCTTTTGACCCCGGAACAGCGTGAGAAGCTGGCCGGTGAAATCGAAAAACACGAGCCGGGTCACTGGCGTCAGTGCCGGTATAAGAAATGGTAACATTTGACAAATACCTGAAAGACATGAAAATAATAGCTAAATCAGTAGCCTTTTACCTGACCCCTAAAGCGAGGCACGAATGGCCGAAACGCTCCTGATCATCGATGACGATGAAAAGCTGAATCGCCTGCTAAAAAAGTTCATGGCCGATTTCGGTTTCACGGTACATGCGGCGACCTATCCGCAAGACGGATTTAAAAAGATCCGGCGGTTTTCGCCGGATCTGGTCATTTTGGATGTGATGCTGCCGGGCATGAATGGCTTTGAAGTTTGCAAGAAAATTCGCCAGTTCAGTACAGTCCCCATCGTTATGTTGACCGCCCGGGGAGAGCTGATGGACAAGGTAGTAGGGCTTGAGCTGGGTGCCGACGATTACCTGCCCAAACCCTTTGAACCCCGGGAGTTGGTGGCCCGGATCCAGTCGGTGCTTCGCCGAACACAAAATATCGGTAAAAGCCAGGTCCAGACCTACGGTCGACTGACTATGGATTTCGCCGGTCGTAAAATCCAACTGGATGGTGAACCGGTGATCCTGACCACGAATGAATTCACCGCCCTCGCACTTCTGGTAAAAAACGCCGG
>JGI24024J18818_10001211_pt1 | contig 10509 bp, 8 predicted proteins | sample Cruoilmetagenom2_FD_18818 | JGI IMG/M metagenome (IMG submission 18818) | reverse complement strand
AATGCACCATCCATTACGTATGAAATAGATGGCGAGCAATACATCAGTATATATGCTGCTGGTAATGCACTTGCAGGTAGTAAGCATGGGGATAAGATATACACATTTAAATTAGGTGGAAATTTACCGGAAGGTCAAGTAAATAAGTTTCCAGCCAAAAACACTAAACCAGCGGAAGAATCTACTGCAGAAGATACAGTGAGTGCAGATGCAGGGCTTACTGGATATAAAAATAGTTGTATAGCTTGCCATGGTGATCAAGGTGCAAATGGTCATAATGGTCCAAACTTACAAAATAGTACACTAGCAGAAAATAAGGAAGAAGTACTTGACCGCATAACAAATGGTAAAGGTGCTATGCCAGCATTTAAGGATACACTTACAGCTGAAGAAATAGAAGCAATAGCGGAATACGTAGCAACTGTGGTTTCTCCTTTGGGAGATTAATTATAACAAGAACCAGTCATCCTTGGATGGCTGGTTTTATTTTGTGGTGACGGATTGTCATAGAACTCCAAAAAATTTGCGCAACATTCTAAATGCTATTCGCAACTTCGGACCGTTTAACCGCAACATCTAACCGCATATACGCAACATAAGTACCAGGAATCGCAACATCATCACAAATCTATCCAGACCCTCTTTCCGAACCCTATTTAGAGAGGATTACTTGCAAAGAAAAAGGGTAAATAGTGTATACTTAGTTCAATAGTTATGAAGAAGGGGATTTTTATGAAAAAAAATTATCCAGATGATGGGTTAGCATTACATACCGATTTATATCAAATAAATATGGTAGAGGCCTACTGGGCAGATAATATGCATGAACGAAAAGCAGTGTTTGAATTGTTTTTCCGTAAGCTTCCGTTTGGCAATGGATATGGTATTTTTGCGGGACTAGAAAGATGTTTGCATTATTTACGTAATTTTCACTTTACCGACAGTGATTTAGAATATTTACAAGAAGAGCTTGGATACAAAGAAGATTTTATTGCGTATTTGCGCACGATTCGTTTTACGGGGAATGTCTATTCGATGGTAGAAGGCGAGCTAGTATTTCCGAATGAACCGATTATTCGCATTGAATCTACACTTGCAGAAGCGCAACTAGTAGAAACAGCGTTGCTTAATATTGTCAATTATCAAACGTTAATAGCTACAAAAGGGTCTCGTATCAAACAAGTGATTAAAGATGAAATTGCCATGGAGTTTGGTTCAAGACGAGCGCAAGAAATGGATGCGGCTATCTGGGGTACTAGAGCTGCATACATAGGTGGGATAGATGGTACTAGTAATGTTCGTGCTGGGAAAAAGTTTGGAATTCCAGTGTCAGGAACACATGCTCATTCGTTAGTACAAGCTTATAAAAATGAATATGAAGCTTTTCATTCTTATGCGCAGCGTCATAAGGATTGCGTATTTTTAGTGGATACATATAATACATTGAAAACAGGAGTCCCTACAGCTATAAAAGTAGCGAAAGAACTTGGTGATAAGATTAACTTCATCGGTATCCGATTAGATTCAGGAGATATTTCATTTTTATCGAAGGAAGCAAGAAAAATGCTGGATGAAGCTGGTTTCCATGATGCGAAGATAGTCGTTTCTAATGATTTAGATGAATATACGATTCTTAACTTAAAAGCACAGGGAGCCAAGGTTGATAGCTGGGGAATAGGTACTAAGCTAATTACAGCGTATGATCAACCGGCACTTGGAGCAGTTTATAAGATTGTTTCGATTGAAAATGAAGCAGGGGTGATGGAGGATACGATTAAGATTTCTTCTACTACTGAAAAAGTTACAACACCTGGTCAGAAAAAACTATATAGAATTATAGATAAAGAAAACGGTAAAGCAGAAGGTGACTATATTACGATGCATGATGAAGATCCAACACATGAAGAACGTTTAAAGATGTTCCATCCAGTGCATACATTTGTTTCTAAATTTGTAACGAATTTTGAAGCGAGAAATTTACATGAAAAAGTGATTGAAAATGGTGAAGTTATCTATAGTATTCCTGAGCTATCTCAGGTCCGACAATTTGCACACGATAACCTTGATCTCCTATGGGAAGAGTATAAACGCTCTCTAAATCCAGAGGAGTATCCAGTGGATTTGAGCCAAAAATGTTGGGACAATAAAATGCGCAATATACAAGAAATCAAGGAAATGGAACATGATATTATTGATGAAAATGGAGGTAGGTATTAATGTCAGCTAAACAACAAGAAATAATAGCAGAGTTAAAAGTGAAGCCAACCATTGATGTACAAACAGAAATACGTATTAGTATTGATTTTATGAAGGACTATTTAAAAAAGCATCCGTTTTTGACTAGCATGGTTTTAGGGATTTCAGGAGGTCAAGATTCTACATTAGTAGGAAAACTTGCACAGCTAACAATAGATGAATTAAACACAGAGTTTGGTGATGATAAGTATTCATTTATAGCAGTAAGTTTGCCATATGGTGTTCAATTCGATGAAACAGATCGTCAGGATGCATTGGATTTTATCAAGCCAAGTAAACGTGTAACGATCAATATAAAAGAAGCGGTAGATGCTAGTGATAAAGCTTTGGTAGAAGCGGGTATTATCCTCTCTGATTTTGCTAAAGGAAATGAAAAAGCTCGTGAACGAATGAAAGCTCAATACTCTATTGCCGCTATGCATAATGGGGTCGTACTTGGTACTGATCATGCGGCCGAAGCAGTAACAGGTTTCTATACAAAATACGGTGATGGCGGGGTAGATATCACTCCAATATTCCGCTTGAACAAGCGTCAAGGAAAACAGATACTCAAGGAATTAGGATGTCCTGAGCATCTATATACGAAAGTTCCTACAGCTGATTTGGAAGAAAATAGACCAGCGCTACCAGATGAAGTAGCGCTTGGAGTAACATACGATGAAATTGATGATTATTTAGAAGGTAAAACGGTATCGAAGGAAGCTCAAGAGAAAATCGAAGGCTTTTATGATCGATCTATGCATAAGCGTCATTTACCAATCACCATTTTTGATGACTTTTGGAAATAATAACGAAGTCTGATTTATAAAGTTTATATTAAAATAATATTTGTTTTTGTATAGAAGAAAGAGCTTGGAATTTCCTAGCTCTTTTTTTGCAGTCTTTTTATTAAAGAGCATGTTAGTTAAATAAGGAAAAAATAGTGTTTTACTTTTCGCTCAATCTTTTTAACAATTCAATAATTTGATCATTTTGTTCACTTGTCTTTTTTATCTTCACTTCAATAGCTAAGCAAGTTATAGCTATTACAATAACACCAACTGTTATAAATAAACCCATTTTTTATTCCTCCTTACGCCCTCTGTATGACAACATCCGTTACTTCAAGAAGTAAAATATTATTGATTTCTAAAGTCATATTTATCTCTTTTCACATCTAACGTATGTCCATTAATATCTACTGTATTATTATCTATCCAAGAAATGGTTGCGGTATCTTCTCGATTGTTCCAATAAATATTTTTAGTTTTATTATCTTTATCATTAAATACCAACTCTCCACGAACAGAATATGCCGTTGTTGCTCCCCCATTGGTGACATATGCTTTTAATGTATACTTTCCATCAGGTGATATCTCTTCTGTTAGATATTCTCCTGAAGGTAACCTATTCATATCAAAGAAAGCCCAATAAACTCCATATCCGATAAATCCAACGAATAACAAACCAATAATTATGAATACCTTCAACAATGTATTAAGTTTCTTTTTCTTATATTCAACATTTGATTTATTATGCTCCAAAGTCAAATCCCCCTTTCGTTTGAGTTATCTAAAAATTCGAACCACTTGTAATAATACGTTAAACGAACCGATAAAGTTTCCCGTACATAAGAATGCTTATGGTACTGGTTATCCGTATAGTTTCCAATATTTCGTGCTTTCTAATTGTACTTAAGGCAAATTTTGGGTATGCTTATACCGTATTGTATAAATTTTCACGCAAGTTAATTTATAGGTGATTTTAGGGGGAGAATGATGAGAGAACGAGCACAGATAGAAGCGATTATTCAAAATATAGAAAAAGTTATGATTGGTAAAAAAAATATTGCAGAACTCGCAGTAGTTGCTTTATTAGCACAAGGACATGTGTTACTAGAGGATGTACCAGGTGTAGGAAAAACGATGATGGTGCGGGCACTAGCTAAATCTATTGGAGCAGATTTTAAAAGAATTCAATTCACGCCGGATTTATTGCCTTCGGATGTATTAGGTGTATCTATTTATAATCCAAAAGAGATGGAGTTCGAATTTAGACCCGGGCCTATTATGGGGAATATTGTCCTTGCGGATGAAATCAATCGTACATCTCCTAAAACTCAATCCGCGCTTTTAGAAGGGATGGAGGAAGCTTCCGTTACGATCGATGGCGTGACTATGCCGATACCAAAGCCATTTTTTGTTATGGCTACGCAGAACCCGATTGAACATGAAGGTACTTATCCATTGCCTGAGGCGCAATTAGATCGTTTTTTATTGAAGTTAAAGATGGGTTACCCGCATCCGAGTGAAGAAATTGAGGTATTGAATAGACTCGAACATGCATCTCCAATTGAAACATTGATGCCCGCCATTTCTCTCGAGGAATTAATCGAACTTCAGAAACAAGTAAGGCAAGTTAAAGTAGATGAAACAATGAAAGGTTATATCGTTGACCTGGCTAATCGTACAAGACAAGATACTTATATTTATCTTGGTGTTAGTCCACGTGCATCTATTGCACTTATGCGAGCATCACAGGGTCTTGCGATGCTGCAGGGTAGAGATTATGTAACTCCAGATGATATTCAATACTTGATGCCTTATGTATTTGGACATCGTGTCATATTACGCCCCGAGGCACGTTATGATGGCATTTCTTCTGAGGAAGTACTTGCTCGAATTGTAAAGCGGACACCGGTACCTATTAAGAGGAAAGTAAGTCAATGAAGCAATTGCTCAATCGATGGAAGAAGATTCGGGGAGTAGTAGGCGTACTATTCCTCCTAATAGTTGCTTTTGTATATGCAATGTTTCAAGGAGGATTTGTTAGTTGGTTTTTGTTTTATTTGATCGTTCCTATTTCTTTATATTCGTTGTTATTATATATGAATACACTGTCCGATATAGTTGTGGAACGAGTAATTGAAACGGGTAAAGTCCAAAGTGGAGGTAGGTTTTCAACAACTATCCATGTGACGAGAAAAAGTCGTTTTCCGCTTATGTATGTTCAGATGGAGGAAAAAGTTAGTGCATCTCTTGCTAAAGAAGCTACTTGGAAACAGCTTACTTTTTGGGGTATGAAAAAAGAGTTTACATGGACATATGAAATCGAGCATATTCCTCGTGGCGAGCATGTTTTAGAAGGGACAAGCATTGTAGTAAGTGATTTATTTGGCTGGGTGAAAAAGGAAGTTTTTATTTCTAATCTCAAAACAATTCTTGTCTTTCCTAATTTAACTGAGATGGTCTACATACCTATTGAAACGAGATATGACCAAGGTGCAGCTGCTTCTAGAATCCAAGCTATGAAAGATACATCGATGGCAACCGGAGTGAGGTCATACCAACCAGGTGATCGGGTATCATGGATTCATTGGAAATCTTTTGCAAGAACACAAACATTAAAAACAAAAGAATTCGAAGATCGACAATCCCAGGACATGTTCGTGGTGATCGACCGCACACCTTCTCCTCTTTTTGAAGAGGTAGTAGATTTAACGGCCTCCATTATGCAAGCAATAGTTAGGCACCAGGCTTCCTCTGCATTTCTTTCAGTTGGAGATGATCGATTGTTCTTGCCTGAAGTTCAAACTGACCAACATCTCCAACGAGTGCTATACCATTTAACAAAAGTAAAAGACGATTTAACGAAACCACTAGAGCAAGTCATATTGCATGATCAGTCATTATCCAATGCGACAACGCTTTTATATGTGACTAGTAATCTAACTTATGAATGGATGGATAATGTACAAAAAAATGCAACGAATCTACGAGCTTGTACTTGTTTTGTTATAAAAACGAAAAATGAAAAAGCTACGAGTGAAGAGAATGCCATGTACAAATATGCAGCGAGTAGAGGTTTTCAAGTATTGTCAATTACGAAAGATCGCTTTGCCCAAGCCTTTTTGGAGGTGAAACGCTCATGAGTAATAAAACACAACAAACTATAATATCAGTACTAGTTTATTCCTTTGTTTTTATCCTAATGATGGAATGGTTAAAGCCGGTTATCGAGTTAACAGATACAGGTTTTCTAGGCTTATTTGGTTGGTACTTAGCTATCTCCTTTGTGTTTTATCTAATTAAATTGAAGTGGGTATATGCATTTCCTGTTAAGTTTGTATATATTTGCTGGGCGATTATACATATCTATACAGATATATCTTTCATATCAACAGAATCTCTTAAGTTAATTTGGGAGATGTTCATAGGAAACATCGCTTCTCTTATAGGCCAGGATTGGTTAGAGGTGACAGATCCTTTCCGAACATTTTTATTTTTTATTTTATTATGGATGACTACTTATTTATTAAACTATTGGATACGGGTACGTAAAAACTTGATGCTATTCTTTTTGTTTACGGTTTTGTTTATTACGATTTTAGATACATTCAGTCCATATAGTGGAGAGAAAAGTATTGTTATTGTTTTAATATCAGGATTCATCATTTTGGGATTGTTATTTGCACAAAAAATGTTATTCGAGCAAGATGGGAAGATTCATGGTGCGTTTATAGTAGCAAGTATAGGAAGTTTGTTATGTATCGTAATTATTAGTAGTGCTCTTGCCTATGTGCTGCCAAAAGCGGGTCCAAGTTGGCCAGATCCAGTTCCTTTTTTGTTATCAACTAGCCCTAATGCAGCTAACGGGGAAGATGGAAAAGGTGTTGGTGGAGCTACCCAAAAAGTAGGATATGGAGAAAATGACGAGCGTTTAGGAGGAGCCTTTGCGAGCGATGACACTCCAGTATTTTACGTGGCTAGTCCAACGAAGCAATATTGGAAGATTGAAACGAAGGATACGTATACTTCAAAAGGGTGGGTAAACTCAGCAACAGAGCCTCCAATCCTTTCGAATTACGAGCTAGGAAACCCGATTCAATCTGATATAGCACCTGGGACAGAAGATGAGTCGTTAATGGCTAGAATTTATACGTCTCAAGCTTATCCCTTTATAATGCAACCTTATGGAATCGAGCAGGTTGACTCAATGGAACCAATTTCTTTAAAGATGAATGAAAGAAATCAAAAACTATCTACATTTAGTGGGGATAGTGAAGTACCTGTAGCAGCCTATGAAGTAACATATAATGAACCGATCTATAGCTTAAAGGCACTCAGGGATACGGCACCTGCAAACTTAGAAGGATTATCTAGCGAGTTCGATCGCTATTTGCAGCTTCCCGAAACATTACCTTCAAGGGTTAAAGATTTGGCAACTTCTATTACTACGGATAGTGATAATTTATATGATAAAGCAAAAGCAATTGAACGATATTTCCGTTTGAATGGGTTCAGCTATAATCAAGATATGGCGGCAGTTCCAGAAGGTGATACCGATTATGTCGATCAGTTTTTATTTGATACTAAAGTTGGCTATTGTGATAACTTCTCGACTTCGATGGTTGTGTTGTTGCGTTCGGAAGGAATTCCGGCGCGTTGGGTGAAGGGGTTTGGACCAGGAGACATAGTAGAACGTGAAAATGGAGTGCCGGTTTACGAAGTGACAAACAATAATGCTCACTCATGGGTAGAAGCTTATTTCCCAGGGAGTGGATGGATGACGTTCGAACCAACTATTGGATTTACGAATGCTGTCAATTTAAATTATGATATGGACAATGAAATAGATGAATTGGAGCCAACTGAAAAGAAACCTGAGGAAAATCCAGAAAAACCTCCAGCAGATAAAGAGGAGCAGGAAGTTTCCAAAAGTTTTACAGAAATCATGAGTAATTTTGCTAAATGGATTTCTGATAACAAAGCACCTATTTTGTGGACAATATTCGGTTTGGCATTACTCTCTATGTTAGTCTACCGTTATCGAAGAAAGTGGTTATCCAAAGTGTTAATACCAGTGAGTCGAATGCGGAAAAACGACTGGGATACGTTTGATAAAATGTATCATCAGCTATTGAAGCAATTAGATGCATATGGCATGAAGAGAGAGCAAGGACAGACGTTATCTGCTTATGCAAAATATGTAGATTCTGGCTTTGGAGGAACACATATGCGTAAATTAACAGATGCATATGAAAAAGGCTTATATGGTAATAATCGAGATGGCATAGATTATGGATCAATGAGAGAAAGTTGGGAAAATTTAATCAATCAGCTTAGCGGTTGATTTTGAGGACAACTACCTGTAAACTAAAGTCAAATAAAATGACCAATGTTGCCCTCGTATATGTCCGATAATATGGTTCGGATGTTTCTACCAAGTTGCCATTAACAACTTGACTATGAAGGTGAATGCAGTCATGTCTTTTTTAGGCATATGCATTCACCTTTTTGATGTAGAGAACATAAACGCGTAGAAAGAGGAGGTATGCTTTCTTACGCGTTTTTTTATCATTCTATTAGATTGAGGGTACGTTTGGATTATTATCAGAAGAGGTGGAACTAATGACTTTAACACCATTATTAAAGGAACAAGAAAAGATAGTTGTTTTGGATTTCGGTAGTCAATATAACCAACTAATTACACGTCGTATTCGTGAATTTGGTGTTTACAGTGAACTACTGCCACATACAGTTACAGCAGAAGAATTGAAAAAAGTAAATGCAACAGGGATCATCTTCTCAGGCGGACCTAATTCAGTTTACGATGAAAATGCATTCCATATCGATTCTGCAATCTATGACTTAGGTGTTCCAATTTTAGGTATTTGCTACGGTATGCAGCTAATGTCTCAGCATTTCGGTGGGAAAGTAGAAAAAGCTTCTCATCGCGAGTATGGGAAAGCGGAGATCAATGTGAAAAACGCAACTCCTTTATTTGGACAACTTCCAGAAAACCAAGTCGTTTGGATGAGTCACGGAGACCATGTAACAGTTGCTCCTGAGGGCTTTGAAGTTATTGCAACAAGTCCATCTTGTGAAGTAGCTGCAATGGCAAACGAAGCAAAAAATTTCTATGCTGTACAATTCCATCCTGAAGTTAGACATTCTATTTATGGGATTGAGTTAATACGTCAATTCGTATTTGATATTTGTCATGCTAAAGGTGACTGGTCCATGGAAAGCTTTGTAGAGATGCAAATCCAAAACATTCGCCAAGAAGTTGGGGATAAAAAAGTTCTTTGTGCACTAAGTGGTGGAGTCGATTCTTCAGTAGTTGCGGTACTAATCCATAAAGCAATTGGAGACCAACTAACATGTATGTTTGTGGACCATAACTTAAACCGTAAAGGTGAAGTAGAGCAAGTAATGAAGACTTTCACAGAAGGTTTTAATATGAATGTTATTAAAATTGATGCTCGCGAACGTTTCATGAACAAATTAGCTGGGGTTTCAGATCCAGAGAAAAAACGCAAAATTATTGGGAACGAATTTATATACGTATTTGACGAGGAAGCTTCTAAGTTAGACGGTATGGATTTCCTAGCACAAGGTACGCTATATACAGATATTATTGAGTCTGGAACTGCAACAGCTCAAACGATTAAATCTCATCATAATGTTGGTGGATTGCCAGAAGATATGCAGTTCAAACTAATTGAGCCACTTAAAACATTGTTTAAAGACGAAGTGCGTGCATTAGGATTAGAACTTGGTATTGATGAAAAAATCGTTTGGCGTCAACCTTTCCCAGGACCTGGTTTAGGAATTCGTGTATTAGGTGAAATTACTGAAGAAAAATTAGAAATCGTTCGTGAATCTGATTTCATCCTTCGCGAAGAAATCGCCAAAGCCGGACTTGATCGTGATATTTGGCAGTACTTCACAGTTCTTCCAGACATCCGCAGCGTTGGTGTAATGGGTGATGCACGTACATATGATTANGCAATCGGTATCCGTGCAGTAACNTCTATNGATGGAATGACTTCTGACTGGGCACGTATCCCATGGGACGTTCTAGAGAAAGTATCTGTTCGTTTAGTCAATGAAGTGTCTCACATCAACCGCGTACTGTATGACATTACGAGTAAACCACCAGCTACGATTGAGTGGGAATAGGACCAAACACTAAAACCTTATATCAAGGATTTAAAGGTTATGAGTGATTGTTTCAAAATAGGACTTTCCTTTATTCATGTAATTCATGATTAAAGGGAGGTCTTATTTTTGTTCATAATCATTGAATTGAAGGAAGGTTTCAAAATGAATCAGGAAACTGTATTATATAGAGATGTGTATTGAAGCATTGGAGTTGATTCATATTAAGAAGTGCATTCAGTACCGTAAATCTAATCTTTAGATTAGCGTTAAGCTAATAGGGTTTAATTCCGTAAAATAAGGTATATTATATTTGTTGAATAGATTCTCT
>JGI24024J18818_10001207_pt1 | contig 10517 bp, 8 predicted proteins | sample Cruoilmetagenom2_FD_18818 | JGI IMG/M metagenome (IMG submission 18818) | reverse complement strand
GCCACGATATCGGCCGCGGCATTTCCTCCGCCGATAACCAGGGTGGTAATGCCCGTATAGTCCTCGGGATTTTCAATCCGGTAGGCGACAGTTTTGGCTTCACCGTAAACTCCTAGCTCATTGGGAATATTGCTGCCGAAGGCAAAGATGACCTTTCGGCCCACATAGACCCCCTTATCGGTTTTTATCGTGTAAAGATTCCTGTCCGCCTCAATACCCTGGTACAAGACGTTATATCGAATATTTTGTCCCACCGATTCCACAAAGCGCAGGATCTGGTCGATGTAATTTTCTACCGGTATTTTCTCCTTGGGGGGCGTCAATCCCTCAACGGGAAACGGATCCTCGCCCCCCTTGGGTATGGTGGGATATACTTTTTTCCCTCGGGGATATGCGTCGATGATTCCCTGAAACGGTTTGACGCCTTTTTCGAGAACAATATAAGACAGGTCTGCTTCAGCAGCTTTAACCCCCGCGGTAACACCACCGGGGCCCCCGCCGATAATGACGATATCGTAAACTTCACTCATATTCACCCTCCCGTTTTATTTGGGGGAAATCGGAATGAGTTTTATCAAGGAGCGAGGCTATTTTTTAAGAATAACCAGATGGCTGCTGAGAAGTCGGATATGCTCCATTTCTTCCTTGATGATGGCTCCCAGTTGTTTTTTTCCTTTATCCGTAGGAACAGCTTCTTTCATGCCGAGGAAGAAAACAATGGCGTCTTTTTCGGCCTGGATGGCGGATTTTAAGATTTCCCGGGTGGAGCTGATATCGATCTCCTTTTCAAAAAACACACGGGTGTCCGCCAGGGCGCGTAAATACAGAAAAGATTCGTCTTCCGGATCAAATACGGTGGCAACCTTCTCGTCGGCCGTCAGCTCAGCGCGCATGGCGGCAAAGATTTTTTCGTGCTCATCTTCCATTTCCGCCAGCATGCGCAGCAGGTTCTTGTTTTTCTCATCATCCACTTTTTCCATAGCGGACCGGTAAAATTTTCCACCGTTTCTTTCGAGTTGTACGGCCATTTCAAAGACGTCATCCGCGCTGAAATCATACATGGTGGGATCCTTTCCGTTATTGATTGCTACGACCAACAAAGCGATCTCAACATAATCTTTCAATCGTCGATTGTAAAGAGATGGGCCCTAATGATTAGCCACAGACTCACACAGACCCACACAGACTAAAACAGGTGGATACGAGTGGGGAAATCCGTCTGTGTTTATCTGTGTGTGGCCTGCCGCGGCGAAGCTTCAGCGACCTGTCGGGTCGTAGCCAGAGGCGTAGCCTGAAGACGGGTCCGTGGCTAATAATTTTATGCTTTTATATGTAGATAAAATAGTTGCAATAAACAATGACGTCACCGGGCCGGTGGATTTTCCCAAACGAAAAATGAACAGGGGGTTTATCGGGCTGTGAGTCTCTTTCTTCGGCCTTCTATTTCAATCGTGGTTTTGGAATAGGTCAGCTTCTGAATGATTTTTCCGTCCTGAAAATGCAGGATGTCGACTCCCCGGCGCATTTCGTGTTTTCCTTCGTGACCCTTTTCAAATGAAGGCCAGTCCAGTTGCCAGCGGTAGAGTGCTTTCTGGGCATCCACATCGATAAAGGTTTCCTCCTCTGAAAACCGGAAGTCACCGTGATTTTCAAACCATGAGACCCATGCCTGGAGTAAATTGCCCTTGCCCTTGGCACGCCCCCCGGTCCAGTTTTCAAACAGGATCTCTTCATGAAAGAGCGTCATGACTTCATCGAGGTCATGGCGGTTCCAGGCCCGGTACCAGCGGGACAGCCTGTTTTTTATTTCATTTTTGGATAGCATGCGGCTGTTATCCCAATTAATTCAGGTTTAAATAAGCAACCTCGTCACGATTTAACAGGCCGAGTTTATATTTCAAGGCCTCTAGAAACAGGGCCGCCTGCATTTGGGGTAACGACAGGCGCGATATGTAGTCGCTACTATTGGTTGTGTGTTTTAACAAAAGTTCTGGCGTTTTTTTCTCAGTGGCCTGGCGTTTCGCCAGTTGATTTAAGTATTGATCCATTTTGGCCTTTAACTCTTCACTGGGTAAATCTCTAATTTTTATGGACATGTCCGCGAGGCGTTCCGCCCCGGGAAGGCGGGGGGATTCCATTATGCGTTTCATATCCCGGGCAAACCGCTGAAATCCTGATTGAATATGTTTTTCCTTCACCATATTAATACCGAGCCAGCCAGCCCGAAGCCATTTAAATATGCAGCATTTCGTCAGCGGTTCATTCTCATCGACTTCATAATAGATCAATACTGAAAAGGTATCGTAAATATAGGAATCAACCCATCCGAGGCCTGTCTTGGTCAGTCCTTTCTCACCGGAATAAAAATAGTCCCATTGGTCGTCCGTTCCTAAAATCAACCCTTTTTTTCCGATTTCGGAAACATCTTTTTGCCTGGCCAGTGATACAAGCATCCGGTGGCCATTATTGGAAAAGAGGATCAAGGCACGATCCAGCAGGGATCGATAGTAGGCCCCGCTGAACGTATCGGGTGATAGCTCTTCGGTCTCGACACCTCTTGCGACGACCGGCTTTGTCAATTCTTGAGTCTGTTCCCACAGCCGGGGCAGTGATTCGTCGGAACCATTTAGGGGCGTCCAATAACTGAACCGCATCGACCCGGGCGAAACCATCTGGAAAGGGATATCAGGATGATAGGCCAGTTGCAGGATGTCCTTTAATTTTTTTTTTATCTCGAATTCATAATAGGCAGGCGTCGCTTCTAATCGTTCCGGTAATTGGGATTTTGTCCCTGCCGGCCTTTGCGTACGTACAAAATCGATCAAACCCGCCAGGCGTTCTGGATCAAATTCGGAGGACGCCGCCGGTTTCACGAATTCGATCAGATAGTCGAGACCCGCTATGGCTGTCTGGGAAATCCGGTCGTCCGGACCGTTTTCAGCGGCCTGTAAAGGGTTTGAAAAAGCAAGGATAACCAGAATAATGAATATTCGTATCATACTTTTCTCTTGTCATTCAGCTATTGTATTCGTTTATTCAACCCGCATCATCGTCGCTGGATACCGGCCGCCAGATATCTTTATGATGCCATAGCCTGGAAAAGGGTTCCCCAACCGGCAGCGTTTTGTTTGCCATAAATTCCGGGCTGATAATAGCTTCTTCCCGTGGATACACGGGATCCCAAGGTTCCAGAATGATCGCTCCGTCTGCCGCTGGCATCAGTCGCGGCATAATCGGCGTTCCCCAGGAGCGAAGGGCGGTTTCCGCTTTTAAATCGTCCATGCCGGGAAACTTCAATAATTCATGCAGCGTCACCAGCGTCGGCGGGCTAAGCGGAATTTTCCCATCGAGATTACCGGCCAATCCTTCGGCGGGCGTGACCCAGATTCCATCAGTGGTCTCTTCGTTATCCGGGCGACACACTTGTCCGGCCGGCATCTCGGCAATGAAAAAGCGGGTATCGAAACGTCGTTTCATTAGCTTGGGCGTGATCCAGTGGGACCAGCAGGAGAGCCTGGATACGGAAAGGATCCCTCCTCTGGAAACAACCTTTTGCCTCAGCCAGTCCTGGGGCAACCGCCTGCCTGCACGGAGCGAGCGAAGCTGCTCCAGAGTGTTATTTAATTGAGGTTCATCAGCCGCTAGCAGAACACCCGCTTCCTCAAAAGTTTCCCGTATTGTGGCTACACAATAAGGCAGGATTTGCCGGTACGAAAGGGTCTGGCCTAGTTGACGCGATAATTTGGCCGTATCCAGATCCACATTATTCACCCAGGAATCGATATCCAGATCCTCTGGGTCGACCATCCCGCCCGGGAACACGTATTTCCCCGCCATGAATCCGCTTTTGGTACTGCGTTTAAGCAGATAAACCTGTAGTCGATCGTCTTTTTGACGAACAAGGATCACCGTAGCGGCCGGGACCGGTGTGGGTGGCGATTGGTTCGGACTATTCATAGGGACGTCAATCTGAGTTGAGCATTTTTTTGCGAAGCCATGTGCCAAGATTTTGAGATGATAAGGCTTTCAAAAAGTGTAGGCATACCAAGTTGGGTATGCCGAGTGTTTTTGAAAGCCTTATCGCCCAATAGATGAGCGCAGAGCGAGTAAAAAAAACGTTCAGTGCAAATCTAAATAACATATCTGAACGGTTTGCTCAAGTCGGGGTTATTTTATCAATTGTATAATTGGACTGAAAAACACAAATGGTGAAGATGGGCAGGTAGTGATTTTTAAAGGGCTTCCCGCAATGCCGTTATTTATCTCCGGTGCAAACCTCTTTTTTAAGTATTCGTATACTTTATTTGTTTAAGTTAGTTCCGGCAGAAAAAGATGCACGCACACCAGAGAAGCCGTTTAAAAATCAAAATAGTCTATATGAAAGAACAGATTTTACTAAATGTTTCCTTTACACTATTAAGTATACAATAATTATGCCAAGCTTGTGTTATTTTAGAAAAGACTATAATATATAATGGTTATATAATTACGAAAGGGGCTATGCTGGTTTTTCTGACAAAAAATGTCAATCAATGTGACAATTTTTTTCCGAGTGCCTTACAAAATCGCAGGTTCAAAACCTGACACATTGTCGTCAAGATCGGGATAATGAATTCGTTTCATGGCGGCCGCGTTGATCACTTCTTCCCATTTCATGAAAGCATCGACATTCTTTAAAGTGTGGTCGGCGTTTTTGGGGTTCCCTTTTTCGGCAATCTCGCGAATACCTTTCAGAGCGTTTTCATCCGGCGGAAAGTATAAAGAGATAACACCATGGCCGGCCTTGCTTTCCCGAAACAGTTTATCGGCAGATCTTTCAACGGCACAGTCTTCGATAAATTTTTCAATGCTGAAAAAATTCAGGCTGCCAAGGGCACCCATGGCATGTCGGACGATATGCACACCATATTTACGCAAGGTGTCCCGACTGTTTCCCGACTCATCGATGGCTTCCCGGGTGACCTCGGTGATACTGGTGCTGCCGCCCGATTGAGCCGAAGGGAAACCGGTGATCCAGAGATTGACCCGGGCCATGGCGGCGTTTAAGAGTGGTTGTGAAGGCGAGCTGTAAGACAAGTCGCCGTCGGGTCCCACCACATCCGGAATACCACCGTGGATACAGGAAATCCCGGGCGTAATGGTTTGGGCCAATATCATCATAAACAGCACCTGGGCATGAATCTGGGTCAGCAGGGCTTCAGGGCTTTGAGGTCCGGAAACACCGGCAATGGTTAAATCGAGCAGTAGAAGGTTATTTCCGGCTCGAGCACTGCGGAGGAAAGGATCGACCATGGTCTTCATGACTCCCAGGGAGGTCACCAGGCTGGTTCCGTCGATCCAGTGATCCTTGCCTTTTAAAAAGTCTGCTTCGCCATCGGACATATTGCGGGTGGCGGTCATTTTCAGCCCCGTAAATCCCTTTTCCATTAATTGGGCCACCTCGTAGTCCGAGACACTTTTGTCCGTGGCCACCGGCAGGCTGAAAATTTTAACGACATCCTCATTTTTACCGGCCGCGTGGACAATCTCCTCGAATTCTTTCCGGCTGGCAGGGCGCAGATCATCATTTCCGGGATGTTTTAAAAAAGGAGGGGTGGCGCCGGTGCCGAAAGCGTTCAAGCCGGGATCACCATCCATTTTCCCGGGAATTTGATCCATACAACGGTTGATATAATCAGCCTTGATGGGGATAAACAGGGCGGTATAATTATCGAAGTCCACTGCGTCGGCTTTGATGAGAATATCCATCAAGGGCTGATTCTCGGCGATATCGACGCCGATTTCGGATAAAACGCGTTTGCCGTTTTTATGGATGCGTTCATACAGTCGTTTTTCTTCAATCAGATCATCCATCTCAGCCAGCCGTCTTCGGGCTCGATCGAAAACAGAAGATCCATTGAAATGAGTGGCGATCTCCTGGTAAATCTTTCCGGCGGAATCGAAATCGAACCGCTTTTCACGTGCAAGTGCTTTTTTAAATAATGTGCGAGCGTTTACGTTCATCGATGATCTGCTTTCTAATAATTCTCAAGCGACGGCTTCGTCTACAATCTCGACGATATCTTTGACTTTCACCTCTGTTTTCGTTTCCAGGATTCCGTCCCTAAGCATGGTGGTGCAAAATGGGCAGGCCACGGCTACGGTTCCGGCCCCCGTTTTAACCACTTCCTCGGATCGCTCGATGTTGATCCGTTTACCGAGAGTTTCCTCCATGAACATGCGCGCCCCTCCGGCTCCGCAGCAGAACCCTTTGGCTCCGGAGCGCGCCATCTCGACCAATCGGCTGCCGGCGTTCATGGAGACGAGTAAATCCCTGGGGGCCTGGTAGATGTTGTTCCAGCGCCCCAGGTAACATGAATCATGGAAGGTCAATTCTCCGAAGGTTTTACCTGAAGGAATCAGCCGCCCCTGTTTGTGCAAGTCGAACAGATACTCGGTATGGTGCACGACTTCAAAGCGGGCACCAAACCGGGGGTACTCGTTTCTGATGATATTGAAGCAGTGGGGACAACCGGTCAGTATTTTTCTGGGTTTATATTGGTTCAATACGTCCACATTCTGCTGGATCAGCATCTGGGCAATATATTCGTTTCCCGCCCGTCGGGCCATATCACCGTTACAGGCCTCCTCGGGGCCTAAAATGGCAAAATCGATGCCGGCTTTTTTTAGTACCCGGGCCATGGCCTGGGCGATCTTTTTGCCCCGATCGTCGAAGGATCCGGCACAACCGACGAAATAAAGCAGCTCGGCGTCGGGGTTGTCCATCATCAAGGGGACATCCATTCCCCGGCACCAGTCGGCGCGGGTATCATTGGTAAACCCCCAGGGATTCAACTGGTTTTCAAGATTGGTAAAGGTTTCCTGCATCTCGGGTGGAAAATCGGCTTCCATGAGGATGCGGTGTTTGCGGGTTTCAAAAATCAAATCGAGGTGTTCGATATTGACCGGACAGATGTCCTCGCAGGCCCGGCAGGTGGTGCACGCCCAGAGGACATCGCCGGTGACAGGCGAACCCTCCCTGATAATGGGCGGAATATTTTCGTGGTTCCCGGATAAAACCGCCTCACCATGATCAAGCAGATCGACTTTGTAATCGTGGACAAGATTTTTAGGGGAGAGGGGCTTGCCTGTATTGGCTGCCGGACACTGTTCCTCGCAACGGCCGCATTCAGTGCAGGCGTAGAGGTTGAGCACGTCTTTCCAGCTCAATTCGCTGATTTTCCCCAATCCGAACGTTTCGGCCGCTTCGTCCATGATATCGGTTTTGGCAATGGCTTTAGGCCGATCCAGCCGTTTTAAGAACACATTGGGTGCCGCCGCCAGAAGATGCAGATGTTTGGAACTGGGTATATAAACTAGAAACCCTAAAATTGTGAGCATATGAATCCAGTAACTGATCTCGTATCCCCTGACGATTTCACCGGCATTTAAGCTGTCTAGCCCAAACAGCGGGATCAGCCGGCTGGAAACCGGCAGACAGGCGCGGTAATTAAAACCATCCGAGGCCGGGGGCAGCATAATTTGAAACGCATTGATAAAGTGAAAGGAAACAACAATCAAACAGGTGAAGAGAATAATCAGGTTGGCATCCATGCCCATGGTCAGATACCGGGGACGCACCAGAAGGCGCCGGTAAATGGCGTAGCCCAAGCCGATAAAAACGAGAAAGGCAAGGATGTCGGCGCAGAACAGATAACCACCGTACAGGCGAGGAGCCAGGTGCTCGAAACCGAACCCGGGAAAAACGCCATTGATCATTAACTCCAGGGAGTGGGGCTGGATGGCCAGAAATCCGAAGAAAATCAGGGCGTGGCCCATGCCGATCAGCGGTTTGCGCCGCACATTGGATTGGGCCAGGACATCTGTAATAAGGACTTTGACCCGTTCGGCAATTTTGTCGAGCCAGATCTGGGCTTTACCGGTAACTGCTCGCATCAGGCGAAAAAGTCGTCTGATCCGGATAAAAAAATAGCCGAAGGCAGTGATAAGTAAAGCCGCCATCGCAAAAGGCTTGATCGCAAAATACATTTCCATCGAAAGACTCCCAAACTCTACCTTGACGTTAGGATCGTTTTCACCCGTCGTTTTGGGTCCAACGCTTTTCGAAACGGGGCAGGTCATCGGTCAGTTCATAAAAATCACCTCGCTGGCTCAACCAGATGTGTCCGATGGTTTTTAGTCGGGTCGGTTCATCCAGGGAACCGGCGGCCACGGCGATCGTTTCCCGACCCTTGGGATGCCAGAACAAAGAAGATCCGCACTCACTGCAAAATCCCCGCTGGACGTCAGGGGTCTCATCGGTTACGGAGTGGTACCACTTCAGGCTGGTTTGTTTAATCAAGATGAGATCCTCATGCCGGATGCTGGTATATGCCCCGAAATTGCCGTGAAAGCGACGACATTTCGAGCAATGGCAATTCACCACGTCCCGGAGTAGGCCATGAATCTCGTATCGGACCGCTCCGCATAAACATCCACCGACGGCGGTGAGAGATTTTTTTGTCGGGTCAGGCATCCTTCCTCCTTTTACCTGTAAGCGCTAATTTGTTTTAAAAATTCGAATCCATCTTTCCTGAACGCCTTAAGGTAGTTTGTGCAGAATCTATCAAAATTATCTCATAACGATCAAAATGTTCAATATTTTTTTATTGACATACTATTTTTTATCTGTCAATCTGTTTTACAGATCATCAGACCTATTTTTCCCTATCGTATGATTATTAAGAAAGGAGAACTTTACATGAGAACGAATTATAGAATCAACTCAGGAGTGCGCTTCGAGATGCTTTCCAGAGACCAACTGGAAGCCATGTTCGATGGTGTACTCCATGTTTTAGAGTACACGGGCCTCGATGTGCATCACGAGGAAGGCCGAGACATATTAAAAAAAGCAGGTGCTTGGGTAGACGGCATCCGGGTGCGTATACCTTCTTACCTGGTAAAGCGCTCCTTGGAAATGGCACCGCGTAGTTTTACGATTTTTGCGCGGGACGGCAATCCCAAACATGATATCCACATTGGTCCGGGCCGCGGGCATTTCGGACCAGGCCCCACACCCCCTAATTTCATCGATGTGGAAACCCTTGAACGAAGACCGTATGTAAAGGATGATGCCCGTATTGTGTCCACGGTCTGTGATGCGCTGCCCAACATCGATTTTTGCGAATCATTGGGGACCATTAGCGATGTAACCACGCAACTTGCAGCCTCATACGAATTTGCCGAAATGTTCCCCAATACCAGCAAGCCCATTGTGGCGTGGTCCTTTGGCGCCGAAGATGGCGAAGATATTCACAAAATCGCCGTGGCCGAGGCCGGTGGACAAGAAGCGTTTGAAATACGCCCCACCTATGTCCATTACTGCGAACCCATTTCCCCCCTGCTGAGTGATACCAAGGCCTTGGACAAGCTAGTCTTTGCCGCCCGCCATCGCGTACCACTCATTTTTACACCCTGCACCATAGGCGGAGGGACTGGCCCCGTGACTGCCGCCGGACTCATTATTCAAGCAGCCGCCGAATCATGGATGGGCCTCACCATCGCCCAGACCATCCAACCAGGTTTGCCATTTTTCATGGGCGGCGTGTTGTCGGTAATGGACATGAGCCAGATGATTTTCTCCTACGGCGCCCCCGAATTGTCCCTGATGATGGCCGGTGCTACCGAACTGGCCCATTACGCGGGGCTTCCTTTATGGCAGACCGGCGGTTGCACGGATTCCAAAGTAATCGATGAGCAAGCGGCCATTGAGGGCTCACTCTCCTGTTTTTTCTCAGCGCTAACGGGCGGAGATCTCTGTCATGACGTGGGGTACACCGAAAGCGGTATGACCGGGTCTATTTTACAAACAGCGATGATGGACGAAGCCATCGGCTACTCGCGACGCATTACGCGCGGGATCGAGGTCAACGAGGATACCTTGGCCACGGACGTGATCCATAATGTGGGACCCAACGGTCATTACCAGGATGAAGAACACACCCGCAGGCACTTTAAAACCGAATTTTGGTACCCGAATCTTTGCGATCGGCATAGTTTTGAGGAGTGGGAGGAGATGGGGCGAACGACCATGCGTGATCGCGTCGTTAAACGTGTGCAAGACATTCTAAGCTCCCATAAGCCTACTCCCATCAAGCCCGAAACCGAAAAAGTGATCATGGAAGTCTTGGAAGCTGCGGAGGAAAGGGTAAAAAATTCAAAATAAATCAGCCCCGCACTGTAATGGCTTACAATCGAATATAATCCATGACGGATGATCGAGAAGGAGAGAAAAAATGCAAGTTCAAAAAACCAATTATGAAGTAAACGCCACACCCCGGCTACAGGTGCTCAGCGAAGATCAGGTTGAGGCGATCTACTACGCGGCCTTGCGGGTGTTGTACGAAACAGGTGTTCGGGTATATGATAAGGAAGGCGTCGAAGTTGCTTACTCCGGGGGCGCCATTGTGGAAGACACCACCGATGACAGCAGCCTTGTAAAAATACCCCCTTACGTGGTGGAAAAAGCGCGTACGACC
>JGI24024J18818_10001206_pt1 | contig 10521 bp, 6 predicted proteins | sample Cruoilmetagenom2_FD_18818 | JGI IMG/M metagenome (IMG submission 18818) | reverse complement strand
TGGGCAAAAATATATAGTAATTACCATACCTATCAGGAACTTAAAAAGCAAAAAGCGATACTTGATGATCAAATCATTATTTTAGACAACAAGTATCAACGTACAGAAGCAGAGCAAAAAGCTTTTGATAAACTCAAAAGCAAACGGTCTATACTTGTTGGCAAACTGCCGTTACTAAAAGAGTATGAGAATAATCCTTTCAAAAAGTTTCTCCAACCACCAGAAATCACAGACGTACCAGTAGTGGGAAATCCTTTTGCAATTATTTCTGCACTCTCTTACATGAAAAAAATAAAATCTGACGAAACAGAATACGACTTAAGATATGAATCTCTACAAGGCGTAATGGATAAATTAGAGGAGAGAGAACTTATATTGAAGAAAATACTTCTTCTTGATGATAACAATACACAATATAAAGAAGAACTTTTAGTGACAGAAGACAAGATAAAAACATTTATTCCTGTTGTTGAAATTTTTAAAACAACTCAAAACGTTTATACCAAACAAATAGATGAAACCATACTAAATTTAAAAACAGATGTTAAAAGGGAGATGGAAAAAGCAAGTTCCATCGGTATGATAATTCTATTCTTTTTACTGCTTATCCTGTTAAGTAAAAATCTTGTTAAACGTTATATGTCAGACAATGATCGTTTTTATACTATCAATAAAGCGTTAAATGTTACTTTTATTACCCTGTTGGTTATGACACTACTTTTCTCCTATTTGGAAAATGTGAATTACCTTGTAACTATTCTTGGGTTTGCCTCTGCCGGTATTGCTATTGCGATGAAAGACTGGTTTATGTCCATACTGGGTTGGTTCGTTATTATTATCGGTGGAGCGATACATGTTGGAGACAGAGTGAAGTTTGTCAGAGACGGTGTTGAGTATGTGGGTGATATTGTAGATATTTCACTGCTTCGTATGACCATTCAGGAAGACATTACCCTCACAAGCTACATGCACAACAGAAGAGCAGGGCGTATCATCTTCGTTCCAAACAACTTCATCTTTACCGATATGATCGCGAATTACTCACATGCCGGTCTTAAAACGGTATGGGACGGTATAGACTTTATGATTACTTTCGATTCAAATGCGTCCAAAGCAGCTTCAATTGCAAAAGAGGTAACTAAAAAATACTCAAAAGGGTATACTGAAATTACCAGAAAACAGCTTAACAAACTCAGAAGCCAGTATAGTATGAAAAATACCAATGTTGAGCCACGTATCTATACGTTTATAGAACCATACGGCATTAAAATATCTGCCTGGTATCATACCAATGCCTATGCGACCTTAACACTTAGAAGTACGATCTCTATGGAGATCATAGAGCGTTTACAGAAAGAGGAAGATATATCTCTTGCATTTCCTACTCAATCTATTTATGTTGATAAAGATGTACGTAAACCACTTCTTGAAACAGGCAGTCTTTTTGCAGAGGATAAGTAGTGAAGAAAGTATACTTTAAAACCTTTGGCTGCAGGACAAATCAGTTTGACACGCAGGTGATGATGTCAAAACTGCATGAATTTGAACTCTCAAATGACGAAATTACATCAGATATAATCGTGGTTAATTCATGTACCGTTACCAATGGTGCAGACTCTTCTGTACGTAATTATATCTCATCTATGAAACGTAAAAATCCTGATGCTAAAGTCATTTTAGCTGGTTGTGGTTCTCACTCAAAAGGTGAATCTCTATTTGCAGATAAAAAAGTTTTTGGTGTTATGGGACATTCAGAGAAAGAAAATATCAATGAAATACTCAAAGTCGAAACACCTTTTTATGAGATAGGTGATCTAAAACATATTGACTCTACTATAGTTGAAGAGTTTATAGGTAAAAGTCGGGCATTTATTAAAATTCAAGAGGGATGTGATTTCAGATGTTCATACTGTATTATCCCTGCTGTACGTGGAGATGCACGTTCACACAGAGAAGAGACTATTTTAAAGCAAATAACAAAACTTGCAGCTAATGGTTTTGGAGAGTTCATACTCACAGGAACCAATGTGGGGAGTTACGGACAGGATCACAACACTTCGATGGCAAAACTTCTTAAAAAGATCTCATACATACGTGGTGTAAGACGTATACGCATAGGAAGCCTTGAACCCATACAGATCGATGATGAGTTCATGGAACTGCTTGATGAACCCTGGATGGCAAAACATTTACATATTGCCTTGCAACACACAAGTGACAAGATGTTGGAACTTATGAACAGACGCAACTCCTACAAGACTGACCTTGAACTCTTTAATAAAATAGCAAATAGAGGTTATGCTTTGGGTACAGACTTCATAGTCGGACATCCCGGAGAAGATGAAAAAGCATGGAAAGAGGCCATAGACAGAGTTAAAACACTGCCGCTTACACATGTGCATGCGTTTTCATACTCAAAACGTGACAATACCGTCTCTGCTGCAATGAAGCCTGAAGTGAGAGGAAACATTGCTAAAGAGCGTCATCATGAGCTTACGGAAATCATAAAAGCAAAAAACTTCGCTTTCAGACGAGAACATATGGGAAACCTTGAAGTTTTACTTGAAAATGGCAAAGATGATGTTTATCATGGATTTGATCAGTATTTTAACAGAGTGGAAATAAACAGTGAAGAGGATCTAAGTTCAAACTGGGTTCTACTTAACAATGTGGAGGTTAACAGTGATGGAAACAAAGCTAAACTTTAAGCCCAAGTTGATTAACAGTAAAAACATAATAATTATCGCATCACTTTTAGTGCTTTTCATTGCACTGCTTGCTTTTGGTATTTTAAGAGATTCCGATGATATTATTACACATAAAGAAGCTAATAGTCTTTTTACGCAAGATAAAATAACAAAAGTAGTATTAGATGGAGAGTATGTTCATCTAAAAACAGCAGAGAACAGCTACAAGATCTATAAAGATGCTATTAATAAAACCTCTTTTTTCAGCAAATATCCTATTGAAGTAAAAGAAGACAGTAGCTATATGTATGATGTTCTCTCTCTGCTTATTCTTCTTGCTGTGTTTGGATTTTTGTTTAGATTCATGAAACAGAGTAAACTGCAGCAACTTAGACAAATGAGAGCTGCCAGAGCAGACAGTACAGAAGATTATGAACCTGTTCAGGCACTGAAATCAAATGTTACTTTTTCTGATGTTGCTGGTATAAAAGATGTAAAAGAGGAGCTTGAAGAGATCATTGATTTTCTCAGAGAACCTCAAAAGTACCGTAATCTTGACATTCGTCTGCCCAAAGGGGTCTTGCTTGTCGGACCTCCGGGTGTTGGTAAAACCCTTATCTCCAAAGCTGTAGCAGGTGAAGCGGGAGTTCCTTTCTTTTACCAAAGTGGAGCATCTTTTGTACATATTTATGTCGGTATGGGTGCAAAGAGAGTCTCTGAACTTTTTAAAAGAGCAAAACAGATGGCTCCAAGTATCATCTTCATCGATGAGATAGATGCTGTTGGTAAAAGCCGTGGAGAATTTAGAAATGATGAAAGAGAAGCTACGCTAAATCAACTCCTTACAGAGATGGATGGTTTCGAGGATAGCTCCGGTATTATAGTTATAGGAGCTACCAACAAAGTGGATGTCCTGGATGATGCTCTGCTAAGAGCAGGGCGTTTTGACAGACGTATACATATTTCACTCCCTGATCTTGCAGACAGAGTAAAAACACTTGAACTTTATTTGGCACAAAAGCCTAATCAAGTAGATATTACTCAAGTGGCACGCATGACTGTCGGGTTTAACTATGCTGCACTGGATACACTTACAAATGAAGCTGCTATTTTTGCCATGAGAGAAGAACGTACTACAGTTGAAACTTCAGATTTTGAAGCGGTAAAAGAGAAAGTACTTTCAGGTAAACGTAAAATACTCTCCTTTACAGAAGAAGAACGTAAGATCCAAGCCGTTTACCAAGGTGCAAAAGCAGTGATAGCTACATGGCTGGATGTTGAGTTTGATAAAATAGGTATTGTAAATACAAGACTTATGCTACAGGAACATGAAATTCTTTCACGTTCCAAATTGCTTAACCGTATTAAAGTCTATCTCGCAGGAAGCATTGCAACACAAATGCATTATAATGAGCAATTCACCAATGCCAGTGCAGACATCATACTTGCAAAAGAGCTTGTACGTAAAGTTATATATGAGTATTCAATGAGTGAAAACTTTATTGTTACCCCGTATCAGGAAGAAGAGTTGCTGAAAGAATCTGTATCTGAACTCAAAGCACTTCTAAAAACACTAAATAAAGCACTATCAGAAGTATATGCTTATCTTTTGGTACATGAAAACATCACACATGACGAGTGTAAAGAGATTTTACGAGAAATATTTTAATATGCTTTACTTTAACGGTTTTTCACTTCAAAATGAAGAGGAACTATTTAAAGATTTTACTATAGAAAGTGATCTTTGTGTGGCAGGTTTCTCTTACGGAGCTCAAAAAGCTTTTGAATACGTCTACAATTCAAAAGAACGTATAGACAGGCTCATCTTACTCTCTCCGGCATTCTTCCAAACACAAAAACCGAGTTTTATACGTACACAGTTACGTTACTTTAAAGCGGGGCAGGAAGCGTACGTAAAGCAGTTTTTACAGAATGTTACTTTTCCCTCAAATTTAGATTTATCCAACTACCTAAAAGTAGGGACAAGAGAAGAGCTTGAAGAACTCTTAACTTATACATGGGAAAAAGAAAAGATAGAAGAGGTACTTGATAGAGGTATAACCATTGAAGTTTTTTTGGGTATTGAAGATAAGATCATTGATGCACAAGTAGTCTTCAACTTTTTTTCACCTTTAAGCACAACGTATTTTATGAAGGATATGGGACATATATTAAAATATTAGATTCTCTCCACTATTCTATCTTCAAAATACTCTTCCAGAAGTAGATTTAACTCCTCTATTTGTATAGGTTTTGAGAGATAGGAATCCATACCTGCACCTATATATTTCTCTCTATCCCCAGCAAGTGCATTTGCTGTTAAGGCAACAATAGGTGTATGCTTTTTATTGCTTTGTCTCTCATAATTTAAAATATTCCCAGTCGCTTCCATACCACCAATGACAGGCATTTCAATATCCATAAATATCATATCATACTTATTATCCATACAGTGTTCAAGAGCCTCTTGACCATTATTTGCAATACTTACTTCTACACCAAGTCTATTAAGTACATTCAGCACCAGTTTTTGGTTAATAAGATTATCTTCTGCAACTAATATATGTACATTATCAAAAGTGATTTTTTTCTTAATCTCTGAAATATCCTCTTGATTACTGAGAATCTTAAGTATTTTTGTAAAGTTTATCGGCTTATAGAGTATTTTATCTATATGTGATTTGTATCGCTTTAGATTTCTTTTTTGATCTCCAGTTGACATTAGCACTATCTTTGTGTCAAAATCTAAGAATTGCTTAATATCATCCCCTCTATAGCGAAATTTATGGTCAATAAAAAGGATGTCAGGAAGTTTTGAGCTACCTTTTAATGCTAATAATGATTCATCCGTATAATGTTTTATTTTTGCTCCGGTATAAGCAATATATGCTTCAAGATCCTTATTGATATAATATTCTTCATCTATATGTGGATTAAGAATACCAACAGAGTATGAACTCATATCAACTACTTCTCTTTTTCTAGATCTTTCAGGTTTTATAAGTTTCAAAGTAAAGTAGAAAGAAGATCCTTCATCTTTAACACTCCAAATATTCAGTTTACTACCCATAAGTTCAACAAATTTACCTGAAATCGATAATCCTAGACCTGTACCACCATACTTTCTACTGGTGCTTACATCAGCTTGAGAGAAGGCTTTAAATATATTCTCTTTTTGCTCTTTCGTAATACCAATTCCTGTATCAGAAACTTCAAACTGAACTTCTACTTCATTTGTAGTTTCAGAGAATTTTTCAATACGTACATTCACCTCACCATTTTTAGAGGTAAACTTAACTGCATTGCTTACAAGATTCACAATGATCTGAGATATCTTCGTAGGGTCACCCATAAGTAGTGTAGGTAGATTCGGATCTAAAAAGACATTAAAGTCTATATTCTCTTCTGCAGCTTTAGCAGCATATGACTCAACAGCAGCTTCAAAGCTGTCTATAGGATCAAACTCTATATTCTCTAATTCTATCTTCTGTGCTTTTATTTTAGAAAGGTCAAGAATATCATTTACAATTGTCAAAAGATTTGCAGAACTTTTTTCTATTACTGAGATAAATTCCGCTTGTTCCTCTTTATCATCAGTATCTTTTAGTAAATTCGTAAATCCTACAATACCATTGAGAGGCGTACGTATCTCATGAGACATATTTGCTAGAAAAAGATCTTTTTTCTGATTAGCATCTTTGATCGCCTGAATCAAAAACTTATAAATATGATCGATCTTTCCATTCTCAATCAATCTTTTAATCTCTTTTTGCTGATTCTTATTAAAAACCAATTCTAAATCTTCTAAAGTATCTTCAGAAATCTGTTTGTTTTTCTCTTTTTTATTATATATGACATAAAGTCTAAGTAGAAACAGAAGGAGAAGTAGAAGCAGCAATACCACTATTGCATCTCTTATCATGAGCATTTTACTTGATGATATAGATGCTTGTTCTATTTTTTCTATCTCGGTATGGAGCAATGATTGTACCTGGGTAAAGTAGTCCATTTTTTTGTTTATCTGATTTTGCCATCCGATAATAGGGACTGAGTAGTCTCCTTTTTCTGCTTCGGATAAGATCATATTACGTTCTTCCAAAAGGATAGTATTGAATTTTTTTACTGACAGGAGTTCTTTAATTCTTGAAGTTACTTTGCTCTCTGCTAATGTGTTAAATGAAGGTAATAGCTCTTTATCTATAATTTGTTTCCACAGTGCAATATCTGTATTACTCATTTTCTCTGATCTGAGTAATATGAAGTAGATACCTCTATTTTCCAATACGGTGTTCTCTCTAAGTTCTGTATATTTATTATACATAGACAGATAACTTTTCTTTTCTCCTCTCCTTTGAGCAGTAGAAACATCTTTTAATATCTCTAAAAATGGTAGAAAAACCTTATTATGGTATGCGTGAAAGAAAATATTTCTATATTTCCCATTGATATCCTTTACATCTTCTCTCACATGGTTTAGCATTGTAGTAATCAATTTGATCTGTTGAGTGTAAATTGCATACTCATTGTTCTGTTTGATAAATTTATTTAATTTTTTAAAAGTAAGATCCACTTCATCTCTTGTCTCAATAAGTTTCGGGAGATCACTTTTCTTTTGTGTAGCCAGGTATTTAGCACTATGTATTCTCTCTGATTCCAGCTTATACAGTACAGACTTTACTTCCTCTAGAAAAAATGAAAGTTTTGAACTGTTTTGTGTGGTGTTATACTTCTGATAAGAGAGATATGTATCATACGATACAAGGACCAATATCAGCATTACTATAATAGTAGATAGTTTAAGTGTGATTTTATTCTTTAGCATATTCATTTCAATCCTTTAGTTTCTACTAAAGTGAAAATTAAAAAAAAGACATTATTATATTGAGAAGAAGTCCATTCCATTGTGTAGTCTGGCGATCTTTATCATAAAAGACCCATGACTTTCTGTCCTTGCTTCACAACAAGTTTAGCTTTTTAACATTTGACACCTAAGTTAATTATACTAGGATAAGACTTAAGAAGTAAATGCTTTAAGTTAAAAATAACGTATGATTAAATAAGGTTTTTCAAGCTACTGCTTAGTATTAAGTCTTGAAAAATACTCTTGTGGGTGTTTGCACACTGGACAGGTTTTAGGTGGTTTTTTACCTCTATGTACGTGTCCGCATACTTCACAGATCCATTCTTCTTCTCCGTCTACACTTACAAACTCCTGATTTTCTTTCAATCGTTCAAGAAGTTCTTTGTACATATTTTCATGTTCAACTTCCACTTTTCCAATGGCTGCAAACATACGTGCTGCCTCTTTGTTACCTTCTTCTTTGGCTACAGCCTCAAACTCAGGGTACATGGTTAGATTTTCATAACTCTCACCATTGATGGCATCCTGAAGGTTGGCAAGTGTATCGTCAAATTCTGAACCATTTTTCATCATATTATGCATTTTGAGTTCAAGTTTGGCATGTTGTACCTCGTTGTTTGCTGCACGTTGAAAGTGTCTGGCTATGTCTCTAAAGCCTTCTTTTTGTGCAATTTTGGCATAAAACTCGTACTTGTTTCTTGCCATAGACTCACCGGCGAAAGCCTTGAGAAGGTTCACCATAGTAAGATTTTCAGTAATACATTCCATATCTTGACCACAGCACACTAACGTACCGCCACCCACATGACAAACTTCCACAACATTACCACATTTGCTACATTTATAACTTTCATACTTTTTCATTTTTTTCCCTTTAGATATTGGCTATAAAGTTTTCCAAATGAAACAGAAAACAACGCTATTTTAATTATTCTAGCAAAATGAAGTTAATGTAAAATTTATCAAAACAGCTTTCGGATAAACACAACCTTCAAATAATTCCCCTCTTTAAACTTTTCATTGACTTTAAAATCTTTAGGGAGAGAGAAAGTCTCTTCTATGCTGTATTTTCCATTTAATTCTTTGAATGCTTTGTCTATGAAGGTTTTAAAGCGTTTCATATCAAAGTTAGAGGCATTTGTTGAAGCAACAATGATACCGCCATTATTTGTAATTTGAATAGCCTCTTTAAGAAGTTTAACGTAGTCTTTTGAAGCTGAGAAAGTATGTTTCTTTGAACGTGCAAAGCTTGGGGGATCCAGGACAACCATGTCGAAAGAGAGCTTTTTTCTTACAGCATACTTGAAGTAATTAAAAACATCTTCCACAATGATATTTTGTTTAGTAAGATCGATGTTATTGACCCTGAACTGCTCTTCTGTTTTAGAGCGGCTTCTGTTTGCCAGATCCACAGAAGTAGTTTTTGTAGCTCCTCCAAGTGCTGCAAACACAGAGAATGCACCGGTGTAAGAGAAGGTATTGAGCACTGTTTTGCCTTTGGAATACTTGTCACGTATGGTTTTTCGTACATCTTTCTGGTCTAAAAAGACCCCAACCATGGCGCCGTCATCCAGATAGATAGCAAAATTGGCTCCATTTTCTTTTACAATGAGAGGTTCAGGGGCTTTCTCTCCACAAATGAAATCATCCGTATCATCAAGATATTGACCTTTGGCATCAAAACGCTTTTTCTGGTAAATACCTTTGTATTCAACACTGGACTTAAGTGCATCTAGGATGGCATTTTTAAATTTATATATACCTATGCTGTACCAGGTAAGTAGATAAAAACCATCAAAATAGTCTATGGTCAAACCACCAATACCGTCACCTTCACCGTTAAAAACTCTAAAGGCTGTAGTTATTTTGGATGTATAAAATTTTTCTCGGTATTGTATTGCAGATCTTATTTTTTTAACAAAATAGCTTACATCAATTTTTTCTTCTTTTTTTAAAGAGAGTACCCAGCCATACCCTTTGTTCTGTCGTCCATAGTAGCCTTTGCATATGAACTTTTTTCTATCATCCACAAGATTGACTACTGTGCCTTCCTCTGTAATTTTACTCCAATCCATTATGGACTCTTTTGAAATCAGTGGATATTCATTTTGGTACTCTTTTACATATGCCGGTTTTATGCTTAAGTCTATCTCTTTATGCATATTTATTTATCCTTATTCAGAGGGTTCATTATAGTATAAATTTTAATTCAAACGCTATAATAACTCATTAAATCTTTTTTTAATAATAAAAGGAGGCAATATATGTCAATAAAATATCTTAAATCTGCTTCCCATCCTCCTGTGGATGGTTTTATTAAAGAAATATATAGCCAAATAAAGCATGATTTTGGAGCAGTTGTAGAACCTTTTTCGCTTCATTCTCCATACCCGAAGGTATTGGGTGGTGTATGGGCTGCGTGTAGAGAAACAGAGTTAGTTACTGATGCCGTACCTCGTAATATCAAAGAGCTCATTGCTTCTACTGTTTCACAAATAAATCAATGTCCATATTGTATTGATGCACATACGATTATGTTATATGCAGAAGGAGAGCCTGAAATTGTAAGATTGTTGTCTACTGATACTGCAAATGATATTGCTGATGCTAAATTAAGAGCCCTTTATGCATGGTCATCATCCACTCGATCACCAAAGTCAGATATTATTCTTACTCCACCTTTTTCTTTACAAGAAGCACCTGAAATCATTGGTATGGCAGTCTTATATCATTATATAAATAAGATGGCAAACATTTTTTTAACTGAAACGCCATTACCATTAAATGTAAGCTGGATGAAAATGACATTGAAGAGAATAGCTGGGTGGTATTTTTCTTTGGCTGCAAGACGTTCCAAGTCATATGGGAAATCATTAAAATTTATTCCAGATGCTAAATTAGCAAAAGAGCTGGCTTGGGCAGAAGGTTCCCCCACTATAGCTAAAGCTTTTGCCGGATTTGCCACAGTTATTG
>JGI24024J18818_10001203_pt1 | contig 10527 bp, 11 predicted proteins | sample Cruoilmetagenom2_FD_18818 | JGI IMG/M metagenome (IMG submission 18818) | reverse complement strand
AACCTCCCCTTTACCTTGCCCTGACCGGCCTAATTGTGTCCATATTCGGGGCAGTCCTATTCTGGGGATTGTGGACCGGTAACTCTCGCGCCCCACTCGCTGCCCGCATTCTGACCCCGGTTTACATCGGCCTGGAGTGGGTTGAACAAATCCTTTCTATCTGGAGAGGCAATAGTTTCGAGAATTGGTCTTTCATGGCCACGATCAGCCTGGTCGTGATAATATTCACTTACTGGACTTTGTCAACTTCAAGAGTAAAAATCTACTTCGGAGAATTGCATGAGCCATCAAAAAAAGATTGAAGACCTGCGCAACCGCAAAGCTAAANGCCGCTTGGGTGGCGGAGAGGAACGCATCGCTGCCCAACACAAGCGCGGTCGCCTGACNGCCCGGGAGCGAATAGATTTATTGTTAGATNGAGGNTCTTTCCGCGAGCTCGATGCCTTTGCCNTCCACCGCACAAGTGATTTTGGGCTTGACCAGCAGAAATTCTTAGGTGACAGCGTTGTGACCGGGTGGGGCACGATTGAAGATCGCCTGGTTTATGTTTTCTCCCAGGATTTCACGGTTTTCGGAGGCAGCCTGGGAGAGGTTCACGCTGAGAAGGTCTGCAAACTGATGGATATGGCTTTGAAAAACGGTGCGCCAGTGATTGGCCTGAATGACTCTGGCGGTGCACGCATCCAGGAAGGCGTGGTTTCCCTGGGAGGCTATGCAGATATTTTCCTGAGGAATACCCTGGCCTCCGGAGTCATTCCCCAGCTCAGCGCCATCATGGGTCCCTGTGCGGGCGGAGCGGTTTACTCCCCTGCCCTGACGGATTTTATCTTCATGGTGCGCAACTCCTCCTATATGTTTATCACTGGACCAGAAGTGGTGAAAGCGGTCACTCATGAGGATGTTTCCTTTGAGGACCTGGGTGGTGCTGGGGTCCACTCCGAGACGTCCGGTGTTTGTCACATCGCTACGGATACCGAAGCGGATACACTTTATCTGCTCCGTAAATTACTGACCTACCTCCCCCAGAACAACATGGAAGACCCACCCTATGTTCCCCCCACAGATGATCCGCTGCGCATGTCTGAAGCCCTGGATAGTCTAGTGCCAGATGATCCCAGCGAACCTTATGACATCAAAGACGCCATCCACCAAATCGTTGATGATGGAAATTTCTTTGAAATCCATGAGAATTATGCTCAAAATATTGTTATCGGATTTGCCCGATTAGGTGGACACAGCATCGGGATCATCGCCAACCAGCCTGCAGTGCTGGCCGGTGTATTGGACATAAACTCCTCAGACAAAGCTGCCAGATTCGTTCGCTTTTGTGATTCTTTTAATATTCCAATCCTCACCTTCGTCGACGTACCTGGATTCCTGCCCGGTACCGGGCAGGAACACGGCGGCATCATTCGCCATGGAGCAAAATTGCTGTTTGCCTACTGTGAGGCCACGGTTCCCAAGCTGACCGTGGTGACTCGTAAAGCTTACGGTGGTGCATATGACGTGATGAGCAGCAAACATATCCGCGGTGATGTCAACCTAGCCTGGCCAACTGCGGAAATCGCCGTTATGGGCTCAGAAGGTGCAGTCAACATCATTTTCCGTAAAGAACTCTCCAAATCTGAGGACGTGGAACGCCGCAGGGCAGAATTGGTTTCCGAATACCGGGAGAAATTTGCTAACCCCTACATTGCAGCTTCACGAGGATTTATCGATGATATCATCGAGCCGCGTGAAACCCGCCCGCGCCTGGTAAACGCGCTCGAAATGGTCGCCAACAAGCGCGATGCAAACCCGGCCAAAAAACATGGCAATATTCCTCTCTAATAAATGATACAGCTGCTGGATGTCAACGGGAGAAGGTTAGCTATTCAGAGTGCTGGTCCAGAATCTGGACCTGTGCTCGTTTTTCTGCATCATGGCTTGGGGGCTATCAGCTCCTGGAAAGGACAAATCCAGGAATTCTGTAAAGCTGGATACCGGGTTTTGGCGTATGACCGCTGGGGGCATGGAGATTCGGCTCATCGAGAACGCTGGTCAATGCCCGATTTCGAGCCCGATGTGGCAGACCTGGAATGCCTCTTAGACCAGCTTGGAATCCAGCAGGTTTCCCTGATCGGGCACAGCGATGGCGGCAATATCGCCATGCATTACGCCAGCAAACACCCACAGCTGGTTACCTGTTTGGTGCTCATTGCAGCGCATATCTATATCGAAACAAAAATGGCAGCTGCAATCCAAGATTTAATAAACAAATTTGAAAGAGATCTCCGTTTTCAAAAAAGGATGCGCATGGTGCATGGCAGCAAATCTGAGGAATTATTCTGGGGATGGTATGAAGGTTGGTCCCGACCAGAGATTCAGGAATGGGACCCACGACCAGTGCTCAACCAGATCTCCTGTCCAACGCTGGTCGTGCAAGGTTTAGAGGATGAACATGCCTCCCCGCAACATGCCCAAGATCTGGCAAGCGGGATTCCCAATGCACAACTGTGGTTGGTACCCGAGGTAGGTCATATGCTGCCGCAAGATTTCTCGCATGATTTCAACTGTCGAGTCTTGGAGTACTTGCACCAGATATTGGTAATACCCACCCTTGGGTGAGGCTTTTCAGAAGAGCTAAGTAATTATTAGTCACTTGGGATATTCAATGTATAGGAAAGAATCAGAGACAATCTATGTTCAATAAAGTCTTGATCGCAAACCGGGGGGAGATCGCCGTCCGCATCATCCGGGCCTGCCGGGAGTTGGGTTTAGGGACGGTAGCCGTCTTCTCAGAAGCCGATCGCGAAGCACTCCATGTCCGGTTGGCTGATGAGGCCTATTATCTCGGACCATCCGCATCCAGGGACTCTTACCTGCGCGCTGATAAAATAATCGCCATCGCGAAGAAAAGCAAATCCGGCGCAGTTCATCCCGGTTATGGTTTTCTCGCCGAACGGGCCGATTTTGCGCAAGCCTGCCTGGATGAGAAACTGGCATTTATTGGACCCAAGCCGTCTTCAATAGCCGCGATGGGGGATAAGGGTGTCGCCAGGGCTAAAGTCATCGCCAGCGGTGTACCTATAGTTCCAGGTACAGAAGGTGAGGGATCACTCAGGGATGATGAACTGTTGGCTCTAGCAGAAGACTTTGGATTCCCGCTGCTGATCAAAGCCACTGCAGGTGGAGGTGGCAAGGGCATGCGCGAAGTACGCGCCATAGAGGACATGCCCGGGTTGCTCCAGGCTGCACGGCAAGAGGCAGAAGCCTCTTTTGGGGATGGCAATGTTTACCTGGAGACACTGGTGGAGGNTGCCCGGCATATCGAGATTCAAATCATGGCCGATTCCCATGGAAATGTGATCCACCTGGGCGAACGCGAATGTTCCCTCCAGCGCCGGCACCAGAAGCTGCTCGAAGAATCACCCTCCCCGTTTATCGGAGATGATGATGAATTACGCCAGCGAATGGGATCGGTAGCAGTACGAGCGGCCCAGGCCGTAGATTATGTCAATGCAGGCACAATTGAATTCCTGGTAGATAAGGATAAAAATTATTTCTTCCTGGAAATGAACACCCGTCTGCAGGTCGAGCACCCGATTACTGAGATGGTCACGGGATTCGATATCGTCAAAGAACAGATTCGCATCGCCCGGGGACGCCAATTACGGCATAAACAAGAGGATATCACTCTGACTGGGTGGGCGATCGAATGCCGCATCAACGCTGAAGACCCCTACAACAATTACCTGCCCTCCACCGGTCGCATCACTCACATGATTCTGCCCACAGGTCCAGGGGTTCGACTGGATACCGGCGTCTACTCCGGGTTCAGCATCTCCCCTTACTATGACTCATTGATCGCCAAGCTGATCGTGAGTGGTGAAACGCGCGGTGAAGCTTTACTGCGCATGCGCCGCGCCCTGGAGGAGTTCAAAATTATCGGAATTCGCACCAATATCCCCTTCCACCAGCGCATGATGTATTCCACCAGCTTCATGGCCGGGCAGTACGATACCCGCTTCGTGGAGGAGCGCTTCTCGATGGATACTACGCAAGATGTCAAAGGCGATTTGACAGAGGTAGCTGCCATCCTGGCAACCCTGGTTGCCCACCAACAAACTCAGCGCGCAGCTAATATCATCCAGCGCAACGAGCGCGATACCAGCAACTGGAAATGGGTCGGACGCTGGGAAAGGATGCAGCGATGAAATACGTGGCCACCAGCGGTAAGCGTGAAATCCTGATCGAGATCTTGGACGAACATCACATCACTGTGGATGGTATTGATTATGAGATCGATTTTGAGTCGGTCAGCGAGCAAACAGTTTATTCTCTCTTGGCGAACAACAACTCATACGAAGCACTGGTTTACGAGAGCGAAGATGGCTGGCAGGTATTGCTGCATGGATCGCAGTACGTGCTGCTGGTGGAAGATGAACGAGAAAAAAAGCTGCGNGCTTCATTGGGTGGTGGCCCACCGGAGAATGTTGATTATCATCTGCGGTCACCCATGCCGGGCTTGATCGTAACAGTNCCGGTCAGCGAGGGTCAGAAGGTCGAAAAGGGAGATGTGCTCGTGGTGCTCGAATCGATGAAAATGCAGAACCAGCTCAAATCCCCCCGGCCTGGTAAAGTCAGCCGTGTGCAGGTCAAACCAGGTGACAGTGTTGAAGATAGAGATACCCTGCTGAGTATAATCTAATCTCAAAGGAGAGCATATGAGTCAAAACCAGCAGGAGCTGGAGGTCAAACTCTATCTTGCAGATTTGCCTGCATTCCAAGCCAGGGTAGAAGATTTGGGAGCTGATCTAACCGAGCCAAGGCTGCACGAGGTCAACCTGCGTTTTGACCTGCCGGATGGTGAACTGACCCGTACAGCCCAAGTGCTGCGCCTGCGCCAGGATACCGCTGCCCGGATGACCTATAAGGGTCCTGGAAAAACGATCGATGGCGTCCACGCCCGCCGTGAAATTGAATTCACGGTCAGCGACTTCCAATCCGCACAAAGTCTGCTTGAAACCCTGGGCTACCAGATCAGCCTGATGTACGAGAAATACCGGACGACCTATTTCCTAGATGATCTGCAAATCACATTGGATGAAATGCCTTATGGCAACTTCACCGAGATCGAAGGCGCCGATACAGCTGCCATTCACAAGGCAGCAGAAAAATTAGGCCTCAGCTGGGAGGCGACCATCCTGGAAAGCTACACTTCCCTGTTCGAAATCCTGCGGAATAAACTAGATCTCACCTTTCGCGACCTTTCCTTCGCCAATTTTGCAGAACTCAAGATCACTCCAGAAGACTTGGGAGTCATTCCCGCTGACAGATGAGAACATAATGCCCAATCAAGAACCGACCTTGAACAAAATGCGGCACCCAGAATACGCCCGCGATGAGGCATGGATCGTGGACTTCTTGAATAAGGTCCAGATCGGTCATATCGCCACCCGCTCAGATAATCAGCCTTATATCACGCCCACCCTGTTCTGGTATTCCCCGGAGCAGCACGAAATCTATTTTCACTCCAACATCACCGGACAGGTACACTCAAATGCCGAACAATATCCAGAAGTGTGCTTCGAAGCCAGCCGGGCCGGCAAGCTGCAGCCCTCCAACCTGGCCCTGGAATTCAGCATGCAGTACGAGAGCGTTATTGCCTACGGGAAAATCCGGGTCGTGGAGGATGAGGCTGACAAAAAAAGGTTCCTGTACGGGTTAATTGAAAAATATTTCCCCGGCATGGTGCCCGGAGAACACTACCGTCCAATTACCGATAAAGAGCTCAAACGTACCTCAGTGTATGCCATCGCCATCGAGAAGTGGAGCGGAAAATACCACTGGCACGATCAGGCCGATCAGGGGGACGAGTGGCCGCCTTTAGGTGAGGAATGGTTCGAATAATAAGCTGCAAGGCAATCAATTAATGTTATTGCGTGGGAGCGCAGTAAGTTTATCCTGAGCGAAGCTGAAGGGAAGCAATCCCATAATTATGGTTGGTCAAAAATCTATGGGAGACTTTACTGGAGCAGGTAATGTCATTAGTACCGTAGCAAGCATATCCTAAGACTGGATGATCAGAAAGGTGAGGAATCCCTAATGCGCGTGAGTGAAGATTGCCGAGGACATTGATTGGCCCAGCTGTAGGGATCCCTCTCCCCGGTCGTTCCGACCAAGCGCAAGTCCCGCCCCGCGGGGGACAAGACTGCGTTCGGGATGACATTTAGCATGTCATTAGTGATTATTAACCCCAGGCAAAAGATTCTGATGTAACCGTGAAGGATAGATGAAGACAACCAAGGATAGATCGAGGCATGAACGCTTAGTTACACCTGAAATGCTCGAGGATCTGCCGCAACCAGTTCAGTGCTACCTGGACTATACTGGCGTTGTCGACAAACCCTGGGTGGATACCGTCCGCCTGAAACAGACCGGCAGGTTCCGTCAGGGGCTGGAGCGACCCTGGATGCCGATGGTCGCTGAGCAAACCTATACCACCGATCCACCGGGATTTGTCTGGAATGCGCGATTTAAATTTGCAGGCTTACCGCTGCTGCGCGCTAGGGACCAGTATGAAGCGGGGCACGGTCACATGTTCGGCAAGCTTGCAGGTCTCTTCACGGTTTTCGATATGCGTGGTGAGGAGCTTGACCAGGGCACAATGCTGCGCTATCTGAGCGAGATGATCTGGTTCCCCAGCGCATTCTTGGGGGACAATATCTCATGGAACTACGTGGATGAGCGCACTGCCCAGGTGACATTTACTGATCATGGCAAGAGCGTCTCAGGTCTTATGCATTTTGATGATGCAGGAAAATTAACTAATTTCACCGCCGAGCGCTACCGCGAAATCGAAGGTGAGTTCTCACTCGATCCATGGTCGACACCCATCACAAGCTATGGAGTGCGCGCAGGATTGAACCTGCCCGTTGGTGGCCAGGCTGTGTGGAATCTACTCGCTGGTGATTTGTTGTATATAGAAGTGCAGATAACAGAGATAAAATACAATTCCGCCCCCTAATGCATCTTAGCATAAATCCCCTACCAGTTTTTGTTTACCCCAATTCCCCCTGATCCCAAGCCAATGGTTTTACCTCCCCTGGAGTGCTGGTTAATTGAGGCAGCAAACCCTTCAATTGAACTGGAACACCAGTGGTGAAATACTGCACCTGGCCCTGATCCGGAGCTGCGGTGAGCAAGTCATTTGTCTCCAGCAGTCGCTGCACCTGGCGGGCAATGGCCGGGGAGGGATCAATCACCCGCACTTCGGCTCCCACGATATCTTGGATCGCAGGGATCACAAAGGGGAAATGTGTGCAGCCTAAAACCACCGTGTCGATCCCCTCTGCCAGCATGGGTTTCAAGGCTTCTTCCAAGATGGCATACACTCCAAGTGTATCCAGGTTACCCCGATCGATCTCCATCACCAAACCCGGGCAGGTATCCTGGAGCACCTTCACACCGGCAGCAAAGCGCTCGATCACCGAAGCGTAAAGTTCACCCTGGAATGTAGCCGGGGTCGCCAGCACACCCACCACACCGCTGCGCGTGGTTTCGGCAGCTGGCTTTACGGCTGGCTCCATGCCCACGAAGGGCACCAGTGGGAAAACCTCCCGCAAATGGTGCAGGGCAGCAGCTGAGGCTGTGTTGCAGGCGACCACAACTAGCTTTGCGTTTTGTTCTAATAAGTAGCGCGTTATTCCCTCTGAGAATATGCTCACCTCGACCAGCGAGCGTGATCCGTAAGGCACATGAGCCTGGTCCGCCAGGTAGATCAGGTCTTCATTCGGCAGCAGCTCCTGTACAGATTTCAGAACAGATAAGCCCCCCACCCCGGAGTCAAAAATACCTATAGGTCCTGATGCTTGATCGCTGCTCTTCATGAGGTCATTTAACTGGCAGCAGCCTGCCTTTGAATACTGGCTGCCTCTGCAAAAGCTCTAAACAAGCCCCGCATCTGGCTGTGAGCTGTCAGCCATTCCGGGTGCCACTGCACCGCCAGACCGAAGGGGTGCTGGGGCAGTTCAACCGCCTCAACGATACCATCCGGCGCGTGCGCAGTGGCCACCAGGTCTGGAGCCAGCTGGCGGACAGCCTGGTGATGCAGGCTGTTAACCTGGCTGGAACTGGATCCCAGGATAGATGCCAGGCGCGAATCCGGCTGCACCTCGACTGGATGCGACAGGTAATCCCGCTCCCAATCCGGGTAATAGTCGTGCTTGGCAGCCTCCGGCACCTGGTCAGCGATATCGGCGTACAGGCTGCCACCCAAACCCACATTGATCAGCTGCAGTCCCCGGCAGATACCCAGGAAGGGTTTACCAGCCTCCACAACCCGCTCCAGGATGAGCATTTCCAGACGATCGCGGTCCGGTTCAACTCCATAAACTTTGGGATGCCCCTCCGCCTGGTAGAAATCGGTGTCAATATCCCCTCCCCCAGTGAAGAGGACCCCATCCAGGCGACCCAGCAGGTCATCCACAGCCGACTCCGGCAGCTGATTGGGTATCAGCACCGGGCAGATCTCCGCCTGGGTTAATGCACCCACATAAGCCTCAGCCAACGAGATCAGCTGCATCCCATACTGGTTCTTCCTGCGCATGGTGGTGACACCAATCACGGGATAGGTCATAACGGCTCCTTGTACGAGATCAACTTAATACGTCCATTATTCTACTCGCGAAAAAGAAAAAGGCGCAGCCTATTAATGAGCCACGCCTAGAATCTTGAAAATAGAAACTATTATTTTTGAGTAAACTTCTGCTTCAATCGCGCCCGTTTGCCAGTGCGCTCTCGCAGGAAATACAGGTTGGAGCGGCGCACATGTGATCGCCGGTGGATAACCACTTTTTCCAACCGGGGGGATTTTAGAAGAAATGTCCGCTCAACACCAATACCATTGCTGGCGGTGCGCCGCACGGTGAAATTGGCATTGTTGCCGCCTTTGCGCATGCGCAGCACGGTACCGCGAAATTCCTGGGTGCGTTCTGTGCTGCCTTCTCGGATGCGCCAAAAGACGCTGACCGTGTCGCCGGGTTTTATCTGAGGCAGATCCTCGTTTACGGGTGCCTCAACTGATCGCAGTAATTCGTCGCTCATCTTGCTGTCCTCATTTTATTTGACAATATAAAGCCGCCCATGGCGGCGCGGGGGAAAATTATACCACGGCTGGTCGCTTAATGGGAAGATTCAACTCGGAAATTCAGCAACATTTCACTATCCTTGACCCATTGGTATGGCAGTGGTAAAATCCCGAAGCTCGCCCCCATCGTCTAGGGGACTAGGACGTAGCCCTTTCAAGGCTAAGACCGGAGTTCGAATCTCCGTGGGGGCATCCGACTGAAAGCTCCTGATTCATCAGGGGCTTTTTTCTTTCTATTATCCAACTCAAGAAGAAACAATATTAAGACCGGAGTTCGTCCCCTTAACGGGGATGACATTTCCGTGGGGGCATCCGAGCGAAAGCTTCTGAGTAATCAGGGGCTTTCTTTTTCGTGTCTTGTTTTATGGGGTCAGTTCACGATGGTACTCCAATAGGGATACAAGCCGAACGATCTCAGACTGCAAAGTAATGGGTAATTGAACTGAATATTCTATTACCTAAACAAATAACGTGGCGTCTCATCGCAGTAGTGTTCAAATTCTTCACCAAACTTCCGATGCAGATGGATTTCCTCGTTGGTCACCATCCAATGCCCAATAACAGCCCAGATCAACACCCAACCCATGTTATAGACAGATGGCAGGTACACAAAAACCCCCAATACCATTATCCAGCCACCCAGCATCTGCGGGTTGCGCGAGTAACGATAAGGACCGGTGTTCACGATACCTTTCACCTCAATGCCAAAAGCACGCCTCAGCCCAAACCAAATCATGGTGCCAAAAGCCACCACCATCCCCAGCAAGACCAACACCAGTGCAGCAAGCCTGTTCCATGTGCCGTTCGGCAGCCAATCCCAGGCCCACGCTGGGGGCATGTACACGTAGGGGAAGAAGAAGAAGCCAACAAAGATAAGGAGCTGAAGGGTCGATGCCCACCAACCCAGCCGACCTTTGTTCAAATAATCTCGTGCAACGACACGATGAAAAACGAAATAGGCAGCAGAGAGCAGCAGTACAGTTGAAATCAGGAAAATTGCTGTCTGCAAATTGATCTCCTTTAGAGCATACCGATTAAATTCAGTATTGGGGATTATAATTCAAGCGCTAACATCCCCGATTGGAGTTGATTAGTACCCCAGGACGAACTCGAACAGCCAACAAACGCTTTAGGAGAGAGTACGCTGTTAAGACAAAGGGCACAAAAAGTCGGAGTGTCAAGAAGTGAGCAGTATTGATTGGGTGGAATGTTTGAGTTTCTTGACAATATGTTTTTCGTGTCTCCTCACTTCTTCTCGGTGTACTTCACTTCACCAATGCCTTCAAAATCTGCACTTTGCGTCCACAGGGTGGCATTATACGCGCGCGCGGTTGCCAGAATGATACTGTCAGCCATGGCTATCTTGAATTCGGATGAAATATATGCAGCATTGACAG
>JGI24024J18818_10001200_pt1 | contig 10534 bp, 11 predicted proteins | sample Cruoilmetagenom2_FD_18818 | JGI IMG/M metagenome (IMG submission 18818) | reverse complement strand
AAAAATCATCTGGGGTCGATGTATTTCGGGGCGCTAAGCGCGGGGGCTGATTGTGCCGCCGGTTTGTATGCGATGAATCTGATTCAAAAGCGATCTGAACATATTTTATTAATTTTCAAAGACCTGAAGGCGGAATTTTTAAAACGTGCCGAGGGAGATGTTTACTTTCACTGCGATCAGGGGCGTGAGATCGCGAATCTCGTAGCCGAAGCCGCGCAATCGGACGAAAGGGTCGACATGTCGATTCACGTGGAGGCCAAGGTACCCAGCCAGTGTGATGATCCGGTTGCCCGGTTCACATTGACCCTGTCACTGAAAAAGAAATCATAATTGCATTCAACCCGAGGATTTACACTTCCAACTGCTTGTACATCACCAACGCATCGACAAAACCCAGCCGTTTATGCTTGAATGCTCTTGGCAGAACACCAATTGTTTGAAATCCATGTTTTTGCCAGAGATGAACGGCACTTTCATTCGTGGAAACCACTAAGTTGAACTGCATGGATTTAAACCCCAGTTTTTTGGCCTCACCCTGGGAGTGGTCGCATATAGTAGACCCGATGCCTTTATCCCGAATATTTTCGGCAACAATATATCCACAATTGCAGACATGGGAACCGAGACCGGGCTGATTGGGCTTGATATAATAGGTGCCAACGATTTCCCTTTCATCATTTAAAGCCACATACGTGGCCGTCGGCATGTAGATCCATACATTGCGGGCCTCATCCTCGGTGATTTCTGGGGAGAATGGATACGTCTCCCCTTTCCGAAAGACATCTTCAATAATCGGCCACACATCCGCCCAATCTTTTTCATTGAACCGTCGAATCTTAGTCATTGGTAATGAGTAATCTCTCTTGGGTCATTATCGAATTGGCCATCGGAATAAAACTCATTAAGCTATGGGATATCAAGCCCAAAGCATTCTGTCAATTTCAAGTGCCATTCCGGTGGAGCCTGTCCTGGACTCGATCTGGGTGCCGGAATCCGGAATCAAGTGGTTTCATTAAGCTTAACTTGCATCTTGTGATGACCTGGCACATGTTTTAGTAAATACAAGGTCCCAATAGGAGAGGAGCATGCAAACAGTCGACTTACCCGGTCGCGGCACCGTGGCTTACCAGTGGAGCGGCAACGGGCCTGAGACCGTGGTGTTGATCAACGGTTCAGTTTTTCAACTATCATCAGTGGGACAGACAGGCTGAGGTTGTTGAATTCGATGGCGTCACCCATATGGGGCCGATGCTGTTAAAAAAAGACGGCCGCAAGGTTTTCGAGCGCTATGTTATATTTTTTAATAGATTTAATCAGGAGGTGATATATGAAAATCGGACGTAACGCGCCTTGTCCCTGCGGCAGCGGGAAAAAATATAAACCCGCCCAATTGAAACCATGAATCCATATCTCATTTTCATTTTGGCCGTCATCCTAATCGGCTATTTCCTAGACCTGACCATCTCCATCGTCAATCTGAGATCACTTGATCCCCGTCTTCCCGATGAATTCATCGATGTGTTTGACGGCCGGCGATATGCCAAATCTCAAAATTATACCAGAACCACAACCACTTTTTCCATGATCAAAGAGACGACCACAGCGGTCCTCACGGTCGCCTTTATCCTGATCGGTGGATTTAATTGGGTGGATGGCCTGGCCAGAGGCTTCGGAATGGGTCCCATCGGCACGGGTCTTATTTTCACGGCGATACTCCTCTTGTTTGTCGCATCTGCCGGGATGCTTTTTTCCATTTATGCGACCTTTGTAATCGAAGCACGCTTCGGCTTTAACCAAACCACGCGTCGAATCTTTATTCTGGATCTTGCCAAAGGCATCATTTTGGCGGTAGTCATCGGCGGACCGGTCCTGGCTTTTATACTGTGGTTTTTCGAAATAGGAGGATCCTGGTCGTGGCTTTATTGCTGGATGGGCGTGGTCGGGGCGATGATGGCCATCCAGTTTTTAGCGCCGGTATTGATCATGCCCTTGTTTAATAAATTTACGCCCCTTGAAGATGGCGAACTGAAAGAAACAGTTACGAACTATGCCGCCAGGGAAAATTTTAAAATAAAAGGGATCTACACCATGGACGGCTCCAGGCGATCCACTAAATTGAATGCCTTTTTTACCGGGTTCGGCAAATTCCGAAGGATCGTCTTTTTTGATACCCTGGTGGAAAAACTTTCAATCGGCGAGATTGTGGCTGTCCTGGCCCATGAAATGGGACATTACAAATTAAAGCACGTTGTAAAAATGCTCACCGCATCGATCCTGCAGATGGGCATTCTGTTCTTTATCCTATCCCTGTTTATCAACAACCGCGGCCTGTTTACCGCTTTTCGAATGGAACACGTCTCCATTTATGCCAGCTTCATTTTTTTCGGATTTCTCTATTCGCCCATCAGCATGCTGCTATCGGTCATTTTCAATATCTTCTCACGCCGTCATGAATTCCAGGCGGATCGATACGCGCTCATCTCCACCGACCGACCGGAAATGCTGATCAGCGCCTTGAAACAGCTTAGCATTACCAACCTCTCCAACCTGACACCGCACCCACTGCATGTGTTTTTAAACTACAGCCATCCGCCGATACTTGAACGGATTAAGGCACTCAGAAAAAAGAGATTGAGCATCTAAGATCAGATTTTTCGAGGTCTCTCAAGGTATATATATGTTGGTTTTATTCCAGGTCTCGTACCAGACTCCATTGTCCCAAGATATTGTATAAGCTGCAAATAAAAAAAGTCGTGGACTTTTTATGTCAAACCACGCTTTCTGATTCATTGGTCTGATTGAACAATCATAGCTGCATTGTGCAATTTTTTAATCCAGCTTGAAGATTTACCCAGATCCACCGTCAAAAAATAAAAACCCCCGTTGCGCTTGTAAAAACAAGCAGACAGATTGAGTTTGACAACAAAAACCTATCCACATCAGTGGATAGGCACCTTGGAGTGCGGGCCAACGGGCAGAGGTGGACGGACAGACAGATGATATTGGCTTTGGCATTGCTGAATCTGTCTGGTGGCGACTGCATGGAGGATATTAAGATTTTGGAAGGTGATGAAGGCTTTTGCCGGATTCTGCGCAGGACCCATATGGCGGGGATGAAGCGCAAGGCCCGCCGAGAGTTGGAGCGGCGCTGGCGGAAGGTCAAGCGCCGGAAGGCCCCTTTGCCTTCCGCTATATTTCGGTATTTGGCATCGTGACCAACATGGATTGGGAGGGGGGCAAACTGATCCGGTGGCTGCACGAACGTTGCGGCAAGAGTGAAGAAGCCCACAGCGTTATGAAGGAAGACTTGGCTGGGGGGGGACGATGCCCAGCGGGGATTTTGGGGGAAACGCAGCTTGGTGGTGGATCATGATTTTGTCCCTGAACCTGAACGCGGCGATGAAAAATTTGGTATTAGGTGAATCATGGGTCAACCGGCGCATGAAGGCTGTCCGGTTTGGGTTGATCAACATTCCGGCCAGAGTCATGGAGCGTTCGAGGTATTTGATGGTTCGATTGAGCAGACGCCACCCTTTACTCGAATGGTTGCTTGAAATTCGAGGAAAGATTGCGGCATTGGAACCGGCGGCGCCAGGATAGCATCAGAAAAGAAGAAAAAGCAGGGGCTAAGGAGCTTTTGTGGGATACCTGTGCCCGAAACCGGCGAATTTTACCGCTTGACGGAACGTTTGGCAAAAAATCGCTCACCCCTTACGTTGAGAAGGGACCAAGCCCCGTTGAGGCTGTTCCAGACAACCGGAAAAAAGGCATGCTCAAATTTTGGCGGTGGATTTGGGACTCACCTTTCCCATTGACTTTGGCCGGGGTAACTGCCAAAAGCGCCCATGGCCGATTCTGCTTTAAGGACCCATTGGAAAATCCTCATCGCCCTCAGTCTGGTGCACTTCAGCGGTGATTTCTACAGCGCTTTCATCAACCCCCTGTTTCCCGTGTTTATGGACAAGATGGGACTGAGCCTGGCCCAGGTGGGCCTTCTCGCCGGTATCTCTCGCTTTTTGATGTTTATCGTACAACCCATGTCAGGCTACTGGGCCGATCGCCACCCCTCACGCAGTTTTATTTTGATCGGGTTGCTCATGCCCATTCTTTTCATTCCTTTGGCGGGAATGACAACCGGTTTTTACGGGCTACTGTTCTGCATTGTTATTGGTTCCACGGGATCATCCCTGTTTCATCCACCGGTCACGGGTATGGTGCCCGAATATGCCGGCCGCAAACTCGGATTGGCCATGTCCGTCTATAACACTGCCGGCACCCTGGCCTTCGGGGTGGGGCCCATCTTCATTACCTGGTACGTGACCCGGTTCGGTCTCAGGGCGATGCCGGCGACCATGGCCATCGGTCTTGTGGTCTGGATCTATTTCTATTGGGCCATTCCCAAACCCCAAGGGGACGGCATGGCCCAATACGGCTTTTTAGAGACGCTTCGGCAAACCCTGGGCAGTGTCTGGCAGCCGATCCTGTTGATTTGGATCGTAATGGTTGCTCGAGCACTGGTGGGGCAGTCATTGATGACCTTTATGCCGGTGCTTTGGGTCCAGAGAGGACATACCATCGTCTCTGCCGGCGTCCTCTTTTCCATCTTCACCATTTCAGGAACGGTTGCGGGTATTCTCTGCGGCCATCTTTCGGACCGAATGGGGTACAAACGCCTCTTATGGATCACCCATAGTCTCATGGCCCCTTTCCTGCTCTTGTTTTTGTTGGCTCCGGGCAAATGGATCTATCCGGCGACGATATTGGCCGGCGGCTTCACCATGGCTTCTTTGCCCCTTGGAGTAGTGATGGCCCAGAGAATTGCTCCCAAGGGCCGCTCCATGGTGGCTAGCCTGATGATGGGGCTGGCCTTTGGCACCGGCGGAATTTTCTCCCCCATCGTCGGTAAACTGGGCGATATTTTTACCATCCAGAGCGTGCTCATGGTGCTGGTCTGCATTCCCGTGCTCTCCCTAATTCCGATTTACTTTATACCGGAATTGGGCAATTATACTGATGAACAATCTTGATAGGGTTGTGTAGAATTCGGATACTGGAAATATCCATCTCAATTGAAATGATGAAATGCCGAAAAAGTGGGATAATGTCTATTGATATTAAATCCATTCATATCTGGGAGAATATCAAAGGCGATCAGACTGGATACTTCTGGAACGCTATATCATGTCGTGGGAGACCGAACACAACAATAATATCTATCAAGAAACACGAGATTGTCATTTATAGTGTTCACCAAATTGATAATACCACCAAGTGCACATTAGTCGTCATAGCCCTTTGAAAAGTGAAAAAATTCTACGATACTGCCACAGCTCCAATCTTCCAAAAAAATATGCTACGGACTCAATACTTCCAGCAAGTCAAACTGCTCCAAATGATAGGTTGGATTTGGGTAGATGACAATCTGACGACCGAATTTTTTTTCCAGATCTTCCACCAGGCGTTGTTCTTTACCGTAAAACAGGTCGGCAATTTCGGGATTGACCCGCAGGGTTAACCGGTCACCCATCAGGTCCCGCGATTGCCTGAGCATTTCCCGATAGATATTGTAGCAAATCGATCGCCGGGACATCAGCGTCCCTTGCCCGTCACAATAAAAACAAGGTTCACACAGGATTTGGAGCAGGGGTTGCCGAACCCGTTTGCGGGTCATCTGAACCAGTCCCAGCTCGGAGATGGGCAGCACGTGCGTTTTGCTGCGATCCTTTCTTAAAGCCTCGAGCAGGGCATTGTACACTTTCTCCTGATGGGGCTTTTTCTCCATGTCGATAAAATCGATAATGATGATACCGCCGATGTCCCGAAGCCGAATTTGATAGGTGATCTCCTTGACGGCTTCCAGGTTGGTTTTTAAAATGGTTTCATCCTGGTTGTGGGTGCCCACATATCGACCGGTATTCACGTCGATAGCGCAAAGCGCTTCGGTCTGATCGATAACGATATATCCGCCGGATTTCAGCCAGACTTTACGTTTCAAGGCTCGGGAAATATCCCATTCCAAATTGTACGCATCAAAAATCGGTTCCGGCGCGTCATATAATGTCACCGAATCTTTTAGCGCCGGCATATAAGTGTCCAAAAACGATAGGACATCCTCGTAAACTTTGCGAGAATCGGTCACCACCTTTTCCGCCTCGTTGGTCAGCAAGTCCCGAACAGCCCGCAGACTGACATTCAGCTCCTTATGCATTAAGGCTGTGGCCGACAGGGTTTGATTTTTCTTCTCGATTGCCTCCCATAATTTTTGCAAAAACCCCATCTCGTCGGCCAGTTTTTCAGCGGCAATCCCTTCGCTGGCGGTGCGGACGATATATCCGCTGTCGTCTTTACGCAGCGATTGAACGATCTGCTTGAGACGGTCTCGCTCGACCTCTTTTTCAATACGGCGCGAAATGCCGATATGGTCGGAAAACGGCATCAGGACTAAAAAACGCCCCGGTAGAGAGATGTAGGTAGTTACCCGCGCCCCCTTGGAGCCCAAGGGTGATTTGGCCACGTGCACCATCAGTTCCTGGCCTTCGATGAGGAGGTCTTCGATGGGACGGTCATTCGAAGATGACAGGGAGACTAGCAATTCATCTGTTCGGTCGATCGGATCCTGCGCCCGGTCCTCCGGAGAAACGGCCGCATCGTTAAAATCATCGGAAAAATATGTCTCCAACATGGGATCGTTATTCCGGACAACATCGTTGACATGGATAAACGCTGCCTGCTCCAGACCGATGTCGATGAAGGCCGCCTGCATCCCCGGCAGTACTCGCTGAACACGTCCCTTGTAAATATTTCCCGTGATTTCCTTATTATCGCCGCGGTCGTAAAAGACTTCCGCAATGGTGCCGTCTTCAAGTAAGGCCACCCGGGTTTCATGCTCGGTTTCGTTGATGATGAGTTGACGTATCATGGGCTATCCTCTTCCTGAACCCGTGAGCATCCGCATGCACTCCATCTTCGCATCAAATCACCACCCGATATAGTAGACTATAATCAGATGGTGATTTTATTCGAATCTACAGCACATGCGAACGCTCAAGGGATCAGGCTATAGTTTTTTTATCCGTGCTCGTTTAACATCCTCGTCGGCAAGACAGAAAATACTCTTAAGCAGCTCCGGCGGCCTAAGAGACTTACCCGGCTCCTGGTGCAAACAAAGCGTTAGCCGTTTATCAGACGACAGGGTCAGTTTTTGAACAATTTTTTTGGCGTCCATCCGGATCACTTTTCCTTTGGCCGTCTTCTTTTCATGGATCCAGGATTCCTTTTCCGAAAATGCCCGCTTAAAAGCCTTATCGAATCGCCCATCTTTCAGGTCGACCTGATAGCAGATAATCTCCGGCCGGGATGATAGTCCGCGACCATTGACCGATGAAGCACCGGTCACCGACAACCCGGCCGGTAATTGATCGTTGAGCCGACCGATCATCTCACTCAAGTTTGTATTTGACGGTACCTCAATGGTCAAGGATTCGTTTAAGCTTTCCATGCCGACGGGCAGAGGATCGGTAAAGGCAATTTTCGGTTTGGGATGAAATCCCTGGGTAAATTTGAGTGCAATCCGGGCCCGGTGAGAAGCCCGGATAAAAATATTGACCATTTCCAAATGACCAAAATAGCGGGCATCACCGGTTTTGGTATAGGCTAACCGAATCTTTGTATAAGCGATCATCGATTTTTTATTGAGACCAACCGGCATGACATCGTTTTCCAGACGGTCGCTGAATACTACCGGGGCAATGGTTTTAAAATCACATACCCCACATTGATGGCACTCGCCATGCCGGCAATCCTCAGTGATCCGGCCATCCAGGGCCTTTTCCCATTCTTGTTTTAGAAACCGTTTCGAAACCCGGACATCGATATGATCCCATGGCAGGGATTCTTCGAAAGACCGTTCCCGGGTGGTGAAAAAATCGGCATCCAATCCAGCGTCATTCAGTGCGGCCAGCCATTTGTCGTAATTAAAATGATCGCTCCAGCCGTCAAAACGGCAACCGTTATTATAAGCTGCTACCAGAAGATGAGAGAGTCGCCGATCCCCGCGCGAAAATATCCCTTCCACCCGGCTCACTTCGGGTTTTTGCCATTTGAACCGAATCCCGGTGGATTTGAACTGGTGCCTGAGCCATTCGATTTTCCGCCGTGATTCGGACAAGGAGATCTGGGGGCGCCATTGAAACGGCGTGTGCGCCTTGGGGATGAAGGTGGTCACACTGACATTCATTCCCGGTCGGCGGCGCCCCCTGGGTGAGCGGATTCGCCGCAAACGTTTAACCAGGTCGACAATGGCCGCCAGGTCGTCTTGTGTTTCCGTGGGCAACCCAATCATAAAGTATAGCTTAATCGCCTGCCAGCCTTGTTCGAACACCAGTTGAACGGTCTTTTCAATGTTCTCCTGGGTGATGTTCTTGTTGATTAGGTCCCGCAACCGCTGGCTTCCCGCTTCTGGGGCGATGGTAAAACCGGTTTTGCGTACTTTTTTAATAAGGCGAACCAGATTCGGTGTCAGCGTATCGGCGCGTAGAGATGGAAAAGAAACGGCGTGATGCTCGGCGGCATGCCGGGCCATGAGTTGTTCCAAGAGCGGTGCAATGCATCCATAATCTCCTGTGGAAAGGGATAGCAGGGAGATCTCTTCGTAACCGGTGGAATCAATCCCCTGTTCGGTGAGCGACAGGATCTTTTCCGGTGACCGGTCCCGGACGGGGCGATAGAACATTCCGGCCTGGCAAAAACGGCAGCCCCGGGTGCAGCCTCGGGAGATTTCCACGCGCAGGCGGTCATGCACCGGACGCCCAAAAGGCACAATGGGTGCTGATGGAAAGGAGGTACGGTCCAGATCGGTCAGAACCGCCCGCTTGACAGTTGGAAATTCCGGGTTGCGGGCGGTCACGCCGACGTGGCCATCATCGCTGTATTTCACATCGAAAAATGATGGAACATAAACCCCTTCGATCTGCTGCCAGCGACGCAACAGATCGTTTTTATCTCCATGACCATATTTTTTCCACGCCATCCATATATCCGCCAAAGCCATCATGGTCTCTTCACCATCTCCGACGACCATGGCATCAAAAAAATCGGCTATGGGCTCCGGGTTGGCTGTGCACGGTCCCCCTGCAATGATCATCGGATGGGATGCATCCCGCTGCTCTGCATAAAACGGAATGCGGGCCAAATCGAGCATGCCCAGGATATTGGTGTAATTGAGCTCGTACAAGAGACTGAAGCCGATGATATCAAACCGGCGAAGCGACCATCCGGATTCCAGGGACATCAGCGGCAGATCGGCCGCTTTTAAATGTCCCTGCATATCGACGTCCGGCGCAAACACTCGTTCGGCGGCAATGTCGGTCCGGGCATTGAGCCGGTCGTACAGAATCTGCATCCCGAAATGGGAGGTGCCGATTTCGTACATATCGGGAAACGCCAGCGCAACGCATAGGTCAACCTGATCGAGGTCCTTTTTCACCCGGTTGATTTCATTGCCAAGATACCGGCTCGGTTGTTTGACCAGCGGCAGGATGTCTTGAAGTATTGGTTGGGTCATGTCTGACTTATGAAAGGGGTTGAAAAAATCGATAAATATAATGTAAATAGCTGTGTGTCAACATGATTTAAGCTAAGAACTTGGTCAAGTTCCAAGGGCTATTCACCGTACATATCAGTTATGAGCTTGCGTAATTGAGAGGCTTTGATCTCTGGCAATTTGTCAATTTTCTTTTTCAATCTTTGTTTGCTAATAGTACGTATTTGGTCAATAGCTATCTCAGCCTTTTTATTCGCGCATTTAATCTGGAGTCGGGTTCTCCATTTCGGGTGCAATTTTGAGGTTAAGGGACATACGACAACGGTTTCTAAATATTTATTCATTTCATCTTGGCTAATTATAACAACAGGGCGTACTTTTTTTATTTCGCTTCCTATCGTAGGGTTGAGGTCAGCATAATATATTTCGTAACGTTTAATGTTCAAAGTCTTCATCCTCCAGCCCGTCAAGAAGCGTTGTATCAAAATCCTCCCAATCTTCCTTTTCATTAGCCATGGCTTTATATGTTTCTTCCCAAGAAAGTTTACTGTCTTTTTTGTTCCGAAGAAGCAGCCCCCCGTCTGTTTCTTCCAGCAAAAGGGAGTTGTTAAGGCCATATTTTTGAATAAGTGCCTTGGGTATGCGAACCCCCTTGGAATTTCCAATGGGGATCAGCTTAATTCCCCTTGTACGTATTTGTTTTTCCATGGGTATTGTTCCTTAAATTTTCTTAAGTTATTTGGTAATAACTGTAATTACATTTATCTATAAAGTCAAGCGTATTCTATCAATAAGCATGGCAATGTGATGGAGTGGTGCCAGGACCGGTATGACAAGTCTTCCTATCTTTCCAACCCATCTCACCGTTTCCGCAGTCTTACCACAGGCGTACAACGTGTGATCCGTGGCGGCGGATGGTATCTTCCCGCCTATTTATGTCGATCGGCACATCGCGGTATTTACGGACAAAAATATGGCTGTGATGCCATCGGT
>JGI24024J18818_10001199_pt1 | contig 10540 bp, 7 predicted proteins | sample Cruoilmetagenom2_FD_18818 | JGI IMG/M metagenome (IMG submission 18818) | reverse complement strand
AAAATGGTTTGACATGAATAAAAACGGACCAGATGGCGTGGATGGATTTAAAATTGACCAAGACTCACAAACGATCAGACTGTATTTCTTATCAGATGAAAAAGTGCAATTAGAAAATGACTATTTCCTTCTGAGTTTGAACTTGATTGATACCCAAACGGGCGATTTACTTCGAGGCTGGTCATATAGGACGGAAATTTCAAATGAAGTACTTGGGAATGTGACGGTGAAGTCATCTACGTATCATCCGAAGCCTGGCGAACAATTCCACATTGAATTTACCAATGCTACCGATGCACAAGGCAATCTGCTGAATGGCAGCCAAAGGTATTTCATCTACCTTTCGGGCATTGGCAACCGAATATTGGCCGATGATATGATTAACTTTGTTAATGGGAAGGCTACGATCACGACTGAAATTTTTGAAAGTGACGGTCAAGGAGAAGGGGTCCTATCATTAAGTCTACTTAATCTAAATCGGACCAAATATATTAATATAAGTGTTGGGGAGTGAGGGCATGCTTGAGAACCAACTATGACTTATTTCAGTACACTTCGGACAAATTAGAGCCACATATGAGTAAGCGTCAAATAATGTAGATATTGTTTCTTTTCATAGAAAATGCCTTTCTGACATTTTTCAGAAAGGCATTTATTATTTCTTCGATTTGAAAATCGGGTACCTGTTTAAAAAACTATTCAAATTATTTACTACAATGGATTGAAGAATCTTTTTAAAGTCGTATGGAATGGATTTCAAAGAATTGCTTCTGCATAAATTATCAAAATAGTAAATTGTCATAATTTAAGTGGTGCTATCCATGAAAATTCCATTGGAATTTTTAAATAAACACAAATTTGAAGAGTAATATTTTTTGTTTGATTGCTGACGATATAAAAACAGAAATTGTAACAATATGTAACCGCAATACTTAAATAGACAGTTTTCGCTCGAAACGCGTGAACACTTTCGCCAACCTGAATTATTCGTTTACTGGAGGTTAGAGATTTGGAGGAAAAGGTAGTGTTATATGTTGACATTCATCAATTATTTAAACGTAAAAAAAGATTGCCCAAATACCTAAACACTTAAAAGTGAACAGCGGGACTGTTTATAAGTACTTGGGAATGTCTTTTAAAGAAGCACAGGAGTATTTAGGAAATCCACTTCAAAAACCTAAAAAGCTTGATCTCTATCGAGATTGGATTGTCGCTTGGCTAGAGGAATATCCACATTCAAGTGCAGCACAAATTTGGTTATTAGAGTGTCATCCTGATTTAGAAATAGGCGAAGGTACCGTATGTTCTTATGTAAAAGAAAATTAAAAATCGGGTGTCACTTCAATCTCGACATTCTTCATCTTTAAAGTGATCGCATCGCTTGTAGCGGATTCGACAATACAGGAAACCCAACTGGTCTCCTGTTCAGAAACCTGAGATATCGGAGCTTGTTTGCGCAGCCAATAGTTCATATTGTGGATTCCGACACCTGTATTCGTATACCACTAGACAAGTGACTTTTAAACCTCACGATATTCGTTGATTTTTTCTAACCAAAAATATTCTTTTTCTTTTCAAATAAAATCCCCCCAGGTAATCAAACTCTGGGAGGAGTATCTCATGATTCTTCTTCTATTAATATGTGTGCACTATTAGACGCTTACGGTGAAACTTGTAAAAAAAGGTCCTATTATCTGTCTAGCAAGGCCTGAATATTCTTTGTTGCTGTCCATATAATCTCTGAGATTATTAATTTCTTTCGTTAATTCCTCAAAGTGTGAATTAAGTACTTCTTTAGTTACATATCCAGTGATTCTATCTATCTGTACTAAAAACCATTTAATACGGTTAATTTTTGAAATTATTTCTTTTGCAATAACTTCTCTTGCTTCCACTAAATTTTTTCTTCGTAACCCATATGTATCAATTGATACCATGCCCATAAAACTCAGAGGCTCAACTGTTCCGTCTTCACAAAATTTCAGATGTTCTTCTGGATTATCAAGACAAGGATTGAGCAATAGGCGTTTTTCAAGAACTTCGTTTCCAGGCTGAATAGCCCTTTCCTCTTCGTTTCTTATTGGAAATAAGTTAGCTTTACCTAATAATTCAGAGTGACTTGCATGTATTTCTTGTGTTCTTTTCCTATTACAATCAATACATGAAGGTAATAAATTATCCCATTCAGAACCTAACCAATAATAACCTGGTTTTTTTAATTTACCATATACGATAACTCCACCCTTTGGACGGAAATGTTCAACTTCAACAGGATGGACTTTTGCATAATTACTTTCACAATATGCACATTTATTGTGAAAAAGTTGATTAAAAACCATTTTTATTGAATCATCTTTATAAGTCTTATATGTAAAAGATTTTTGTGAATTTGCACTATTTGAATAAAACTCTATTGCTTCTACTCGTTCCTTTAAACCCCCTTCTTCATTTCCTATTAAGATATTGGGAGCAGTGATTTTAGTACGATTAATGTAAATCATTGTGTTCACCTTTTATGTTTAACGAAGTCATAATATCGATAACTTTATTAACCGTCTCTTCTTTTAATAAGTCAACTTCAAATTGGTTAATAGTTTCTTTTTCTCTAGAAACAAATTCATCAATTGCTTTATACATTAATTGTTCTCTTGGGGTATCTCCCAAGAGTTTCATTTCTTTTAGTTTTTCCTGAATCTCCAATAATTCTTTTTCATCATCAATCGATAAATAATTTTCTGATAGAAGATAATAGTATCGATCAAAAGTACTCTCAAGTGAAGGGTCAATAGTACTGTTGAGTCCAAAATATGGAGATGTTAGTATTTGATCTATGCGTAATGCTTCAGGAGAGGGCAAGTTCTCTAATGAAAATAATGTATTATTTTTATTTCTCTTTAAAACTAATATTTCTTCTTTACTTAGACCACGTAATACTAAAGGCTCGTGACTTGTAGATATAAATTGGATTTTAGGGAATGCCTGTCTGAATTTATTAACAATTTGCATTTTCCATCGAGGATGTAAATGAACATCTAGTTCATCTAAAAGGACAACACCCTGAGCATACTCCACATCCTGCCAGATAGTTTGCAAAACCATCATAATGTCACATGCAAGAGCTACTATCGACTGATAGCCATCACTTAAATCGTCAAGAGAAATTTTGGAACCGAAAAGTGTTAAGAATATTTCGCGATTACCTGTAGTCCTATTGTTTCTTCTATAAAACTTATAGTTTTCATCAATTGCAAACAATCTTTTAATTGTATTGGTAGCATCTTTAAATTTCCTATTACTTAGTTGTGAAAGCCATAATTCAGCATCTACTAGTGAAAAAATAGGATTAAATAAATTCTCACTTCTTATAGCATTAATATCTTTTTCAATGGTGTTTTTTCCTACATTTTTAGATAGAAGACGTGTTGATCCGTAGCCCATTAGTAAAATTGGAACATCTTCTATATTACCTTTGAATTCAGAGTCCTTATTATTAAAGAATAATTCAACAGGTTCGTTTCTACCCGAAAGAAATACTTTTACATACCCTGTTTTTGATCGGTGTGTTAAATATTTTCTTGCATCTAATCCTTTAATATTTCTTCTATTCATTGGACCCATGAGAGTTAGTGCTATTGCTTTTAGGATAGAACTTTTACCAGTACTATTTTCACCTAATATTAAATACCAAGGAGCATTCCCTTCTTTATTTGGTGAAATTTCAATTTTAAGATTTCTGATGGTTTTAAAATTCTTAATTTCAACTTTCTCTATATATAATGATTTACGGAAGTAGAATCCGAGTTGGCTTTTTGTATTTAAATCGTATATTTCGCCTTTTTGTAAATACTCATTATAATCTGATATTAAAACGTTTCTTCGTGATTCATTTAGTACTCGAGGGTAAGAGTTTATAATCTCGAACCACTGGTCTTTAAAATACATCATTTCTAATAAATGTTGGTTTTCAGAAAGTAAAAATACAATGTATTGTCTCTTAATTAATAAAAATGGTTGAGTAGAATCTTTAAATAACGTAATTAAGTTACGTTCAATATTCACATTTTGTGAACAAGAGTTTGTTATTTGTATATCTTTTTTGTTTTTTGTTTTAGATAATATCCCTGACAATTGGATATTAATATTTTTAATTTCCTTGACCCGTTGTTGTAGTAGACTTTGCCTATTTAGTCCATATATATCAATAGTTAATCGGCCACGTTCTGTATTACTAGCCATTAATCCAGTATTATAGTCGAATAAAAAATGCTCTTCTGGATAATCTAAACAGGGATCTATTAGGAAGGGTTCCTCGTTGTTTAATAAGTAACCTCTGGTGTATGGTAATGCTCTTTTCTTCCTTATGGGAAATAGGTTACTCTTTTTCTGATTACAATCCCTACAAATTAGAAATAAATTTGACCACTCATATCTTAACCACCAATAATGATCTTCTTCTATTTTTCCATTAAGATCCATGGCATTAATGCTGGGTCTAAATCTCTCTACATGAATCGATTTTCTCTCGGAAAGTTGATTTTCACAAAAAGCACATTTGAAATTGAAACTATGTAGTAATAAATCCCTGATTTGATTGTTTAAGCTATATTTAGGTCTATACTTTAATTGCAACCTTATATCAACTTTCTGATTATAGTATTCTGTCATCTTATCAATTTCTGTTTTAATCTCTTTTGAGCTGAAATATTCTGGTACAGATGGACGTATTAGCTGAATCAATAAACTCACACCCTTGTTCATTTTTCCGAGATTGTACTATTACAAAAATTAGTTTTAACTTACAATATAAATATTACCAATAATTGTTGTTAGTTCCAATACCATTGAATAAATATCTTCCTTCAATATAAGATGAAATGGGAGTAGTCTACAACAATAATTGAAGTTTGCAAGCCGCGGTACTAATAAATCAGGTACCTGCGTAAAAAATTCACTACAATTGGAGTGAATTGAAATAAGTTGTAGAGAATGGCTTTTAATGATTGATGTTGCATCACTAGCGTCAAATATCCAAGCAAAAAAGGCTTTAGATAAGGCCGGGTAAAATAGTATGGAAGCAGGTATATTTAAAAATCTTTTGGAACAGCTAGGACCATCTCATGCCTTGGTCCAAAAATCTTCCTGCTGATTGTATATCCAATCGAAGAAATAGAAAATGCCTTTCTGACAAAAGTCAGAAGGGCATTTTCTTTGAGAAGAAGCATTGTGTTCATTATTTGATGCTTACATTCACTACAATTGAATTAAGAAAAAGATCCCTTCAATCAGCTGTAAGCCTGATGGAAGGGTACTATAAAAATCCGTAAAACAGAAAAGTTATACTTTTCTGAATCCATCCATTGAAATAATTCTGAAACTTGACTACAATTCATCACTTTCATTAAAAAAGAAAGATAGCCCCAAGTCCAGCGCTACTCATAGGCTGTATTAAAACAATAAATACTATAGAAAATCTCGCTGAATCTCATCAATACTTTTATTAGTTTGTATATTTATAAATTGGAAAAGTTCTTTTTGGTTTTGATTATTAATATGTTCCTTTATTTTAACAATATTTCTTTCAAAACCCTTAAAATAAGCGCTTTCATAAATTGGATCATTGTAGATTCTAAGATATTCTTGATAGTCAAGAAGTTTAATCATATCTTGCAGTTGTACTAATATTTCATTCCATTTATTAATTCTTTTAGAATGGAGAGGTTTTTTTATATTTGATCCTTTTTCTTCTTCACTATTAATTTGTTTAATAAATTGTTTTACTTCAGATTCATATTTATGGAGTTGGATTCTATTTTTACTCTCCAGATTAGGTAGTATCTCTTTGTTATAATTAATGAACTTGGTTTTTCTATAATTAGTTTTTCGGGAACCTTCAATAAACTTTCTACCAATAGTGAAAGCCTTTTTGGTGGTTTCACCTACTACTGGAGCTGCAGTAGCGATTATTTTCCAATTCTCTTTAACAAATTTCGCTGCAGGTTGCAAAGGTACTTTTGGCATTTATTTTCCTCCAAATCAAGTATATTATAAATACTATTCTACTACATATAAAGGTTTATGTGGAAGAACTTAGAAATTTAACAAATCAGATACTTATTATGTTAAATAGATAAAAAAATCGAGAAGCTGTGTAAAAAACTATATTTCATCTACCTTTCGGGCATTGGAAACCGAATATTGGCCGATTATATAATTAACTTTGTTAATGGGAAGGCTACGATCACGACAAAAATTTTGGAAAGTGACCGTCAAGGGGAAGGCCTTGTAATTAAGTCTACTTAGTGTAAATCGGACCAAATATATTGATATTAGTGTTGGTGAGTGAGGGGAATGGGTAGCCATCTCATTCTGAATTTCGGCAGCTTTTGGTTGAAAGAATCATAGTAAGGTAACTATAGAAAGAACTACTAAGTAAAGGATCGAAGTGACTCAATCAGTCATTTCGATCCTTTTTTGATCGCTAAGGTTACGAAGTAAAGGATTAAATAATAGAATATCACCTATAAAAACATTAAGGGAGATGCTCTAGATGTTGATCTATAATTTTTCGTTATTGTTAGAATGTCGATATTTGTCGATAAGATAGTAGCGAAATCCAGTAAGTTACAACTGATTTTTTCATTTATAAGAGTTCAAACTCTACTGTAGCGCATGGATCACAAGATAATCAAATATTCCATAATTTTCTTTACATTCTATTTTCCTGTGTATATAGTAATGTTGATGTTTTAATTTTTCGGGAAATATCGATTACTAACTACAGGCTTGTATGAAGTTTGAAGAGAAGAAAGATCTTCATCGGTTCCACTGCATACTAATTTTATAGTGAAACTTCGTGGAATGAAATAACAATTAATACCATTATAGGATGATATTTTTCTTATGTTTTTCGCTTTTTTAAAAGTTTGTTCCAAAGAAAGAAGGTAATAATTATGTCAGTTGTAACAATATCTCCCCCAAAAAGTTGTATATATTGTGGTGGCAGTGAGAATGGACCCTTAACCAAAGAGCACGTGCTACCGAGTTGGTTATATGAGGAATCAACAAATTTAAATATACAATTATTACAAGCATCTCCGGATAAATTTATCAGTAATCAACAAACTGTAAAAGATGTGTGTGCTAAATGTAACAATGAGGTACTGTCACAATTAGATACCTATGCCAAAACATTGTATCTTAAGTATTTTAAAAAAATTGTTCATAAAAACCAATCATTTAGGTTTGAATATAATTACCATATGCTTGTGAGATGGCTATTAAAAGTATCTTATAATTCAGCACGGGCAAATAAAGGAGATGTTCAAAGTTTTATAGATTTTAAAGAATACATTTTAAAAGGTACTAATTGTCCATCTGGCTTAACTATCATGGTGCAACTTCTCACACCATATTATTTGAATGAGAAAGAAAAAGAAAAAGTTAAAAATCTTGAAATCAAAGATTTAGGTGTAATCCGACCTTACTTTACACGTATTTCAAAAATGCATAGTCCTTCAAGTTTTCAATCTGTAAGAATGATTACACTCAATTCTTATGTATTTTATATTTTTATACCTTCTGAAAAAAATATTACGACGTTTAGTAGACAAAAAGAATTACAACGAATTATGAGTACCGATATTACCGAAGGTCTACAACTTCTTAATCCAATCAAGAATAAAATAAATGTTAAGTCATCACAAGTCAGTCTACTTAGATTTATGGAAGCTCATTTTATGAAATATCGAGAAACATATAGTCAATTAATCAATAAATAGAATTAATAGACTACTGAAATAACCTATTCAGAATTCATAAACTACAATTGTATATGACTTACCCTAAATATTAAAAATCGGGTACCTGTGTAAAAAACTATTCCAATTATTCAATACAATTGGATGGGTAAAATCAGAAAAGCTTTAGATAATGGTTTTTAAATGATAGATGTTGCATAAATGATCAAACTTGTAAATTTTCATAATTTAAGTGGTGCCACCCATGACAATGAAATCGAGAAATTTTTATAAACAATTTTGAAGTATATGATTTATTTGCTCATTATCACCCGCTAAAGTCATAAATAACGATTAAAATCAACATGGGTGGCACCTTTTTCTAAAGTTTAAGAAAAGTAGACAATTCCAACTATAATATTGAGATTTCATCATCTGCTGAGATTTCATATTTGTTATATTGCTTAAACTTTAAAAAACTTGCAACATTGTGCTCGTCAAAGCTGGCGAAAAGCGTTGTTTACATACGAACCGCAGGATTGTCTATAAGTATAAGAAAGAAAGGAGCTAAGTGACCTGGTCAATTAGCTTCTTTCTTTCGTTTGTTAAATAGCCATTGTATTTGGGTGCGCCTTGTTTTATTGTGGAAATTATAGGATTCCGACAAGGTAAGCGAGGGAGGTGACTAAGATGTATGATTGTCAAAGGTGTTGCAGCGCTGAGGCCAATATCCATTTTAGTTCTGAGAAGGAAAAGGAAGTGCTTTGTATCGGCTGTTATAATGCGATGATGTCGGAAGTACTCGGTGTGAAGGTGGAAAGTTATCCAGAAGGAGTTTCGATTCGCGGCGGTGACGGTACGGTTCGGCATTTTAGTATAAAAAAGCGTCTCCATTCGGGGGGAATCAGTATGGTTGCAGAGGAGTTAAAGTCTTTTGGCTATCAGTTCGCCGTGCATGGAGAGTTGGAATGCGATCAAGGTCAGCTGTTTTTGCAGTTGATTGACAAAGCGGAGCGGGCAATGAAGGAGACGTTCATCCAAGAAGGCCAGTTTCCGAATGGGCAACGGTATTTTTCGCTCAAGAAAGACCGCTTGGTAGGAATAGTTGAATCAAACAGGGAAGACGACGGCATCCCGGTACTGGTTGTGGATGGAAAGCCTTATACATGGGGGGAAATCGGGAAGATGCTAATGTCCTATGAAGGGTTTCAGTTAAAGGTTGAAGCAGTGGATATATTCGAAGAAATTACGTGGATAGATAAGGAATAAGAAAGCGATGATTGAAAGTATCTAATTATAAGCATCAAATACTCACCACATTGATTCTTTTCAAGGAAAATGCCTTTCCGACTATTGTCAGAAAGGCATTTTCTATTTCTTTGAATGGATATAACAATCAGCCGGCATGAAATTGTCGATTTCTAAATTCTCACTCATATTGAGTTCGACCGTGAAAAAGTGACACCTCTGCCATAAGGAAAGCCATCTCATGTAATGAGTATCCGTATTACGTAAATTTATATGGTGGTTTTTTTTTGAGGATAAATTTATCGAGAGATTGTTTGAATTCAGCGAAGGTTGAAAGAGTCTATTTTGCACGTGTGGTGAAGGAAATTACAAGTGAAAAAACTAGTGAGAATTACAAGATTAACAGAAGGAATTATCTGGTTATTTGTCGAAAAATAGAAGTAAGAAAAGAAGTGATAGGGAGAAGGTGAGCAAATGGGCAATCAACAAATTAAACTTTTAGAGGCGAAACAACTACTCGAAAAAATGGCGAATGGGGTACATCCCATCACGAATCAACCAGTAGATGAACATCATTTCTTGCAAGATCCACGCGTCATTCGACCATTATTTCTACTACTGAACCACCTTAAAGAGCCAAACTCAACTCGTTCGAAAGCACCAAGAAAATACATCATTACACAAAAACAGTTGGATGCAGTCGAGTTTCCAGACCATCCGATTGGCATCAATGACTTCTGCAATAGAGTCAACGAACAACTCGACCAAACCGTTTCCAAAAAGCTCAGCGGTAAAATCTTAAACGACAAACTCAAGAAACTTGGAATCTTGTCAGAAGAACAAACTGAAGAAGGAAAGAAACGTTCGGTAACCAATGACACGTCCGCAAGTTACGGCATATCTATGATTGAACGCTCCTATAATGGCAGCCCGTATCAACAAATCGTCTTTGATGAGATGGGGAGAGACTTCTTACTACAGAATCTACATAAATTGCTTGAAGGTTAAGGTTCAAAAAAAAGGTGCTGCGTACGAATGATTCCAATTATTCATTACATTGATTTTAGAAATTTGCTAAGCTAGAGGACATGGATAAGAAAAAATAGGTTTTAGAAACAGCTAAAGCTAACAAAAAGGGAAAGTGTGACGCAGGATTTGAGTCACGAACATATAACAGTGAATTGAAAAGATGAAATAGTCTATCAGATGGATAGTCTATTTGTAAGGTGGTATAATTAAAATATACTATTTTGGTCGGGAGGGTATCTTGTGGAAGAAACCTTAAAACAAATCTTGAGTGAATTGAAAAATATGCGCATTGACATCAATGACTTGAAACAAGGCCAACAAAACTTGGAGAGTGGTCAAAAAACTCTGGAGGTGGGCCAACAAAACTTGGAGGCTGGTCAAAAAAGACTAGAAGCGCAACAACAATCCTTGGAAGCTGGTCTTGACAGAGTTGAGAATGGTATACAAACCTTGCAAGAGAACCTTGTCGATAGTTTAGGATTGTATACAGAGAAAATTGTCCAACATGTTGACAATAAAACTGAAGT
>JGI24024J18818_10001194_pt1 | contig 10564 bp, 9 predicted proteins | sample Cruoilmetagenom2_FD_18818 | JGI IMG/M metagenome (IMG submission 18818) | reverse complement strand
TAACTTCACCAACAGACTTCATTGCTGTTGTGAGTGTAGAATTAGCCATTGGGAATTTTTCAAATGTAAATCGAGGAAGCTTTGTAACGATGTAGTCAATGACCGGTTCAAATGATGCAGGTGTACCTGTAATATCATTAGTGATCTCATCAAGTGTAAATCCAACAGCTAAAAGTGTTGCTACTTTAGCAATAGGGTAACCAGTAGCCTTAGATGCAAGTGCAGATGAACGTGAAACTCTTGGGTTCATTTCAATAACAATCATACGACCTGTATCTGGGTTGATAGAGAACTGAACGTTAGATCCACCAGTATCAACGCCAACTTCACGTAAGATTTTAAATGAAGCATCTCTCATGTTCTGGAACTCTTTGTCTGTAAGTGTCAGTGCAGGAGCAATAGTGATACTATCCCCTGTATGCACACCCATAGGGTCAAAGTTTTCAATAGAACAGACGATAATACAGTTATCCGCTTTATCACGGATAACTTCCATTTCGTACTCTTTCCAACCAAGTAATGACTCCATAATCTCAATCTCATTGATTGGTGATGCATCTAATCCAGCTTCTGCAAGTTTTTTGAATTCGTCTATGTTATAAGCCACACCAGAACCACCACCAGCCATGGTAAACGAAGCTCTTGAAATGACAGGAAATCCAATCTCTTTGGCAACTTTCAGTGCTTCTTCAAGGTTGTATGCATTGGCACTTTTTGGTAAATCCATACCAATTTTTATCATCGCTTTGTTAAAAAGGTGTCTATCTTCACCTTTTTTAATTGCTTCAGGATTAGCACCCAAAAAGTCGATACCTTCAAGCATACCTGCTTCATTCATATCCATAGCAACGTTGAGTGCTGTCTGTCCACCCATAGTTGGTAAGATAGCATCAACATTCTCTTTTTTAATAATTTTGTTGATAACTTCAGGGGTAATAGGTTCGATATACGTACGGTCAGCAAACTCAGGGTCTGTCATGATCGTAGCAGGGTTAGAGTTGATGAGAACAACTCTATAACCTAGCTCTTTAAGTGTTTTGGCTGCTTGAGTTCCAGAATAGTCAAATTCACAGGCTTGACCAATAACAATTGGACCTGAACCGATAAGTAAAATAGTTTTGATGTCATTACGTTTTGGCATGGAAGAATACCCTTGATTTTTAGTTTGAGATTATACTATATGAGTGTAAAATATGCCCTTAAAAAAAGGCAATCTTTTGAGTATTTTAGAAGAGGTCTACACTTCTTGGTACAGGTTTTTTCTTTTTGTATGGCTTTTTATTGGTTACTTTTTTTGGTGGTATAATATGCTCAACTGGAGCAACCGGTTCTATGATTTCTGGCTGTGTCTGGTCAATACGTGCGGGTATACTCGAAATAATCGGTATGGTCATATTTAGGTCAGGTACAGAAGTATTAGATTCACTTAGTGAAATATTGGATTCATTATTGTCTACATTAGTCTCTTTTGGACAGTTTATCGCAAAATGTGTAGAGTTACTGTCAAAATTCTCTGCAAGTGTAGCTTTTGCATTATTAACAACGAAAAATGTTTTTGGATGAAAAATGTCACTGTATGTTTTAATATGTGCAACAGTGTATGCACTTTGTACCTCTATATCTGTAACGATTCCAACGGGTACTTTTGCAAAGAAAATATCATCTAAACCTGAAGTTACAACTCTGTCACCAACCTGTACATTATGCCATTTAGGGATAAATTTTATAAGCATTTCATTTTTATTTACACCTATGGCTATACCTGGAGCCTTCTTGTCACCTATAAAGACAGAAAATCTACATTTGTCATCAGAGGTAAGGTAACCATAAAGTTGATTGCTTCGTACTTCTGCTGTACCTGCAACAACCGTACCTTGTATGAGACCATAGAGTTTTTTCTTAACCAAACCATTAGGTTTGGTAAGTATTATCCTTGAAAAACTATTGAGTTTTACATACGAAATAGTCTCAGCAATAGAGATGTTGTGTACAGGTAATCTGCTGAGTTTTGGAAGTACTTTATAGATATTGGTTACCTGCTCAAGATAATGCATCTGCTCAAGAAGTCTTTTTCTTAAAATACGATTTTCTTTGCTTAATTTTTCAATAGATTCTTTTTGGAAAATATAGCTGTGGCTTTTATCTTCTATGTCTTGTGTGAAGTTCTTATAGTTCTGTTTAACAGGATTGACTATATTCAGAAGAGAATCTGCTATACGGTCATCATTCCTTGTCAATAATACTGTTAATATCAATAACAGTATAACAATTACTGCTATTCTAGTCTTCATAAGCCATTTGCTGTAAGATATCTATTTCATCCAGTGCTTTACCCGTACCTTTGGCAACAGCAAGAAGAGGATCTTCTGCTATATATACCGGGAGTTGTACGGCATCTGAAAGATATTTGTCCAAACCTCTGATTAGTGCTCCACCACCTGTAAGAACAATACCATTTTCTACAATATCTCCGGCAAGTTCAGGAGGTGTCTGTTCAAGTACTAGTTTGAGTGCTTCAGAAATCTCTTCCAGTGAGTCTTTCATCGCTTCTCTTATGTGTTCAGAAGTGATAACGATTGAAGTAAGACTGCCTTCAACCTGGTCTCTACCGTGTATAGTCATTGTAAGTTCTTCATCCAAAGGTATTGCAGTTCCTATTTTAATTTTTATCTCTTCTGCTATACGTTCACCAATAAGAAGGTTAAAATTCTTTTTAACATAATCTATAATTGCCTGGTCAATGTGATCACCTGCCACACGAATAGACTTGCTGAGAACAAGTCCACCTAGAGAAATTACACCGATCTCAGTAGTTCCTCCCCCAATATCAAGAACAAGATTCCCATTAGGGTCTTTGACTGGAATACCGGCACCAATAGCTGCGGCCATAGGTTCTTCAATTAGATATACATAACGTGCACCCGCATTTTCAGCAGAATCTCTTACCGCACGTCTTTCAACCTGTGTAAGTCCGTAAGGAACACAAATAATAATACGTGGAGAAAAGAAACTTTTTCTTTTATGTGCTTTTTCAATGAAGTAACGGATCATCATCTCTGTAACTTCAAAGTCTGCAATAACACCGTCTCTCATAGGACGTATAGCTCTAATGTTACCCGGTGTTTTACCTACCATATCTTTTGCTTCTTGTCCAACAGCTAAAATACGTTGTTGTCCATGTTTATCATACTGAATAGCAACAACTGATGGTTCATTAATACTAATTCCCTGACCTTTTACAAGGACAAGTGTATTTGCTGTTCCCAAGTCGATAGCAAGGTCGTTGGAGAATATTCCCAATAATTTTTTAAACATATATTTATCCTTTTGCTGTTCTAGGCAGTTTTTTTATCTTTTATATACAGGGGTTTAGCCCCGGTTTCAACAACTTCTTTCGTTACTACAACTTCATATCCGGTTAATTCCGGTAACTCATACATAATGTCAAGCAGTATCTCTTCAAGTATCGATCTAAGTCCACGTGCACCTGTTTTTCTCTCTATGGCTTTTTGTGCTATGAGTGAAATAGCATCTTCTTCAAAACTAAGTTTTACCTCATCTATCTCAAAAAGCTTTTGATACTGTTTTACCAAAGAGTTTTTAGGTTCAACTAAAATACGTACCATATCTTCTTGTGATATTTCACCAAGTGTTGCAAGTACATGCAGACGACCGATAAGTTCCGGAATGAGTCCAAACTGTACAAGATCATCAGACTCAACAAGGTGCATAAGGTTATCTTCTTCTTTCTTTGAACGTTTTGTCTGACCAAAACCTAAAGTGTTTGAACCTAGTCTTCTTTTAATTATATCATTAAGTCCGTCAAATGCACCACCGCAGATAAATAGAATATTTGCTGTGTCTATTTGAATAAAATCCTGGTTAGGATGTTTGCGACCACCTTTTGGCGGGATATTGACTACTGAACCTTCAATGAGTTTAAGAAGTGCCTGCTGCACACCTTCTCCTGAAACATCACGTGTGATTGAACGGTTTTCACCCATTCTGGCAATTTTATCTACTTCGTCTATAAATACAATTCCCTGTTCTGCAAGTTTAGGATCACCATCTGCTTCCATGAGCAGTTTTGTGAGGATGTTCTCTACATCTTCACCAACATATCCTGCTTCAGTAAGGTTTGTTGCATCTGCTATGGCAATAGGTACATTTAAGAATCTGGCAATGGTTTGTGCCAAAAGTGTTTTACCTGAACCAGTTGGACCGATGAGAAGTACATTGGATTTTGAAATTTGAGTATCATCATCTTCCACATTGTCTCTGAAAATACGTTTATAGTGATTATAAACAGCAACAGAGAGAGTTTTCTTTGCATTTTCCTGACCAATGATATATTCATCAAGAAGTGTATTGATCTCTTTGGGTGTGTAAAGTGTATGTGTACCTAAGTTGACCTTGTTCTCTTCCTGCTCTTCTTCTCCAAAGAGAATTTTATATGCAGAGACAACACAGTTTGAACATATGTAAACATTTTCTCCTGCTATGAGTGGATTCTCTTCACTTTCAGTTGCAGTACAGAAAGAACATTCTTTATTTGACATATTTATTCCTAATTTTTTCTATTTTTACTGTTTTCTTGTAAACGGTATGCCTCTTTTAGAGGTCTTAATGAATTCACAGAGTGTTTTTACTTTCTCGGAAGCACTTGTTTCAAAAAGAGTTTGTGCTATTTCCTGTAAAGGATTACCTTGCTCAAACAGTTCTCTGTACGCAATTTTAAGTGCATTGATATCTTCACGGTCTATTTTTCTTCTTAACCCTGCCAAGTTTAAACCGCGTAAACTTGCACGATTCCCTTCAGCCAAACAGTATGGTGGAATATCTTGTGCCAAAGCAGAAGCTCCACCTATCATTGCATAATCACCGATGTGTACAAACTGATGTATAGGTGTCAGTCCGCCGATCACTACATGATTTCCAAGTTCTACATGACCTGCAAGTGTGGCCCCGTTTGCCAGGATGCAATGATCACCTATGATCACATCGTGACCTAAATGTACATACCCCATTAGAAGGTTTCCGTTACCTATTTTAGTAACAGAACCGCCGCCTTTGGTACCGGGGTTTAGCAGTGTAAATTCTCTAATGGTATTATTGTCACCAATAATGAGCTCCACATCTTCACCGTCAAATTTAAGATCCTGAGGGATGGTTCCTACAGCAGCATGTGAAAATATACGGTTATTCTTGCCAATCGTTGTTTTACCTTCGATCACAGTATGCGATGCTATGGTTGTGTTCTCTCCAATGCTTACTTTGGGTCCAATGTAAACAAAAGGACCTATAGAAACATTTTCTCCAATAACGGCACCATTTTCAATCACTGCTGAAGAGTGGATTAAAGACATGTCAGACCTGACTTTCTATTTATCTACGATCATAGCTTTTAATTCAGCCTGAGCAACTATTTTATCATCTACATACGCTTTGGCATCAAGCTGCCAGACCGGACCTTTGTTCTTGAGTACATTGATTTTGTAGACAAGTTTATCTCCCGGTGTAACAGGAGCACGGAATTTTGCCTTGTCAATACTCATAAAGTAAACCACTTTATTTTCGATCTCTTCCTGAGTGGCACCATCCATGCTTTTAAATGCAAGTACACCACCGGCCTGAGCCATACCTTCAATGATCATAACCCCTGGGTAAATAGGGTGATCAGGAAAGTGTCCTTGAAAAACAGGTTCAGAGATGGAAATATTTTTGTATCCTTCTACATACTCACTTGGAGTAAGTTCAGTAATTCTGTCTACAAGCAGAAAAGGGTATCTATGAGGTAATATGTTTTGGATGTCTACAACGTTATAAAGCACAAGTTAGCCTTTAGTTAAAAATTTGGTATATTTTATCTAAAAGTTGGTAAAAAACCAATTATAGTTCTATTAAAACCTCTTTAACGTCAGAGAATGTTTTCCCCTGAAAAAGTATCTCAATCTTATTTGTCGGTATCTCTTCAACAACCAGAATTGCGGAAAGATCATAAGCTGTTATGCCAAGTTTGCCGCGTAGTTCTACTTCATTTCCAAAGGCAGGTGGATTGAAAATAAGGTTTGTGATATTTTCATAATTCTTACCAGACAGTGAATTATAAGTCTCTAAAGTAATGAACTTTACTTCATCTCGATTCATATGATGAATTTTACCTGTATTGTAGTCGATCTTCCCTCTTGTATATTCACTTTTAATGGTGGAATAAGGTAGAAAATGAGCAGGTATGACTTCTTTTCGTACACGTAAAAGAGCCATATTGAGGCGCCAGTTCAGGAAACGCTGCTTAATGATCTTGTACGCTTTGTCTTCTTCTTCAAATTTCAAACGTTTTTCATACATCTCTATGCGTTCTTCTATAGATTCTGGCTGTATCTGTCCTGAGAGTGGTACAAAAAGTTCATCTGCAAGTTTGTTCTGCTGATCACGCTGTATGTTCAGTCCATACATGCATCCGCAATAGTCTTGGCGATAGAGTGCATCTTCTTTTGCCAAAATGTTTTGTTCCTGTGTCCCTGAAGCTTTTCTGTAGTCAGGTGCAAGAAACTCTATGCCATGTTTTTGGGCTAAAAAATCTCCGGCAATCTGGAGTTGTTTGAGTGATTTTTTAGGAGAAGTAAGAAGCGTAGAAGTAAACATCTTTTCGCCCATTTCAGAGGCTTTTTGTGCAGAGACTTCAAACCGTCTGTCAAAACAGACCGAACAGCGGGAACCTTTTTCCGGTTCATTCTCTAATCCACGTACAGCATCTAGCCAGTTCTCTACATCATATTCACCCTCTATAAGGTCAATACCAAGCATTTTACAACTACGCTTTACATCTAACAAACGTAAATAATACTCAGAATACGGATGGATATTGGGATCATAGAAAAAACCTGTCAGTTTTTCTTCTGGGTACTCTTCTTGAAGTTTTTGTAAGAAATAGTGGCTGTCGACTGAACAGCAAATGTGTACTAACATGTTGTCTCTCTTTGAGACAAAGTGAATAGTGAATAGTGAATAGTGAATAGTGTCATTGTTGGTCCATAATAATTTTCGCGACATTTTGAGAACTTCCATGAGAAAGATACGCTCTTAACTCTTTGGCTTTGTCTGCAAATATTTTTCGGTCGGTATTGTAGTACTCTTTGAGAAGATTGTCAACTGTGACTTCTTCTTGTAGTATTTCGTTATGCAGGGTAGTGTTATTATAGTTCGTAAGTATGATGTTCGCCAATCCTACCTGCTTGATGCCAAGTAGTTTTGTACCAATGAAAAAGTCTATTTTTTTTGCAATATAGCTTAGGGTAAATGGTGTACCAATAAGAGCAGCTTCCAGTGTGGCTGTTCCTGAACAAATGAAAGCGAACTCTGACTGCGCCAGTGCTGTGTGGGTATCTTTGCTGATCTCAAACATGGAAATGTCACCATAGAGATCTTTGATCTTCTCTTCTGAAAAACTTGAGGGAATGATGAGCAGAGCTTTTTTGACTAAAATTTTTTCACGAACTTTTTTAAAAATAGGTAGGAGTTTGTTTATTTCAGATCTTCTGCTTCCCGGCATAAAAGCAATACTGTCTGATTTAGAATCATGGCTCACGCTAATTTCATCTAAAAGAGGGTGGCCAATATATTGGGCTTTACTCTGATAAAAGTCAACTTCAAAAGGGAGTATGCCTAAAAGTTTATCACAGTATTGCTCCAGTTTTTTTGCTCTTTTGGGACGACTTGCCCATATTTGAGGTAGAATGTAATAGATGATCTCTTTCTCCGGATAGGCTGTTTTGAGTTTTTTTGCCAAAGGAAGGTTGAAGCCTGAGGAGTCCATTAAGAGTATTTTGTCAGCATCTTTGGCAAGCTCTACCATCTCATCAGCCACTTTAAAGAACCAACGCAGCTTTTTGATGGCATCTACTACACCCATGATTGCTATTTCTGAAATATCATAAAGAGGTGTACCTTCTTTGATGTTTGTGTCAAAAATACCTGTGAGTTCCAGATCTGTAGTATGTTTGAGTACTTCTTTGAGGTGGAGGTTTGATGAGGGTTCTAAGGCTGAGACTAAGAGTTTCATACTTTTCCTCCATATTTTTTTGGATACTCAAAAAAGAATTGTTTCCCTTTATATGGTGCAGCTGCATCTTCAAAAGCTATGCTGACTATTCCTGAAGTAGGGATATTAAATATCTCTTTATCTGAAAGTATATCGTTGACCATGGTTAATTCAGGGTTGTGTCCGACGATCATCACATCATTGTAAGTGTCCAATGCAGTTTGAATGACTTGTATCATTTCTTTACTGCTGCAAGCGTAGAGTGTTTTGTCTAGCCGTAAAGGTACATTCAGTACTTCAGCAAATATTTTGGCTGTTTTTCTTGCTCGTTTTGCCGGACTTGAAATGATCATTTGAGGTTTTACCCCTTTTTCTCTCATTTTTTCTGCCATTAAAGGAGCGTCATGTTTACCACGTTTATTCAGAGGTCTGTCAAAATCGCTTATAGTCATATCTTTCCAGCTTGACTTTGCATGTCGCAAGAGGTATAGAGTCTTTTTCATATTAGACAGTTAACCATCCGGCGATCAAAAAGGCTATAGATGCCAGTGTCCCACCAAGCAGTGCATAAGGCAACTGTGTACGAACGTGGCTTATGTGGTCACAGTCTGCTGCCATAGATGAGATGATGGTCGTATCTGAAATAGGGGAGGCATGATCTCCGAAAATACCGCCAGAAATCACTGCAGCAATGACTAAAGGTATATCCAGTCCCATAGTAGCTCCCAATGCCAGACCTATGGGCATCATAATGGAGAATGTTCCCCAGCTTGTTCCTGTGGAAAATGCTGTGATAGCAGCAACTAAAAAGATAAGCACAGGGATGAACAGAGGAGAAATATTACCAGAGAGCAGATGGGCAAGGTATTTGGCTGTACCAAGGTCACCAATGACTTTACCGATGAGCAGGGCAAAGACCATAATGAGTCCCACAGGGATCATATCACCTATACCTTCGTACAGTCCTTTAAAATAAGATTTGTGAGAGAGTGTTTTTCCCAATACAAAATAGAGGTACATAAAGATGAGTGTAACAATGACTGCGTAATAGACAGAAGTGGAACCTGAGCCTTTAAACATATCACCTTCCCCCGTGATAAAAAGTCCTACAGGTACCATAATGATCATAGCCAGGATGGGTAAAAGCATCTTGTAGGGTGTGGCTTCTACGTTGTTTCTGTCTTCCGGTACGATGTAGGGTTTTGGGACAGTATGTTTCATTGGTCCAATATTAATATTTAAAAATATAACACCTAGTACTATGACCAAAGTAAAGATTGCATAGAAGTTGTAGGGAATAGATGCAATAAGCAGTGACACTGCATCACCTGAGATCACCTGAGAATCAATAGCTGTGACAATAAGACCAAGGAGAAGTGCACCCCAACCATTCAGAGGTATAAGGGAACAGATAGGTGCAGATGTGCTGTCACAAATGTATGCAAGTTTTTCCCGGCTTACACCGTTTTTGTCACACAGCGGTTTGGCTACAGTTCCTGCAACAAGAGCAGTGATGGATGACTCTATAAAGATGATGACCCCTACAATATAAGCAAGCATCATAGCACCGATGGGAGAGTCGATCTTTTTAGATTTCTGACTCAGGTAGGTAACAAAACTGTCTACTGCACCAGAGAGTGTCAGCAGTCTTATGATGGATCCTACCATGAGTATGAAAAAGATGGTTTTGGTGATCCAACCTTCAGAAAATAGAGCGATCACACCATCAAAGAGGGCAATAAAAGCATCAAAGGGATTGTAGCCGTTCAGTACAAAAAAACCTACAAATATCCCGCCCATGAGTGAAACGATCACATCTTTTGTTATAATTGCTAAAGCGATTGTCAGTAGCGGTATAGCTAATGATAATATTCCGTATTCCATTTGTACCAAACCCTAATTTGAATTAAAGGATTATAACATAATGAAAATTTTACTAACACTGTGTTTAAGTATCTTCCTGACATACGCAGACAATATACCCAAAACAGAACAACTCATTATCGTTACAACAAAAAACTGGTCAACGCCAAATGGTAAGTTGCAACGTTATGACAAGCAGGGAAAGAGCTGGCATAAAGTGGGTAAAGATATCTCCATTAAACTTGGAAGAAACGGTTTAGGTTGGGGTAGAGGGTTACATAGCATTCCCAAAGGTGCAAAGATCATTAAAAAAGAGGGTGACGGTAAAGCACCGGCAGGCATTTTTACACTCAAACAGGCTTTTGGCTATCAGCCTTTTTCAGTAGAGTATCCTTACGAAGTTTATAAAACGACAGACCACTGTGTAGACGATGTAAACTCAAAACTCTATAACAAAATAGTAGACAGTACAAAAGTAAAAAGAGATTACAAGAGTAAAGAACATATGAAGTTCCCTAAAGACTACTACAAATACGGTATTGTGGTTAACCATAATCATATAGATGAAGCAGGAGCAGTGAAGGGTGCAGGTTCATGTATCTTTATGCACATTAAGAAAGTCCCTACGGCAGGGTGTACGGTCATGAATGAAGGTGAAAT
>JGI24024J18818_10001192_pt1 | contig 10573 bp, 10 predicted proteins | sample Cruoilmetagenom2_FD_18818 | JGI IMG/M metagenome (IMG submission 18818) | reverse complement strand
CATTTAAGAAAATGGGTTGAACATAAGTATCGTTTTTTTTGGTAACAGCAGAGGCTTCTATTAAAGAAGAATCATACTTTCCAGAAAAAACGTTATTTGTTTTTTCTCCTGTTTTATCATACGTATAAGCAGAAAATGTGATATGTGGTCCATTCTCCCCTCCGAGTAATAAGGGAAATCGTATGTCGGTTAATTCAGATCCGGACTCTTGATCAATAAATTTAAGCTTCTGTGATATGTGGTCCATTCTCCCCTCCGAGTAATAAGGGAAATCGTATGTCGGTTAATTCAGATCCGGACTCTTGATCAACAAATTTAAGCTTCGTTAGAGAAGGTTCCTGATTTTGAGATAAATCAAAGGATGCATTACGAATTACTTTAGTCCGCTTGCCGGCTGAAAGGATTTCAGTATCGAGTAATAAACTATATTTCTTTGAATCTAGTTCACCTGCTATTTGCATCGAGGACAAGTTTTCACTAGGATTTAAGTAGAATTGAAATAATTCTACAAACTCATTTGCACCATCGAGCACAATATAGAGATTTTCTTGCATATTGTTAGTAATTACAAATACCTGTTCATTCACAATCATGGAAGTATGAANAGGAAATTCTGGTNTAAATGAAATAGGTTGGTCCTCGTCATGTTGAATCACTACTTCATTATTTTTCAACCAATATACCAATGAATGATTAGATTTCGTGAAGTTTTCTACGTTTGATGCGATCGTAGTGTTTTCGCTAGATGAAGAACGAATAAGAGAATCTTCATGAATGAAATAGGAAACATCTCCGTCACTCCACGTATTTTTATAAGGATTTAATTCTAAGTTTGTCGATTTCAGCGTACAATCCATGTCAGTGGAGCAATCTAAAATATCCATCTTTTTGAAGTCGAGAAGGCTGATCGCATAACCATCATCAGTTGGTACGCTGTGAATTTTAGCATAAGTTCCACTGTTAGTATTAGTTGGAAATGAACGACTCCATTCTTGTGACGGTAGTGCAGTATGTTCACTAAGTACAACAAAGTATTGAAAAACGAGTAGCAAAATAATAAGGAATAAGTTTAAGAGTTTTAATTGTTTATTCATAAGTTGTCCTTTTCTTCTTCTAATTTTGATACCATGTAATTATGTCATAGTTTACCAATTTCTGAAATGTTAAAATAAAAAATTATTTCACAACATTATTGACGACCTTTTTCTGAGGATTCGGTATAATAGAACGAGAGAACGGGGAGGATGACACATATGAAAACTAGTATCCATTTTGTTATTGTATTTGCATTCCTCGCTGGCACTTTTTTCTTATATAACAAACAAATGGGATCCATCCCGCTTCTGTTACTGTCATTTTACTTGTTTTATTGGGGAGCTCGAAAAGTTTATCAGTTAAAAAACAAGAAATGACGGTAGCATATTCAGAGATAGATTGTATATAATGGGTATTATGCTAAGGCAAGTAGAAAGGACGTGCACGAGTTGAAATTTCGTGAGATGACAAAAGAACAACTAAAAGAAGAATCGTTTATCGATTTAGGATATGCAGTCTTAGAAGAAAAACATGAATCATTAACTCTTCAAGAGTTATTAGATGAAATTAGAGCACTAAACGGATTTACACATGCACAAATGAAGGAGCGTATGCTCCAATATTATACAGATATGAATATTGACGGTCGTTTCCTCGCAATTTCAGAAAATCGTTGGGGTCTTCGTGAGTGGTATCCAGTGGAACAAATTGAAGAAGAAACTGCTCCAACAGTTAAAGTCCGTAAGAAAAAAGCAAAAGCTGCTGCGGATGATGATGATTTAGAAGATGATACAGATGAAGATGAAATTGCATTCGAAGATGATTTTGATGAATTCGTAGAAGATGTCGAAGATGATGACTTTGACCTAGATGATGACGATGACGATGAAGTAGAAGAAATCGAAGTTGAAGTGGCTGTTGATTTAGTTGAAACGGATGACGATTTTGAAATCGTTGAAGACGAAGATGAGGACGAAGAAGAAGAAGAATAGGACTTGACTTCTGAGGCTATTCCGATTAATCTTTTACTTGGGCTCCCTAAAAAGGGAGATTGGACGCTTATATAATGCGCTCCCTCTGCAAACACTGCAGGTGGGAGCGCTTTTTTTATGGAAAAGCAGATAGGGACGTATAGGTCACGCCGACGTAGGAAGAAACGAAACGAAAACTTGTTTTTGGTAGGAAGTCTAAATTCTCGACAATTTTCTCTTGCGATTACTCGTCGCAAAACGCATTGCAAAGTAATTTTGTCTACAACTTCATGCCGCGTCGTTTGTTCTAAAGCTTAGGTGAAGCCTGTCTCTTGGAGCTTTAAAGAAATTTCTATAAAGTCAGTTTGTCTAAACGCATTTAAAATACTAGGAGGAATTTGCTTTGACTAAATATATCTTCGTTACCGGTGGTGTGGTTTCATCACTTGGTAAAGGAATAACTGCAGCATCACTAGGCCGTTTACTGAAAAATCGAGGACTGAATGTGGCCATTCAAAAATTCGATCCATACATTAACGTAGACCCAGGNACAATGAGTCCATACCAGCATGGTGAAGTGTTNGTGACAGATGACGGNGCNGAAGCCGATTTAGATTTAGGNCATTATGAGCGTTTCATTGACATNAATGTATCTAAACTCTCTAACGTTACGACAGGGAAAGTGTACTCTGCAGTATTGAAAAAAGAANGACGTGGCGATTATTTAGGAGGAACAGTACAAGTAATTCCTCATATCACAAATGAGATTAAAGAACGTCTCGTTCGCGTTGCTAATGAATCAAATGCAGATGTCGTCATTACTGAAATTGGTGGTACGGTTGGGGACATCGAATCATTACCTTTCTTAGAAGCGATTCGTCAAATGAAGGGTGACTTTGGTGGAGAGAACGTGATGTACATCCACTGTACGTTAATACCTTACATTCGCGCTGCAGGTGAAATGAAAACTAAACCAACACAACATAGTGTAAAAGAATTGCGTAGCTTAGGGATTCAACCAAACATTATTGTGGTTCGTACTGAATATGAAGTGCCACAAGAAATGAAAGATAAAATTGCTTTGTTCTGTGACATTAAAGCAAGTGAAGTAATTGAAGCACGTGACGCTGAGTCCTTATATGAAGTACCGTTAATGCTGCAAAACCAGCATATGGATCAAATCGTATTGGATCACTTTGGCATCAAAGCTCCTGAAGCAGATATGACCGAATGGATTGCTTTAGTGGATCGCGTGAAAAACTTATCGAAAAAAGTTCGAATTGGACTTGTTGGGAAATACGTGGAACTTCAAGATGCATATATCTCTGTAGTGGAAGCGATGAAACATGCTGGCTTTGAATTTGATACAGATATCGAAGTGAAATGGATTAATGCTGAACATGTGTCTACTGAAAATGTAGAAGAGTTATTAAGCGATGTAGATGGAGTTCTTGTTCCTGGCGGCTTTGGAGACCGTGGAGTAGAAGGGAAGATTGCTGCAACTGCATATGCTCGTGAAAACAAAGTTCCGTTTTTAGGAATTTGCCTAGGTATGCAATTAGCAACTGTGGANTTTGCGCGTAATGTTTTACAGTTAAAAGATGCGCATTCATCTGAGTTAAATCCACANACGCCACATGCAATTATTGATTTATTACCAGAACAAAAGGATGTNGAAGATTTAGGTGGAACGTTACGACTCGGTTTACAACCTTGCAAACTTGTTCCTGGTACAAAAGCACAGCAAGCTTATGGAGAAGAGCTTGTGTACGAACGTCACCGTCACCGTTACGAGTTCAATAATCATTACAGAGAACAATTTGAAGCGGCTGGCTTCATCTTCTCTGGTACAAGCCCAGATGGCCGACTGATCGAAGTGATTGAAATTACGGATCATCCGTTCTTCGTGGCTTCTCAATTCCATCCAGAATTTGTTTCAAGACCAACTCGCTCGCAACCATTGTTCCGTGAATTCATTCGCGCTTCGGTTGGAGAATAAAAGAAGTAAAGCAGAACCGCTCGTGCAAAGTGCCGGGCGGTTTTACTGTGTAAAAATGAAGGTTTCTCTTTTACACAAAGTAGGTTGTCCCTGTAAATTGACTGAAAATGTAAAAATATATTATAAAAACAATAATATTAAGAAGGATTTTCGCTGCACGTGGAGAATATTGCTTATAATGGATTAGTTTTTATAAGGGAGTTTGGTTTGTGTGAAGCAGTTATTGATTGTGGATGATCAGCAAGGAATCCGTTTATTATTAAATGAGGTATTTAAACGGGAAGGATATGCTACTTTTCTTGCAGCAAACGGGATTGAAGCTTTAGAAATAGCAGAACGAATTAAACCGGACGTCGTACTTTTAGATATGAAGATTCCGGGGATGGATGGCATTGAAATTTTAAAACGCATTAAATCAAAAACTCCAGATATGCCTGTTGTCATGATGACAGCATATGGTGAGTTGGATTTAATCCAGGAAGCGATGAAACTTGGAGCAGCACATTACTTTACAAAACCATTTGATATTTATGAAGTAAGAGATGCTGTAAAAGGCCTGTTACAAGATTGAAACAAAGCAGTCAGTGGCATTCGCTGACTGCTTTTGGTATGATAAGAGATGGTTAAAACATAATAATAATACTTCCTATACTTGAAATGGAGGATTTCTTAATGGCGTTAGTATCGATGAAAGACATGATGATTAAAGGTAAAAAAGAAGGCTATGCGATTGGACAATTTAACATTAATAACCTTGAATTCACTCAAGCGATTTTACTTGCAGCTGAAGAAGAAAAGTCACCCGTCATTTTAGGTGTTTCTGAAGGAGCAGCAAGATATATGGGCGGTTTTACTACCGTTGTTCATATGGTTAAAGGTTTAATGATCGATTACAAAATCACTGTACCAGTAGCGATTCATTTAGATCACGGTTCAAGCTTTGACAACTGTAAAGCGGCAATTGATGCTGGATTCACTTCTGTTATGATCGATGCTTCTCATCATCCGCTTGAAGAAAATATTGACATCACATCTAAAGTAGTGGAATATGCACATGCTAATGGTGTATCAGTAGAAGCAGAGCTTGGAACGGTCGGCGGACAAGAAGATGATATCATTGCGGATGGTGTTATCTATGCAGATCCTAAAGAATGTGCGGAATTGGTTAATCGTACAGACATTGACTGCCTTGCACCAGCGTTAGGCTCAGTTCATGGTCCTTATAAAGGCGAACCGAATATAGGTTTTGTTGAAATGGAAGAAATCTCGAAATTATCGGACCTTCCTTTGGTACTACACGGTGGAACTGGTATTCCTGTAAAAGATATTCAACGTTCGATTTCACTTGGAACGGCAAAAATAAACGTCAACACAGAAAACCAAATCGCTGCAACAAAAGCGATTCGCGAACTTTTAAATGCAGACAAAGATGTGTATGACCCACGCAAGTATTTAATCCCTGCACGTGATGCAATTAAATCAACTGTAAAAGGTAAAATGCGTGACTTTGGAAGTTCAGGGAAAGCTTAAATAACATTACATTAACAAGAAAGAAAGGAGAAGTGTCCGTATCTCGGTGTTACGGCCTTCTCCTATTTTTCCATCACTGGAGGCAAATATAAATGAAGTTTTTTATTGACACAGCAAATTTTGATGAGATTAAAGAAGCCCATTCATGGGGGATTATTTCCGGCGTTACAACAAATCCTTCCCTCGTAGCAAAAGAAAACATTTCATTCCACGATCGTTTACGCGAAATTACCGCCTTGGTTGATGGATCAGTCAGTGCTGAAGTCATTGCACTTGATGCAGAAGGTATGATTAAAGAAGGGCGAGAATTAGCAGCAATCGCACCGAACATTACGGTGAAATTACCGATGACGCCTGAAGGCTTAAAAGCATGTTCAGTATTTAGTGCAGAGGGTATTAAAACAAACATCACCTTAATTTTTAGTGCTAATCAAGCTCTACTTGCTGCTCGTGCTGGTGCAAGTTATGTATCTCCTTTCCTTGGAAGATTAGACGATATAGGTCATAATGGAATGGATCTAGTTGGAACAATTGCCCAAATCTTTGAATTACACAACATTGAAACAGAAATTATTGCAGCATCAATTCGTCATCCNCAACANGTAACAGATGCAGCACTTCACGGTGCTCACATCGGTACAATGCCAATTGGCGTTATGAAACAAATGTTTAAACATCCTTTAACNGATAANGGAATNGATGCATTTTTAGCGGATTGGAATAACCGAATTAGCGCAGAATAAGTTAACTCTTTAATTGAATGTAGGTGACTCACATGGAAGTTTATAAAATTACCGGGCAAAAGCCCTTAAAAGGAACAATTAAGGTTAGTGGAGCGAAAAATAGTGCTGTTGCTTTAATTCCTGCATCGATTTTAGCTAATTCTACTGTCACGATTGAAGGTTTACCTGATATCTTAGATGTAGAGACTTTAAAAGAATTACTAGAAGAAATCGGTGGGATCGTATCGATCGAGGATGGGACGATGTCAATTGACCCGAGCAAAATGCAAGGGATGCCACTTCCGAATGGGAATGTGAAAAAATTACGTGCCTCTTATTATTTAATGGGTGCGATGTTAGGCCGGTTTAAAAAAGCGGTCATTGGTCTTCCTGGTGGATGTTTCTTGGGACCTCGTCCAATTGATCAGCATATTAAAGGATTTGAAGCGCTTGGTGCGAAAGTGACGAATGAGCACGGTGCTATTTATCTGCGTGCCGATGAATTACGTGGAGCAAAAATTTATTTGGATGTTGTGAGTGTTGGTGCAACAATCAATATCATGTTGGCGGCGGTTTTAGCTAAAGGCCAAACAACGATTGAAAATGCAGCAAAAGAGCCGGAAATTATTGATGTAGCCACATTGCTAACGAATATGGGTGCAAAAATAAAAGGTGCAGGAACAAATGTGATTCGTATTGATGGTGTAGACGAATTACACGGGACCAATCACACGATTATTCCAGACCGTATCGAAGCGGGGACCTATATGATAATGGCGGCAGTAGCTGGTTCAGGAATTACAATCGATAATGTCATTCCCTTCCACGTGGAAGCATTAATTGCAAAACTACGTGAAATGGGTGTCAAAATCGAAGAGGGTGAAGAAAGTATATTCATTCCAAAATCCGAAAACTTAAAATCTGTTGATGTAAAAACGCTTGTTTATCCAGGTTTCCCAACAGATTTACAACAACCATTTTCTCTTCTCATGACACAAGCGAAGGGTACTTCTGTCATTACGGACACCATTTATTCTGCGCGTTTTAAACATATTGATGAATTGAAACGTATGAATGCAAGTGCTCGAGTAGAAGGGCGTAGTGCGATTATTGCAGGACCTTCTAAATTAGAGTCTGCTTCAGTTCGAGCTTCGGATCTTCGTGCAGGTGCTGCCTTAGTCCTTGCTGGTTTAATTGCCGAAGGGGAAACCGAAATCCATGATATCTACCATATTGACCGTGGTTATAGTTCACTCATTGATAAATTACGTGGTTTAGGTGCGGATATTCGTCGAGAAACAGTAGATGAAGAAGTCGTACGTAAACGAACAGATTAGTACATTTGAAATTCCGACCTTGCCACGTATGATACAATAGAACGTGGATAATAAGGATATGAATAAAACCGGCATAACGGGAGGACATATATAATGGAACGTAGTTTATCGATGGAATTAGTTCGTGTAACAGAAGCGGCAGCTATCGCTTCAGCACGTTGGATGGGTCGTGGCTTAAAAAACGAGGCGGATGACGCAGCCACTACTGCAATGCGTGACGTGTTTAACTCCATTCCAATGCAAGGCGTCGTCGTAATTGGCGAAGGCGAAATGGATGAAGCACCAATGCTTTATATTGGTGAAGAATTAGGGCTTGGCAATGGAGGTCCAGAAGTAGATATAGCAGTCGATCCATTAGAAGGGACGAATATCGTCGCTTCAGGCGGTTGGAATGCTCTTGCTGTTCTGGCAATTGCAGACCGCGGCAACTTATTGAACGCTCCTGATATGTACATGGACAAATTAGCAGTGGGACCTGAAGCGAGAGGTAAAGTAGATATTAACGCTTCAGTAACAGAGAATCTTCTAGCAGTAGCTCGTGCAAAAGGTAAAGACATCGAAGACGTAGTGGCTACGATTTTAAATCGTCCAAGACATCAAAAAATTATTGATGAGATTCGCGCATCCGGTGCACGTATCAAATTAATTAATGACGGTGATGTTGCAGGTGCGATTAATACGGCATTTGACGAAACCGGTGTAGACATTTTGTTTGGAATGGGCGGTGCTCCTGAAGGCGTAATCGCAGCTGTTGGTTTGAAATGCTTAGGTGGAGAAATTCAAGGTCGACTAATGCCTCAAAATGAAGCAGAACTTGAACGTTGTATCCGCATGGGTCTAGATGTTAATAAAGTTTACCTTATGGAAGACTTAGTAAAAGGTGACGATGCAATTTTTGCAGCAACCGGTGTAACCGATGGTGAACTACTTCGTGGAGTTCAATTCAAAGGAGCTTACGCTGAATCTCACTCGCTAGTAATGCGTGCCAAATCTGGTACAGTACGTTTCGTAGAGGGACGTCACAGCTTGAAGAAAAAACCTCATCTTTTGATGATAGACTAACTTCAAAATCTAGTGCCTGGTCTAATTGGCCAGGCATCTTCTACCCAAACCTTTTCTTGGAATAAACCTATTCCTCCCTATTCAACTTTGATTAAACACAACAAAATATAAATAAGAGTGGTGCACTATATGTCTACAATGACCATTGCTGAATTAGAAAACATGACGCTTAAAGAACTATATGCTCTTGCACGCAAGTTCAAAGTTTCCTATTATAGCAAACTTACTAAAAGAGAATTAATTTTCGCGATATTAAAAACACGTGCGGAACAAGAAGGCTTCTTCTTTATGGAAGGCGTTTTAGAAATTATTCAATCAGAAGGTTTCGGCTTCTTACGACCAATCAACTATTCACCAAGTTCAGAAGATATCTATATATCAGCATCTCAAATTCGCCGCTTCGACTTAAGAAACGGAGATAAAGTAACGGGGAAAGTACGTCCTCCGAAAGAGAATGAACGTTATTATGGTTTATTACACGTAGAATTAGTAAATGGGGAAGATCCTGACTTAGCGAAAGAACGTGTGCATTTCCCAGCATTGACGCCTTTGTACCCTGACCGTCATATTAAATTAGANACAGATCCTCATAAATTATCAACACGCATAATGGATTTAGTTGCACCTGTAGGATTTGGCCAACGTGGTCTTATTGTTGCACCACCTAAAGCAGGGAAGACGATGTTGTTGAAAGAAGTCGCCAATTCAATTACGACAAATTATCCAGATGCAGAATTAATTGTTTTATTAATAGATGAGCGTCCAGAAGAAGTAACGGATATTGAACGTTCGGTTAATGCAGATGTTGTAAGTTCTACATTTGATGAAGTCCCTGAAAACCATGTAAAAGTGGCAGAACTTGTACTAGAGCGGGCAATGAGATTAGTTGAACATAAGCGAGATGTAATTATCCTAATGGATTCCATCACACGTTTAGCACGTGCTTACAACTTAGTCATTCCTCCAAGTGGTCGAACATTATCTGGTGGTATTGACCCAGCAGCATTCCATCGACCAAAACGATTCTTTGGTGCTGCACGTAATATTGAAGAAGGCGGCAGTTTAACAATATTGGCAACTGCACTAATCGATACCGGTTCACGTATGGATGAAGTCATTTACGAAGAATTCAAAGGTACAGGGAACTTAGAATTACATCTAGATCGTAGTTTGGCAGAACGCCGTATCTTCCCGGCGCTTGATATTCGTCGATCGGGAACACGTAAAGAAGAATTACTTATCCCAGCTAAGCAGTTAGACAAGCTGTGGGCGATTCGAAAAACATTCTCCGATTCTCATGATTTCGGAGAACGATTCCTGAAAAAAATGCGTCAATCGAAAACAAACGATGAGTTTTTTGAGCAATTAAACACAGATATGAAAGAGAAACGTAATGGTAAAGGTTTAATATAATAACCCAAACACACACATTGAATGTTAAACAAAAGTGTTGATTAGTTGTGTCGAATTTGCTATACTATAAGTCGGAACAATACCATATTCTGTGACATATGCGACTGGCATTGACGGGTCGTGTAAGGTGACAGTTAAATAACCAACTCTGTGCCAGATGGTTCAGGGCGAGAGGAGATTTAAGATGAAACCAGGAATTCATCCAACTTACAAAGTTGCAACAGTTACATGTTCATGTGGTAACTCGTTCGAAACAGGTTCAGTAAAAGAAGACATTAAAGTTGAGTTTTGCTCAGAATGTCACCCATTCTATACTGGAAAACAAAAATTCGCATCAGCGGATGGTCGTGTTGATCGCTTCAACAAAAAATATGGTCTTAAAGAAGAAATCCAAGAATAATCAAATACCTGCTTGAATGTGAAAGCATTCGGCAGGTATTTTTATGTTCATTTTAAGCGTCTTGCGAATAATTGGCGGATGTTTATAGATGAGGTAACCATTAC
>JGI24024J18818_10001191_pt1 | contig 10575 bp, 12 predicted proteins | sample Cruoilmetagenom2_FD_18818 | JGI IMG/M metagenome (IMG submission 18818) | reverse complement strand
CAGAGCGCCCGCAAACCGAAGAACAATTATTAGAAATTCACGGAATAGGTGAAAACAAACGAGAAAAATATGGACAAGCTTTTCTCGAGGAAATTCACAATCATACTATCGTGTAGTTTTTATGAGATACTACTGTAAGATTAGAAGGTACATTAATCTTTTTTGCATCTTCAGTTGAGATTTCGACAATTACAGATTGCTCTAGTATTTTAAAAATAGTACCTTGAACTTCGTGATCATTACGAGTGAAAGAGATCTTCTCATCAATTTTCCTAGCTGCCACGAAGGGTGAAACTTCCTTAGGTTGTCGTTGAAAACTCATGTGTATGCCTCTTTTCTAGTTTTATTCCGCATTAGCGCTAGTTTAATTATACCATAGATTAGGGTTGAAAATCTGTAAAAGAGATTATTAAAACTCGAATACAACGGAATGACGTCGAATATTTTCGATATATTGGAGAAACTAAGTATATGATAGGGATAAAAGAATTGTTTGGAACCAATATGAATAGGAGGCACATAAGATGAATTTGATTGGAACACCTTATGTATTAGCCGAAAAAGAGAAGCAAATTACAAACGTTCTTAAAGAAGAAAGTTTTGACATCTTGAATATTCAATTACGTGCTGGGGAAGAAGTAAAAGAACATCATGCTAACGCGAATGTTTTGATTGTTGTTAGAAAAGGGAAAGTACAGTTTACGGTTGAGGGTGCGGAGCATATTGTAACAACAGGCAATATTTTGCATATGAAACCATTAGAAAAGCATGCCTTAAAAGCCCTAGAAGATTCAGATATAGTTGTAACTAAAATTAGTTTGTAAGAGGAGATTATGCATAGTGCATTTTAAAGAGTTTAAGTTAGACGAGAAGATTTTACGTGCCATTGAACAATTAGGCTACACAGAGCCAACGGAAGTGCAACAGAAGGTAATACCAGTTGTTTTAGAGAAGCAGGATGTATTAGTGAAATCTAAAACGGGTAGTGGAAAAACAGCATCTTTTGCGACGCCACTATGTGAGCTTGTGGACTGGGAGGAAAACAAACCTCAAGCATTAGTATTAACACCTACAAGAGAACTTGCAGTTCAAGTTCAAGAAGATATTACTAATATTGGTCGTTATAAACGTATAAAAGGACTAGCATTATATGGAAAGTCACCCTTTGCTAGACAAAAATTAGCTTTAAAGCAAAAAACACATGTTATTGTAGGAACTCCTGGTCGAGTATTAGACCATATTGAAAAAGGAACGCTGGATGTATCTAAAATGGAATATCTAGTTATTGATGAAGCAGATGAAATGCTGAATATGGGCTTTTTGGAACAAGTAGAATCTATTATTAAGTTACTTCCAAAAGCTCGTACGACAATGCTGTTTTCTGCAACTCTTTCTGACCAAATAAAAAAATTAAGTACAAAGTATATGAAACAAGCAGTATCCATTGAAATTGATGCATCGGAAGAAAATGCTCCAGATATTGAACATGTGAAGTATGTTGTAGTAGAGGAGTTAAAGCTTTCGTTACTGGAAAAGCTAACAATTGTGGAGAACCCAGATAGTTGTATTATCTTCTGTCGTACAAAGGAAGGGGTAGAACAGCTTGTAGATGTGTTAGATGAAAAAGGATATACCGCGGACAAAATTCATGGTGGGATGATGCAAGAGGATCGCTTCGAGGTAATGGATGATTTCCGAAAAGGGGAATTCCGTTATCTAATTGCTACGGATGTGGCGGCTCGTGGAATTGATATTGACGATATCACTCATGTTATTCATTATGATGTTCCGTTAGAGGAAGAAAGCTATGTACATCGTACTGGTAGAACAGGGCGAGCAGGGCGAAGTGGTAAATCGATTATGTTAGCAACGCCATTTGAAGATAAATTTGTAAGAGGAATCGAATCATTTATCGGTTTTGAAATTTCTACAGCAACAGAGCCAACTAAAGAAGAATTAGTAAAAAGTCGTGCTGCATTTGATGTGAAAATGCAGGAGCAACCCGAGGCAAAAAAATCTAAGGGTGAGCAATTAAACGCCAATATTACTAAACTATATTTCAATGGTGGTAAGAAAAAGAAAATCCGTGCAGTTGATTTTGTCGGAACGATCGCTAAAATCGAGGGAATCACAGCAGATGATATTGGAATTATCACGATTCAAGATACTGTATCTTATGTAGAAATTTTAAACGGCAAAGGCCCAATTGTATTGAAAAAAATGAGAAATACAACTGTTAAAGGTAAATTGCTAAAAGTGCATATTGCCAATAAATAAAAAAGAGGCTTTCCGCGATGGAAAGCCTCTTTTGTTCCATTCAGATATCATTTGGGGAAATTTCCCCTTTTGCTAGTAAAAGGTAGTGATTTACAGGTATATATAGACTTAGAGCCATTAAACACCCTACGACCGCTATTATTCTACAGACGGACGCTAGTAAACTATGCATGAATGTGAGTAAAATTCAAATAATAGCTTATTAGTTTGCCACACTGAAGAAAGGGAAATATGAAAGGAACTACCGGAACTTTTCTGTAATCACTAAAGCAAAGCATCCTCAATAAACTTACGATAACTTTCCATAATCCCATTAGGCAACTGTGTAGGAGGATAAAACTGAAGACTAATGGATTCAACTTCATCTGCTAGAATTTCTCCGCTGTACTCTGATGTTTTATAAACTGCAGAAACGGAGTAAAATTTATCGCCGTTCGGATTTTCAATATAATAATCTGCTCCAGAATATACACTGCAAAGCTGAAGTGCTCCTAAGTATAGCCCGGTTTCTTCTAAGATTTCTCGTCTGGCTGTATCCTCAAAACTTTCACCGAGCTCCATCAAACCACCAGGTAAACCGTAAATACCTGGTCCGCGTTCTTGCAGTAATACTTCGCCTTTATCGTTCGTGATAAGTACATTCGAGCCAGGTAATATTAGAGGTTGGTGCCCTACATATCTTCTTAGTTGTCTGTAATATTCCATATTGTTCATCCTTCCGATAATAATTATGTAAAAGTGTAACTTAATAATGGTACGATATGTATTAATAATTGAAACTTTCAGTTAGAAAAAACGTAAAACATAGTATTTATTAAAAATAGAGGAAGTGAGCATCACATGACAAAGAAACTGTGGTTTCAAACGGGAGTAGCAATACTACTGACGCTAGTTATTATACGAATGTTCATAGAAGTTAAAGGTATTTTTTCACCACTTTTAATAATTGGTCAAACAATATTCTTACCTTTACTTTTAGGTGGGGTACTTTTTTATCTGTCACGCCCCTTATTAAAATGGTTAGAATCAGTTAAATTCCCAAGATGGGCAAGCATTCTTTCGGTATTTGCTGTTATTGGTTTAGTGGGTTGGCTTTTTTATGCACTAATCGGTCCGCCACTAACTGAGCAGGTGAATAAATTAGTAAAGAACACTCCAGAAATTGTAGAAGACGTGGAGCAGTTTACCAAATATGCGCTATCTCAAAAAGATCTCTTACCAGAAAAACTACAAGATACAGTGGATGATGCAACAGGGCAGATTAATGATATAGCTGTTTCAGCTGGTTCGTTGCTTTTCAAGTTTGTTCAAAATGTATTCCAAGGAATTTTCGTGCTTGTACTTGTACCGTTTTTCCTTGTGTATATGTTAAAAGACCATGAAAAGTTTGCGCCGTTTGTTTCTAGTTTTGCTAAAGGTGAGAAAAAGACATGGATTCGTAAGACTTTAGCAGATATTGATGATACGTTACGTTCATATATTCAAGGTCAATTATTTGTCAGCTTTTTAGTCGGTTTAATGCTGTTGATTGGCTACCTTGTAATTGGATTAGAATATCCTTTATTACTAGCCACTTTTGGAATGATGATGAATGTTATCCCATTCTTAGGACCATATATTTCGGTTGTGCCAGCGATAATAATTGCACTTACTCAAGCGCCAAAGTTAGCAATTTATGTAGCGATTGTTATGTTAGTGGCACAACAGATTGAAAGTAATTTTATCACGCCGAATGTTATGGGGAAATCCTTAGATATTCATCCGTTAACGGTCATTACAGTTATTTTGGCAGCGGGGAATATCGCCGGGTTATGGGGAATTATATTAGCTATTCCTACCTATGCAGTGATAAAGGTTATTTTAAAAAATATCTATGCTAACCGAGTGGGTATAAAGGATGCTGCTACAAAGTCAGTGTAGTATTCTTTCTTCCAATGATGCACTAGAAATTCACTCTTTAATGGGGATTATAATAATTCTCAGACAATCATGAACAGTTTCTGCAGTATTATTAGAAAAGGCACCACATATTTCTTATGTAAGCAGTTAATAGCTCTCACATCGATGATAAAACAAATCATTCAGGAAAGAGGTGCATTATGGATAATGATAGCTTCAATAAACCAAGTAATGACTTAATAGGAGATATTCTTAAGGAATATACAAAGACAGGTGGCATGGATAATTTAAAGGGAGCAGGCAAGCCGATAGCAGCGGAATACTTATCTGGAGATATCTTTCAACACTTCCAAAAAATTGCGAAGGACGCTGGATATAAACCCCACTGGTTAAAGCTCCAACATGAAATTAGGGATGAACTGCAAGGTATTGCTCAAAAATATGCAACTGGTGAAAAAGAAGGTCTACAATTTAGAGTAACAAAAGTGAATGAAAAAATAATACAGTACAACAAAGCATGTCCACCACCTATGCAAAAAGGAATGGTGAGATTAGAAACAATAGATTCAGCTAGTAGCGGATGGTAACAATAATTATGTCACAATCCTGAGGGTTGTGGCTTTTTTTGTGAATTAATTTATCTCTAAAATTGTATTGACGAGCGTTCTATTTCTGACTAAAATATAAATGAGTTAACATAAAATAAATATTTTAGTTAACTCATTTATTAAGGGGGAATTTTATATGAGAAATGAGCGTTTAAAAATGATGATTGTAGCCGCATTGTTTGCAGCTATCATAGCAATTGCTGCACAAATCATGATTAATGTTCCACCAGTACCGTTTACATTAATGACAATAGCGGTAATGCTAACAGCTACTATATTAGGAGCTAAGTACGGAACACTTGCAGTAAGTGTCTATGTATTGATGGGGGTAATTGGAATACCTGTATTTGCAGGGATGAAAGGTGGATTAGGTATTGTACTTGGACCAACAGGTGGATACCTAGCAGCCATTATACCTGCTGCTCTATTCGTTGGATGGTACTTAGATACTTTTAAGTATTCCAAGATTCAAGCTATAATAGCTAATATAATAGCTGTATTTATCATTTTAATACTTGGTACTATTTGGTTGAAAGTTGTTGCCGAACTTCCTTGGGATGCGGCACTTAAAGGTGGAATGCTACCATTTATTCTTCCTGACCTTGCAAAAGCCATTGTTGCTGCGCTAATAGGTGTTGTAATTCGTACAAGACTGGTATCAGCAAAACTAATATAAGTGTAGTTAATTAGCTTGTCGCATAAAAAAGGCTTGCTCCAGAGTGGGATATAGGAGCAAGCTTTTTTTTATTTGGGGTATCGTTCTGAACTAAGTGAACGATTTTTTGTGTGGTTGTGATCTTTTTCATCTAAGAACTCAATGTTTATATCCTCAACAGGGAGAGCATCTACAGTTTGCATATCCTCATGCATATCAAACAAACTCTCTTTGGTAGTACGTACACCATCAGGGTTGTCGAGGAACCTCCCTGTTGCATCTTTACGGATATCAGCCATTTTTAACCATGTTTAAAAGCATATGACTAAGGGCTTGTTGCTGATCTTTATCTCCGTTTTTCCACAATTGTTGAAGAACATGTTCTTCACGGTTACGTGGTTCTTCATGGTTGGCTAAATAACCGGCCACTTTTTCAGTTGCTTTTGCTAAGGTTTCATCACTAAGTCCCATTTTTTCGCCAGCTGCCACTTTACCTGATAAATACGACTTAAAGTTAGAAAAATTTTGTAGAATTTGTTCTTTTTCTTCTTGCCCAATACTATCAAGCTTAGCTTCGACACGTTCATCTATGTTGTTGCCCATTCTTCCTCACTCCTTTTTATTGAACTCTACTTAGGTATGTCCAAAGAGCGGGCAATCATGCATAAATAATCTAAAAAAGTTTATTTTGCATGTGGGCAGAAACCACACTTCTGTAATCCTGGTATATCCTTTGAAAAGCAACAAGTGGTTCTAACTGTAGTATTTATAAGATCTGCAGGATTTCGGTCTTTCAAATAAAGAAGTAAATATTCTTTAGAGGTAAAAGTCTTCCAAATTGTTGAATCCTTTAACATATTCCAGTCTATCCTAGCTTTCTCTTCTAAGACTGGATTTTCAAAAAACGAATAATAATGCCATAATAAGTAACCAAATACATTCTCCCAAAGCGTTAATGGAGAAATACTGCATTGGGAACGCAACTGCTCAATAATAGGTGAACATTGTTGTGCCCATATAAGCTGAACATCCATTTTGCGATTTTCTTGTACATCTCGAAAATATTCTGGAGCGATAAATGTACTGATTGTTTTATTTCCATACTCAGTTGTACTAAAAAACTGAAGCTTATCTAGAGGTCCATCCCAAATCTCATCATACATAGTCATCATGTAAAACTGCATCGAGATGAACATCCCTACTCTTCTCATGAAAAAAGAAGCTGCAACAGGATCATTAGGTGCTGAAGAGATTAGTTTAATAATGGGGAGTGCATGAGCGACATCATTACCCTTAAATAAGGTTGTACCTTTATGTTGGGTAAAAACACTATAATTATTTAATTGTTGGATTTGATGATTCGATAAGATTGTCATATATGTAGTATACATTTTTTTATACAAAGTGTTGACTTTTTAATTGAAAATGATTATCATTACCATATAGAAGATTTCTCTTAGTTGAGAAGTTTAAAAACAGCGACTTTTCTCCAAATCGTAGCTGAAGATAGGCACACCTTAACCCCCTCAAAGTTGAGATAGTGCACAAACATGTCGGTAGCCATAATCGGTTATCGATATTTTTTATAACTTTTTCCTGCTTGAGCTTGAGTAAATTTCATAAGTTATCAATTTTCCTGCAAATATATTTAAAATTCATCTGCCCACGGATTAGAGACAAGGTAGAGGCTACTATGAGAACACCTACTTGCTCAAAATACAATAGTTATTTAATTTGAGTATCTAAACTACTTAACTTTATTTTCCATTAAAATTTAAAATTAGGAAGTTATTTGTGAACATCTTCACTAAGTATTAACGGTTGACATCCACTTTAATACTATCTATAATTCTCAGAATATAAAGATTATTTGGATAAGTTCTTAATAATCCTTATCAACAGGGAAAATACTAAAGGATGGTGTATGTGTCGATGGATTTAAGATCAAGAGCGTTACGATTGCATCGTGAAAGTAAAGGAAAGATGGAAGTTGTCTTTAAAGTTCCCATGGACAGCATGGAGGATTTAAGTTTAGCCTACTCACCGGGTGTTGCAGAACCGTGCATTGAAATCCACAACAATCCATCCACTATTTATGATTACACTGCTAAAGGGAACTTGGTGGCAGTAGTAACAGATGGTACTGCTGTATTAGGACTCGGTGATATAGGACCAGGAGCTGCTTTGCCTGTCATGGAAGGAAAAGCAATTTTACTAAAAAGGTTTGCTGGGGTAGATGCATTTCCCATTTGTTTGGACACAAAAAATGTGGATGAAATAGTCCAAATTGTTAAGGCATTAAGTCCAACTTTTGGTGCTATAAATTTAGAAGATATTTCGGCTCCACGTTGTTTTGAAATAGAAGATCGATTGCGCATGGAATTAGATATACCTGTTTTTCATGATGACCAACACGGTACGGCAATTGTAGTAGGTGCGGGTTTACAAAATGCGATGAAACTAGTAAATAAAACTACTAATAATGTTAAAGTTGTCATTAATGGAGCTGGAGCTGCTGGCATGGCAATTTTAAAAGTGCTTCTTCAGTTGGGATATACAAATATTATTATGTGTGATTCAACGGGAATTATTTATGAAGGTCGAGAACAAGGCATGAATCCTATTAAACAATCGATTGCAAATTTAACGAACCCACTTGGTTTAACAGGTTCTTTAAAAGATGCGATGGAAGGATCCGATATATTTATCGGTGTCTCTGTAGCTAATTTACTAACAAAAGAATTAGTTTCATCGATGAATACGAATTCCATTATTTTTGCCCTAGCTAATCCGAACCCTGAAATTTCATATGAGATTGCAAAGGAATGGGGTGTTAGAGTAGTAGCAACGGGACGATCAGATTATCCAAATCAGGTAAATAATGTATTGGCTTTTCCTGGAATTTTCAGAGGTGCTTTAGATGTAAGAGCCACCGATATTAATGAGGATATGAAGTTGGCTGCCGTTGAGGCAATTGCTTCACTAGTAAATGACAATGAACTTAAAGATGATTATATAATTCCAAGAGCTTTGGATGAAAGAGTTGTTCAGGTTGTAGCTAAAGCAGTAAGCGAGGCTGCAATTTCTTCGGGAGTGTCGGCTCTGTACAAACCCGTATTAAAAAGTTAATAAGTGATAGAGTAGTATAGGAAAATATATCGAAAAAACGACTTAAGGTAGTAATTAAGTCGTTTTTTGTTGATTTATATACGGACTATTTTACTATACTAGAAAAATAATGAAATTTTAGAATATTTAAAATATAATAGATATAGAAGGAAAATGAATGGTCATTCATTTTATTCTAAAAAAGGGTAAAGGGGATAGAGTATGGGAGCGTTCAAAATGCTTGGTTTGGAGCTGGCTAAGCTTGCAGAGAAGAAAGGGGTGTTGTTTTCTGTATTAGGTGTATTGCTAGTACCAATTGTGTATGTAGCAATCTTACTTTCAGCAACATGGAGCCCTTACGACAATTTAGACAATCTACCTGTGGCCTTTGTTAACAAAGACGTGGGAGCGAATTCCTCGGGGTCTGCTATTAATATTGGGCAGGATTTAGTCGAAGAGTTAAAACAAAATCCAGCCTTAGGTTGGGATTTTGTTTCGCAAGAAGAAGCAAACAAGGGACTAAAAAGTCAGAAATACTACATGGTAGTAGAGATCCCTGAGGATTTCTCTGAGAAAGCATCTTCAGTACTTGATGCAAACCCGGTAGTGCCAGAGTTACGCTATATTCAAAATGAGGGTCTGAATTTCATGGCTTCTCAAGTAACGAAAAGTGCTACAGAAAAGCTAAGAGAACAACTGGGTAACAAAATAACAGCAACTTATACTCAAACATTATTTTCAAGACTAGGGGATATTTCAAATGGCTTCGCTTCCGGAGCAGATGGTTCCAATAAGCTTTTCGAAGGGACAGCAACATTAAGTGATGGAACAAGCCAATTACTACAATCGTTAAATGATAAGTCTGGAGATATTCAAATGGTGCTGCTACAGCGGAAAGTGGAGCAGGACAACTTCTTAGTTCCGTAAAAGGTGGAGAAGGGGATATTAAAAAGCTAGCCGCAGGCTCGAAAGAAGTAGTACAAGGTATTAATAGTCTAAAAGCTGGGTCTGAGCAAGTACTAAATGGTTTGAAATCTGCTAAAGCAGGTAGCACTAGCTTAACTACCGGATTAGAGACTCAACTACAACCAGGAAGTCAGCAACTAGCGAGTGGCTTAGGAAAAGTGACAGAAGCAACGAAAACGCTTACAGGTGGATCGCAAGGATTAACTCAGGGATTAAAAGCATATTTAGCTAAGCATCCTGAACTTGCACAAGATGTTGAATTCATGACACTTGTAGGTACTAGTGATGCAGTATCTCAGGGGCTAATGCAATTCAATCAACAAGTCCAACCCTTAAAAATTGGAGCAGATGCTTTAGTTGCAGGTGCTTCACAACTTACAGCTGGTTCTAAACAGCTAGACGCGGGTCTTAACCAATTAGTAAGTGGTCAAACAGAAGCTACAGCTGGTATTGATCGTTTAAAAAGTGGTGCTACCCAAGTTGCGAATGGTAACGCAACGGTTTCTGCTTCTTGGATGAAAGTTGGTAATGCCGTTTCAGGTCTTAAAGATGGACTTTCTGAAATAAGTTCAGGAAATCAAACAGTAGCTGTTGGTTGGGAAACAATGACTTTAGGAGTTACTTCACTAAACGATGGTGCAACACAGCTTAAATCTGGTACCCAGGAGCTTTCTACTGGATTGGCTGGAGGCGCTAGTGAGGTTAGCGGAATTCAAGTAAGTGATGCAAATATAGCGATGTTTGCTAACCCGGTAACTTTAACAGGCGAAAAAGTAAATAATTATAATTTCTATCGTGACTCTACAGCTCCATATATTATGTCATTAGCATTATTTGTAGGTATGTTATTATTATCTTTCGTAGTTGAATTCAAACGACCAGTTACTACTCCAGGATCTGTGATTAGTTGGTATGCTAGTAAATTGATGCAGCTTTCTTTGTTTGCAATAGCACAAGCATTAATAGTGTCGCTATTTACGTTAGTATTTATTAAACTACAAGTGGATAGTATTCCTTTGTTTATATTGTTCACTATTTTTGTTAGTTTAACATTTATGTCCA